>Ga0136633_1000782_pt1 | contig 24005 bp, 22 predicted proteins | sample AntDrymeUQ832206_2_FD_105494 | JGI IMG/M metagenome (GOLD analysis project Ga0136633, IMG submission 105494) | Polar desert sand microbial communities from Dry Valleys, Antarctica - metaG UQ83 (22.06) | ecosystem: Environmental > Terrestrial > Soil > Desert | place: Antarctica: Dry Valley...
CTCGGGCTGTCAAAGCGCTCCTGTCCCGTCGAAGTCCCCAGGGCCATGCCAGATCTTCGAGCACCAGGCCCAACGGGTGGTGGATCCCACCGGCCCGGCGACTACTTCAGAGACCTCCTAGGCGCGCGGCCGAGGCGCCCCGATCCCGGCGGTGGAGCGCACCCCGGATTCTCGCTCTGGCCGTGGCCGCGGTCCTGATCCAGGTCCCGGGGGTGTCCTCCCCCGCCCCTGCCGCGGCGGCGACGTCGGACGCCAAGGTCGAAGCCGGACTGCTCGAGCTCCCTGACAACGAGGTCGTCGACTTCTGGGTCACCTTCGTGGCCGAGGCCCAGCTGGGCACGGCCTCCCGGACCCGTGGCTGGCGGGACCGTGGGCAGGCGGTCGTCGACGGCCTCCAGCGGACGGCGAGGAACAGCCAGGCGGGAGTGGTCGGCCTGCTGGCCGCCCGGGGCATCAAGTTCGAGAGCTACTGGGTCGCCAACACCGGCAAGGTCCGCGGACCCAAGAGCCTCATGCGCCAACTGGCGGCCAGGCCGGAGGTCGAGAAGGTGGTGGCCGATCGGGCCTTCGAGCTCCCGAAGCCTGCGCCGGCGGCCGACGTCGCGCCCGCCGCCGTGGACTGGAACATCGACGCCGTCCACGCACCGGACGTGTGGGACGGGCTCTCCTCCACCGGGCAGGGCATCGTGGTGGCGAACCTCGACACCGGCGTGCAGTTCGATCATCCCGCACTGGTGAACCAGTACCGCGGCAATCTCGGCAGTGGGACCTTCGACCACAACTACAACTGGTTCGACCCGTCGAGTGTCTGCGCGAACCCGTCAGTCGTCCCCTGCGACAACAACCGCCACGGCACGCACACCATGGGCACGATGGTGGGCGACGACGGCACCGGCCAGAACGGCATCGGTGTGGCCCCCGGCGCCCGGTGGATCGCAGTCAAGGGGTGCGAGTCCACCTCCTGCTCCTCGAGCGCCCTCCTGGCGGGCGGTCAGTGGCTGCTGGCGCCGACGGACCTCAACGGCCAGAACCCGCGTCCCGACCTGCGGCCCAACGTGGTCAACAACTCCTGGGGTGGCGCGGGCGGAAGCGTCTGGTTCAGGGAGATCGTGACGGCGTGGGTCGCCGCCGGCATCTTCCCGGTGTTCTCGAACGGCAACTCGGGGCCGGGTTGCGGCACAGCGGGGTCCCCGGCGGACTACGCCGAGAGCTACGCCGTCGGGGCCAGCACCGGTTCCGGCGGCATCGCCGCCTTCTCCAGTCGCAGCTCGTCCACCGGCGTGATGAAGCCGGACATCGCTGCGCCGGGCGAGGGCGTGCGCAGCAGCGTCCCGGGTAACGGCTACGGCTCCCTGAGCGGGACCTCGATGGCGGCGCCCCACGTCGCCGGCGCCGTCGCCCTGATGTGGTCGGCCGCCCCGAGCCTGATATCCGACGTGGCCCGCACGAGGGAGATCCTGGACGAGAGCGCGGTCGACGTCGCCGAGCTCACCTGCGGTGGCACCGCGGCCGACAACGGAGTCTGGGGCGAGGGCAAGCTCGATGCCCTCGCCGCCGTCCTGCGCTCGCCCCGCGGTCCGGTCGGTACGTTGTCCGGGGTCGTCCTCGACCAGGTGACCGGGCTGCCGGTCGCCGGCGCCCAGGTCCGCTCGGTCGGCGCGGACACGTTTCCCCGGATCGCCAGGACGAGCCCGACCGGCGCCTTCAGCCAGACCCTCCCCGTCGGCACGCTTCAGGTGGAGGTGACCGCCTTCGGGTACGCCGGCGCGACCGCCCAGCCGGTCGTCCGGGCGAACGAGACCACTCCCGCCAACTTCTCCCTGACCGCCACCCCGCGTCACACCGTGAACGGCACCGTCCGCGACGGCTCTGGCGCGCCCGTCCCCGCGGCCTCGGTGTCCCTTGGGGGCGTGCCGGTCCAACCGGTCGCCACTGACGGAGCCGGCGTCTTCCGGTTCACGGCCATTCCCGACGGCTCGTACCAGATCGTCGCATCGGCCGGACCGTGCCACGCGGCCGCCACCAGGGATCTGCTGCTCCAAACCGACACCACCCTGGACCTCGCGCTGGGTGTGCGGCGCGACAGCTTCGGCTACTCGTGCCGGCCCGAGGCTCCGGCGTACATCGAGGCCGACACCGTCGTGAGCCTGTTCGGTGACGACATGTGGATGGCCGTGCCGTTGCCGTTCCCGTTCAGCTACTACGGCAGGAGCTACGCCACCGCCAACGTGTCGACAAACGGCCTGGTGGGGCTGACCCACGGGACGGGGAACTACAGCAACACGCCCATCCCGGCTCCCGGCGTGCCGGACGGCACCATCTTTGCGTTCTGGGACGACCTCTACGTCGACAGCGCCTCGAGCGTCCGCACGGCCACCCTCGGCGCCGAGCCGGACCGGCGGTTCGTCATCGAGTGGCGCAACATCCGCTTCTACGCCGGCCAGACCTCGGCCCGGTTCGATATGGAGGTGATCCTCGACCAGCGGGGAGGGATCCTGCTGCAGTACCGGGGGATCGACGAGGATCAGCTCTCCATGGGAGCCTCGGCGACGATCGGCATCGAGAACGAAACGGGCTCCACCGGGCTCTCCTACTCCTACAACCAGCCCACCCTGCCGGGAACCCCGGCCGCAGTTCGCTTCGAGGCGGCCGGTGCGGTGGGCAATATCGCCCCCGACGCAGTCGCCGACAACGCCGCAACCGTGGCGGGGCGTGCCGTCACCGTCGCCGTCCTCGCCAACGACCGCGATCCCGACGGTGGGGTCCTCGACGTCACCGGCGTCGCCGCGGCGGCGAATGGCACCGCCGTCGTCCTGGGGGACGACACAGTCAGCTACACGCCCAGGTCCGGCTTCTCGGGCACCGAGGTGTTCACCTACGACCTCGCCGACGGACGCGGCGGCACCGATCGGGCGTCGATCTCGGTCGTCGTCGCCCCGCTGGCGACGGACGACACAGCGGCCACGGCCGAGGACGCGGCAGTGCCTGTTCAGGTGCTCGCCAACGACCTGAACCCCCAGGCCGGCGTCCTGACCATCGGGTCGGTGTCCACCCCGGCGCAGGGCGTGGCCATGGAGCTTCCCGGCGGTGTCGTCCAGTACACACCCCGAGCCAACTTCAACGGCACCGACACGTTCTCCTACTCCGTCAGGGACGGTCGGGGCGGGGAGGACTCGGGGATCGTGAGCATCACCGTGTCGCCGGTCAACGACGCGCCGAGGGCGGTCGACGACTCCAGCCAGGTCCTTCAGGACAGTGCGGTAACGGTCCTGGTCATGCCCAATGACACCGATGTCGACGGCGATGTCCTGCGGCTCGTCGGCGTCTCCGATCCTCCGCACGGCTCGGCCGGCCTGAACCCCGACCTGACGGTCACGTACCGGCCCGACCCCGGCTACACCGGGCCCGACTCCTTCACCTACGACATCAGGGACACCCTCGGCCTCGAGAGCCGGGCCACCGTCAGGGTGACCGTCCTGCCGGCGACGACCACCACGACGTCGACCACCACGACGTCGACCACGACGACGTCGACCACGACGACCACGGTCCCGCCCACGACCACCACCACGACCGCTCCGCCCACGACGACGACGACGGCTCGGCCCACGACCCCGACGACCACGCGTCCGCCGGGGACGGCCACCCAGAGGGCGCCGTATTCGGTGTGGACCCAGGCGTCGCCGGCGCCGCTCGACGGGATGGGTACCTGGATGGCCACCATCAGCGACCCGACGGCCAGAGCCGGCCAGCTGGCCCCCAACTACCTGTACGGGCTCAGCTTCGGCTTCGCCTCCAGCAACGCCCGGGGCGTGCTGGGCCTCACCACCGGCCCGGAGGGCAAGACCGCTGTGATGAGCGTGAGCGGGCCCACCGGTGCCCCCCAGCGGGTCACCATTCCCTTCGCCTGGCGGACCAATGGCTTCTACTACCTCTTCGTGCACGAGTACGCCCCGGGGACCTGGGGGGCGTCGGTCTATGACTACACGGCCAACACCTGGACGCCCATCGGCGCCCTGAACCTGCCGCTGTCGTGGGGCAAGCTCTCGCCCACCACCATCACCGCCCAGTGGTGGATGGACGCCCCGGCGGCCACCTGCGGGGCCTATCCCCGGGCCGACGTGGTGGTCCACGCCCCCAACGGCTTCGTCGGCGGCGCCACGTCGGATCAGCGCTTCGTCCAGGGCGGGACCTCGGAGGGGACCCGCGCCTCCCAGCACACCGCCAGCGCCCCCGGCTGGTTCCAGTACGGCACCGGCACGCGCTAACCGGGTTCGAGCCTCCCGAGCCCGCGCCACCCGACCGCCGCCGCCCCCACCAGCGGGCCGGCCGACCCCAGGCCCCCGGGCACGATCCGGGCGCCGGCCGAGAACGACAGCCGGGCCTGGGCGTCCAGCTCGGCCTGGGCGGCGGCGAAGAAGGGCTCGCCATACCCCAGGGCCACCGACCCGGCCACCACGGCCAGCGGGAGATCCAGCAGGTTGGCCACCGACGCGACTGCCCGGCCCACCAGCCGCCCGGTGCGGGCCACCACGTCGGGCCCGGCCTCGGCCGCCGGCCGGCCGGTGACGGCGGCGATGGCCGTCCCGGACGCCTCGGCCTCCAGGCAACCCCGCGCGCCGCAGGTGCACACCCGGCCCTCGGGCTCGACGCACACGTGGCCGATGTGGCCGGCGTTACCCGATGCCCCGTCGAGCAGACGGCCGCCGAGCACGATCCCCCCGCCGACCCCTGTCGACACCACCATGGCGATGAAGTCATCCACGCCCGTAGCCGCCCCCCTCCACCCTTCGCCCAGGGCAAGGGCCTTGGCGTCGTTGTCCACGAACGTCGCCAGCCCGGTGGCCTCCGCCAGCCGGGACCGCAGCGGGAAGTCCCGCCACCCACCGATGTTAAGCGGCGACACCGTCTCACCCCCGGCGGTCATCGGCCCCCCGCAGCCCACGCCGCAGACGGCGACATCACCGTTCCCAACGACCGCGTCGACGAGAGCCAGGAGCACGCGGAACAGTGCCTCGCCGTCGTCGGCCCGGGAGGGCGCGGTGGCCGTCGTCACCACCTCTCCGTCGTCGGTCACGAGGCCGGCCGCCAGCTTGGTACCGCCGATGTCGATGGCCAGGGCGCTGCCTTTGTCGATCGGCATGGGGCCGAGGCTATGCAACGCCCCGCAGCGGGTACCGTGGGGCACTCCATGTCGTCGACACCACGGGTGGCGGCCCGCACCGTCCAGTCGTTCTCCGAGGCCTTCGACGCCATCGTGGACAACGTCGCCGTGGTCGTCCAGGGCAAGGACGAGGCCATCCAGCTGGCCCTGATCTGCCTGGTGGCCGAGGGCCACCTGCTCATCGAGGACGTCCCCGGCGTCGGCAAGACCAGTCTGGCCAAGGCCGTGGCCGCCAGCCTCGACTGCACGTGGGGCCGGATCCAGTTCACCCCTGACCTGCTCCCCTCCGACGTCACCGGCGTCAGCATCTACAACCGGGCCACCGGCGCCTTCGAGTTCCGAGCCGGGGGCATCTTCGCCAACCTGGTCCTGGCCGACGAGATCAACCGGGCGTCGCCCAAGACCCAATCTGCCCTCCTCGAGGCCATGGAGGAGCACCAGGTCACCGTCGACGGCACCACCTACAGCCTGGCCCCACCGTTCATGGTCATCGCCACCCAGAACCCGGTGGAGCACGAGGGCACGTACCCGCTGCCCGAGAGCCAACTCGACCGGTTCCTCATGCGCATCGCCATGGGTTATCCCGCCCGCGCCGCGGAGATCGCCATCCTCGACACCCACGCCCGGGCCGCGCCGCCCATGGCCCGCCTCTCGCCGGTGGCCACCGCGGCCGACGTCGCCGCCATGGTGGCCATGGCCCACGCCGTGCACGTCAACCCGAGCCTGAAGGGTTACATCGTCGACCTGGCCGCCGCCAGCCGCCGCCACCCCAGCCTGGCCCTGGGAGTCTCGCCCCGTGCCGCCCTCGGCCTGCTCCGGGCCGCCCGGGCCCGCGCCGCGGCGCTCGGGCGCGAGTACGTCATCCCCGACGACCTCAAGATGCTGGCCGGCCCCGTCCTCGAGCACCGCCTGGCCCTCACGCCCGACGCCCAGCTCCGGGGAGTGACCCGCGCCGGTGTCCTGGGCGAGGTCCTGGGTAGCGTGGCCATACCCTCGGTGCGGTGATTGCTCACTCGTAGGGGTTGGGCCCTCACCATCGGCGGCATCGTGCTGGCTCTGGCCGGGCGGCTGCTCGGGCTCCTCGAGCTGTACGTGCTTGGAGCCGGCTGCTGGGCGCTCATGGCCGCGGCGTTGGTGTTCCTGGCCACCCACCCCGCCGACATCGCCGCCACCCGCACACTCACCCCTCACCGGGTCCGCGCCGGCGACGAGAGCCGGGTCGAGCTCGCCGTCCGCAACCGGGGCCGGCGGGCCACGCCGGTCCTCGAGCTGCGGGATCCGGTCGGCGGCGGGCCGCGGCGGGCCCGGCTGCTCATGGCGCCGCTACCCGCCGGTGCGGAGGAGCGGGCCCACTACCGCATCCCGACCGAGCAGCGGGGCGTGCTGGTCGTCGGCCCCCTCGAGGCCCGCCGCTTCGACCCCCTCGCCCTCGCCACCCGGGCCGTGGTCGTGGCGCCCGAGTCCGAACTGGTCGTCTACCCCCACATGGAGGACCTGCTCCCGCTGCCCCACGCCCCGGGCGACGACCGCCGTGGCGGCTTCCGGCGGGCCACGGCCATGGGCGCCACGGGCGACGACTTCTACGCCCTCCGCCCCTGGGTGGTGGGCGACGACCTCCGGCAGGTCCACTGGCCGTCCACCGCCCGACGTGACGAGCTGATGGTTCGCCAGCACGACATCCCCTGGCAGGGCCGGGCCACCATCGTGCTCGACGTCCGGTCCCGCTACCACGATCACGACTCGCTGGAACAGGCGGTCGCCGCCGCCGCCAGCATCGCCGGCGCCTCGGCGCGGGGCGGCTCGCTGCTCCGCCTCATCACCACCGATGGCAGCGACACCGGCTTCGGCCCCGGCGCCGCCCACCTCGAGGCCATCCTCGAGCGGCTGGCCCGGATCGAGGCGGGCACCGGTGAACTGCCCGACCTGCCCGAGACCAGCGGGGCCATGGCCTTGGTCGTCACCGCCGACGTCCCCGCCGCCGACCTGTCGCACCTCGCTCGCCTGGGCGGCCGCCCGGGCTCCCTCACCGTCGTGGTCGTCTCCCGGGAGGCCGGGGAGGGCCGGCACCCTGCGCCCGGTACGAGGGTCGTCGTCGGCCGCGGCCAGCCCCTGGCCCCCCTGTGGAACCGGAGCATGGCCGGCCCGGGAGGCCGGACCATGGGGTACGCACCGGCCTATCCGCATGGCGGATAGAGGACCCGTGGCCGCCGCTGGCGTCATGCGGGGCGCGGTCGGATGACCGCCACCCGACAGACACCACCCTCCACCTCCACCGCCACCTCCACCTCCACCTCCACCTCCACCCCAACTCAAACCTCCACCCAAAACCAGGAACCAGTCGACACCTTCGACGCCGCCACCGACCCCGGCTGGCCGGCCGAGGTGGGCCTGATCGCCATGTCGGTGGCGGCCGCAGTCGGCATGGGCCGGCTGTTCGCCGACGCCTCGTTCCTTCCCGTCGTGCTGCTGGCCGTGCTGACCAGCCACGGCCTGGCCCTGCTCTGCCGCCGGCGGGGTGTCGGTCCCCTCGCCGGCCTCGGCGTCTCCGCCGTCGGCCTGGTGCTCTTCGTGACGTGGGTCATCGAGCCTCACGTGTCGCTCCTGCCGAGCATGGCGACATGGGACGCAGCCTCCCTCGACCTCCGCGAGGCTTGGGGCCGGTTCAGCGAAGTCGTGGCGCCGGCCAAGGTGACCAGGGGGTTCCTGCTCGGCGCCGTCCTGGGCTCGTGGATCAGCTCCTTCGTGGCCGACCTGTTCGCATTCCGGGCCCGCACCCGGGTGGAGGCCGTCGTCCCCTCCTTCACCGTCTTCCTGTTCGGCGCCCTGCTGGGCTCCGACCGTCACCGCCTCGGTGCCGCCCTGCTCTACCTGGCCTCGGTCCTGACCTTCGTGGTGCTGGCCGAGATCTCCGCCGCCCCCCGGGCCCGGCCCTGGCTCTCCGGCCGCCGTCGCAGCGGAGAGTCGGCCCTGCTGCGCACGGGTCTCGCCATGGCGGGCATGGCCGTGCTGATCGCCGTGGTGGTGGCGCCCCACCTCCCGGGCGCCTACGCCAAGGGCCTACTCGGAGTGGCGGACGGCAACGGGCGCAAGACAGGGACCCGGGTAGCACTGAGCCCCCTCGTCGACATCCGGGGACGGCTGGTGGGCCAATCCGGCGTCGAGCTGTTCACGGTCCGCACGGAGACCCCCACGTACTGGCGGATCACCTCGCTCGACCGCTTCGACGGCACCATCTGGTCGTCGCTCAGCAACTACCGCCCGGCCGGCAACCGCCTGCCATCCACCGGGACGGACGCCACCAGGGGCGGCACCGAGGCGTCGGTCCAGGAGTTCGAGATATCCGGGTTGTCGTCGATCTGGCTGCCCGCCGCCTACCGGCCGGAGGTCCTCCGCCCATCGGGCAAGGTGCGCTTCGACCCGGACTCCGGCAGCCTGGCCACCGACAAGGCAACCTCCGACGGCCTGCGCTACACCGTCGAGTCGTCGCTCCCGCGCCTCACCGCCGAGGACCTCACGTCGGTCGGCGCCGCCATCCCACCGGACATCGAATCACGGTATCTCGACCTGCCCCGCAACCTGTCCCGCCGGGTGCGCCAGCTGGCGAGGGACGTGGTCGGCGCCGAGACGTCGCCCTACAAGAAGGCCAAGGCCCTCCAGGACTATTTCCGGACCAATTTCACGTACAACCTTCTGGTGGCCCCCGGCCACGACGCCGGGGCAATGGACCAGTTCATCACCAGCAAGCAGGGCTACTGCGAGCAGTTCGCGGGCACCTACGCGGCGATGGCCCGGTCGGTGGGCCTGCCCGCCCGGGTGGCTGTCGGCTTCACCTCAGGCACCAAAGAGGGCGACGGGCGCTGGCATGTCACCGGCAAGGAGGCCCACGCCTGGCCCGAGGTGTACCTCGGCGGGTACGGCTGGGTGGCCTTCGAGCCCACGCCGACCCGGGGCCTCCCGGGAGCCGAGAGTTACACCCAGGTGACGCCGCCCGCCGCCGCCGACACCACCGCCACGACCCTCCCCCCCAGCCAGGTTCCCGCGCCCGAGGAGCCGACGCCCGAGCCCGACGCCGGTCCTCCGACCGCGCCGCTCTCCGTCGAGGAGCCGCAGGCCGGGCCCTTCACAGCCGTCCTCGGGGTGCTGCTCGGGCTCCTCCTGCTGTACGTGGTGGCCGTGCCTCTCGCCAAGCGCCGCAGTCGGGAGCGACGGCGGGCCAACGCGTCCTCCTCCGCCGACCGGGTTCTCGTGGCGTGGGCGGAGGCCACCGAAGACATGGCCGCGGCCGGCATGGCCGCCCGCCCGGAGGAGACCGCATCCGAGTTCGCCCACCGGACGTGCCGCACGGCCGGCCCGGCCGGGCCCGCCCTCGTCCGCCTGGCCGACGACGCCACCGCTGCGGCCTGGTCGGCCGGCGGCGTGGCCCCCGAGGTGGCGGCGCGGGCCGACGCCGAGGCCGCCGACGTGGCCTCCGAGCTCACCGCCCAGGCCACCCGTCGGGAACGGCTCCGGCGGGTGCTCGACCCCCGCCCGCTGCTCACCGCCCTCCGCCGGCCTCCTGCTGGTACCCCGGGCGACCTCCACCGGGCCGCCTAGCCCCGGTCGGGCCTACTCCTCCCGGCGAAAGCGCTTCTTCAGGCGCTTGCCGACGTCGCCGAACTGCTCCTTGACCTGGGTGGTCTTGAGGCTGCCGGTGACCTGTTTCCAGCCCGCCTTGCCCATCTTGCGCAGGTTGCGCTCGAAGATGAAGGCGCAGGCCAGCATGACTGCGAACCCCACGAAGCCCAGGAACAACGAGGTCGCGAACGAGCCGACCAGGAGCACGAACCCGCCAAGGAAGCCAAGGGTCGCCCACTTGAGGTTTCGCCCCGCGTGGCTGTACAGCGTGGTCTTGCCGACGCCACGCGCGAAGGCAGGATCGCTCTCGTAGAACTGTTGCTCGATCTCGTGGAGGATTCGCTGCTCGTCCTCGGAAAGCGGCACGTACAAACCCCTTCAACCCGGTCCGCTACTCCGGCTATCTTCGCACAGCCCGGGACGCTCAACAACGCGCTAGCTCTGGTTCTCCCCAGGGTTGGGGCCCCACTGCTGGTCACCCCGGCGCTTGACGGCCAGACCGTCGCCCCGCAGCAGCGTCGCCGGTCCCACCGCCGTGTCGCCGAAGCGGCGGCGGACGTCGTCCACCGCCCGGGCCACCGCAGGGTCCCGGTCGGCGGACTGCCCCTCGTCCCCCAGACGGAGCTGCTCCCCCGGGCGGGGGGCCAGGTTCGACACGCTCACCCCGAGCAGCCGCACTCCCGGCGACAGGTCGACGGCCTCCAGCAGCTCCAGCGCCACCCGGGCCACGCCCGCCCCGCCCTCCACTGGTTGGGGCACCGTCCGGGAGCGGGTGATGGTCTGGAAGCTGGCGAACCGGACCTTGATCGTGACCGTGCGCCCGGCCACCCCCGCCTCCCGCAGCCGGTTGGCCACTCCATCCGACAGGCGCAGCACCTCCTCCCGCAGCGCGGCCAGGCTGAAGTGGTCGGTGGCGTAGGTCTCCTCGTGCCCGACTGACTTGACCGCCCGGTCCGGCTCGACGGGCCGGTTGTCACGGGCCCACGCCAGGGCGTGCAGATGGCGGCCGTGGGACTCGCCGAGCGCCCCGACCAGGGTGACCTCCGGCAGGACGGCGAGGTCGCCCACCGTCCGGACACCGAAGCGGTCGAGCCGCCGGCGGGTCGCCGGCCCCACCCCCCACAGCGCCTCCACCGGCAGCGGGTGCAGGAACGCCAGCTCTTCGTCGGGAGCGACCTCCTTCACCCCCGACCCCGGCGTCGGCGGCGACCCCGGCGGCCCGGCCCGGGGCTTGGCCGCCTCCGACGCCAGCTTGGCCAGGAACTTGCTCGGCGCCACCCCCACCGAACACCACAGCCCCGTCTCCGCCAGCACCCTGGTCCGGATGGCCGCGGCGATGTCCGCTGCGGGGCCCCACAACCGCCGGGCCCCGCTCACGTCGAGGAACGCCTCGTCCAGCGAGATCCCCTCCACCAGCGGCGTGATCGACGTGAACACGCCGTGCATCCGCCGGCTGTAGTCCTGGTACAGGTCGTAGCGCCCGGGCACGAACACCGCGTTCGGGCACAGCCGCCGGGCCCGCATCGACGGCATGGCCGACCGCACTCCGTACGACCGGGCCTCGTACGAGCACGATGCCACCACCCCGCGCTGGCCGGCCCCTCCCACGATCACCGGCTTCCCGACCAGCGAGGGGTCGGCCAGCACCTCCACCGCGGCGAAGAAGGCGTCCATGTCGACGTGAAGGATGACCCGGCCCTCGATCCCCGAAGTGTGCCAGCCCGCGGGCCCGTCAATGTTGACCCGGACTTCCTCACGGCGGCGGCCTCGCCCGCTGCCGCGCTCTGTTGTGGAAACCGCACGCCTCCCGGCCGTTGTCCTCGGTGGTGAGCCCTCCCTCCGACCAGGGCCGCGCCCTTTCCACCGACGAGCGGATCGTCATCGAGGCAGAGATCGATGCGCTTTCGAAAGAGCACGACGTTCGCCCTACCATCGGGCGAGTCGGTTTCCTCAGCCGGCGCTTCCGCCGGCGCCGCGCAGAGCCGTTCCTGCGCCGATCGAACCGGTCAGCGGGCGCCGGCCGAGATCAGTGCGTCGGCGATCCGCTGATAGCCGTTCTGCTGTGCGAAGCCGAGCGGCGTGAAGCCGTGATCGCCCGCGTTCGGATCGGCTCCGGCTGCCAGCAAATTGGCGCACGACCTCGAGGTGGTCGTGCTGCGCAGCGAACATGAGCGGGGTGCTGTTCAGGTTGTCGGCCGCGTTGGGATTCGCCCCCAGACGGAGCAATTCCCGCACGGCGTCGTCCTGCCCGACGTTCGCCGCGTACATCAGGGCGGTGTAGCCGTCGTCGTCCCGCGTCTCCAGCTCGGTCGGATCGGCCCGGCTGAGCGCAGTTACGTCGCCGACCCGAGCGGCGCGCATCAGGAGTGTCGCCCCGCCGCTCGGTGGCGGAAGCCGGCGAGAAGCCTGGATCGCGTCCATCCTGATCCGGAACTCGGTGATCACGTCGTTTATGGCACGGAAGACCGGCTCGGCGGGGTGGCTGTGGCGGTCGTCCTTCGGTATCTCTACGACGACCCGGCCCGTGTAGGTCAGAAGTGTGATGCGCACGTTCGCAGCCGCCGGCAGGTCGAGATCGTCGCGCTCCTCGAACTCCGTGAGCCTGGCCTCGGCCACGGCCAGGAGCGTGCGGCCGGCCTGCACCACGCTCTGGTGGAAGCCTCCGCCGATGATGCTCCCACCCGCGCTCCTGTAAAGGCTCGTCGTGCCATCGGCCATGACGACGAACGTCGCCGGTCCGTTCGGGAAGACCAGATCCATGACGACGCCGTACACATGCGGTAGCTCGGCGGTCGGGAACAGTTTGACCGACGATGGGTCGAGGCTGAGGATCCGGGTCCGGAGCTTCTGGTAGAGGGCGGGCCCATCGACCCGCCGCCCGGACATCAGGCCCGTACCGCCGCCGAACCCATTCTTTGGAGCATGCAGTACGCCTGGGAGTGCGTCAAGGTCCCGGCCGGCCCCGCCGGCCAGGAGTCCCTGGATCGCCGTCCCGCCGTCGGGGCGGCATCAGCATGCGTGCCCGCCGGACGGCTCCTGCAGCCCGCCTACGCCACCCGGGAGCCGGACGACTTCTCGCCGGCGCCCGGCCGGGAATGCGCAGCCAGGTGAAGGCGGAAGGGTCGGTGGGGGCGACGACCGGCCACCCGGTCCCGCAGACCCCACCAGGTGACGAGCAACAGGGCCTCGGCGATGATTCGGAACGACATCTTCGACGTTCCCCGCTCGCGGTCCACGAACTCGATTGGGAGCTCGACGATCTGCCCGCCGCCGGACGCCACCCGGTAGGCCATCTCGATCTGGAAGCCATAGCCGTCGGCGCTCACCGATTCGAGATCGATCCGGCGCAGGACGTCGGAGCGGTAGGCCCGGAACCCAGAGGTGGCGTCCCGAACCGCCAACCCCAGCACCAGGGAGGCGTACCGGTTGCCCGACCGCGACAGCCACCGCCGGTGGAAGGGCCAGTTCGGGATCGAGCCGCCCGGTACGTACCGGGATCCGAGGGCCAGATCGGCGCCGGCCTCGACCGCCGCCAGCAACGAGGGCAGGCGGGCAGGGTCGTGCGACAGGTCGCTGTCCATCTCGACCAGCACGTCGTAGCCGCGAGCCAGGCCCTCGGCGAAGCCGGCCCGGTACGCGCTGCCCAGACCCGACTTGGTCGCCCGGACGAGTACGTCGACACCGCCCATCTCGTGGCCGGCGGCCTTGGCGATGGCGGCGGTACCGTCGGGACTGGAGTCGTCCACCACGAGCACGTCGACGGCCTGGGCGGCGGCGCGGAGGCGGCGCAGAACCTCGGCGATGTTCTCCGCCTCCTGGTACGTCGGCAGCACGACGAGAGTGCGCACGGCGGAAGCCTACGATCTCCGGGTGCCGGACCCGGAGGATTCGTTGCGATTGCCGAAGAAGGGGCCCACCGCCCTGCCCCCGGTGAAGGCCCGGGTGGTGGCGTTCGTGACGATCGTGGTGGGCGGGATCTGCGGCCTGCTCATCGGGTCGGCCCTTATCCGGCTGCAGTGCGACGGCGCATGCTCCACCCCGATCGGCGCCGGCGCCCTCGTGGGAGGTGTGCTGGGTGCGACGGGGGTGGCAGTGGTGGCTGTGCTGGTACTACGAGCCATGGGTGAGTGGCGAGCTGGCCCTGGAGTCCATCGACGCTGATGGGCAGGGCCAGCACAAACCTCGTGGCCGGCTTCAGCGGAGCCGGCGAGATCGCCCTGAGCGACAGCGGCTGCAGGGCCCGGATGCGGCTGGCGCTCAGGTCCTCGAGCTGCTTGTTGTCTCTCATGGGAAGGATATCGACAGGACGGGCGACGACCTGTAGCTAGGAGTCGCCGTGCTCCCCGCTCAGAGGGCCGCTCGGACCCGCCCCGCCCCCCGGCAGGAACCGCGCCATCTGACGGGCGGCGGACTCGGCCACCGCCCGCTCCATGGCGAAGGCGAGGGCGGCATCCATGGCCATCGACGCGGTCGGCATGGCCCGCTGGAGGGCGGCGGTCACCTCGGCCACGCGCTCGGCCGGCATGCCGGCGTCCACGAACGGCTCCCACACGTTCGTCTCGAACAGAGCGACGAAGCGTCGGGCGATGCGGTCGGCGTCTACCACCAACCGCTCGTACTCGTCGAGGACGGCGGCGAGGGGGACGCCCGCCGCCACCAGCTCAGACCCCACGCGGAGCAGCCGGGGGCTGGGCGCCTCCAGCTCGCCGTCGACGGCCACCAGCAGCCCCAGCTCGACCGCCCGCCCGAGCAGGGCGGGGTCGTCGACCGTATCGGGGAACTGCTCCAGCAGTCGCTCGACAGCGATCCGCACAGGCGACTCGTCGCTCCACGGCGCAGTCAGCGCCTCCTCGAACCCGAGGACATCGTTCAGCCCGCGGCCCTCCTCCCACGCCTCGAGCAGGCACTGGATGGCGGCCAGGGAGAAGCCCCTCTCCTGCAGACCGGCCACGTAGCGGAGGCGGGCGAGATGACCCTCGTCGTAGTAGCCGACCCGGCCCTCCATCCGGGGAGGGGGGAGCAGGCCACGGGTCTGGTAGGCCCGGATGTTGCGGCTGGTGGCGCCCGACTCGCGCGCCAGTTCGTCGATCGTGAGTCCCCCGCGCCTGTCCTCCACATTTCGAACCTTACACTTGTATCGGTGACATCGAACGATGTAAGGTTTGCCCCATGATCGCTGCCACTGAGTGGGGTTGGAACGCCTGGGCCTGGTTGGTCATTCCGCTGGCGATCTACGGCCTGACCAGCCTGACGCTCTTCGCCTTCGGGCGCACCGACGAGACCAATCCGCTCCGGTTCTTCTTCAGCCAGATCGGCGACTCCCTGCAGCGCATCACCGGCTACCCCGGGTGGTCGATGGCCGGCACCCTCAGCGGGCTCATCATGCTGCTGATCGTCGTCATCGGCTTCTACTGGGACGTCGCCTGGCACATCGACAACGGGCGCGACAACGAGCTCTTCACCCCCTCCCACGTCATGATCCTGGTGGGCCTGGGCGGGCTCATCTACGCCGCCGGCATCGCCGTCCTCTTCGCCAGCATCGAGAAGGCACAGACCGCGCTCCGGTGGGGCTTCCTGCACATCCCCTGGGCGGCCGTCCTCCTCGTGGCCCTCGGCCTCGGGGGCGTCACGGCCTTCGGGTTCGACGCCATGTGGCACGAGGCGTACGGCGTCGACGTCACGCTCTGGAGCCCGCCCCACATCCAGCTGGTCGTCTCCGGCTCCCTCGGCACCATCGCCCTCTGGCTGATGCTGGCCGAGGCCCGGCCCTACGCCGAGCCCACCCTCCTCGGCAAGAGCATCAACGTCCTGACCGCCGGCACGGTGCTGGTCGGCATGAGCACCCTCCAAGGGGAGTTCGACTACGGCGTGCCCCAGTTCCAGGTCCTGTACCTGCCGATCCTCATCATGATCGCCGCCGGCTTCACCCTGATGGCCGCCCGGCGGGCGCTCGGGCCGGGGGGAGCGCTCAAGGTCGTCGGGGTCTACCTCGTCCTGCGGGCGTTCCTTGCCTTCGCCATCGGCGGGGTCATGAACCACACGGTCCCCCACTTCCCGCTGTACCTGGGGTCGGCCCTCGTGGTGGAGGGTGCTTTCCTGTGGCTCGGCACCCACCGGCCGGTGCGCCTGGCGATGGTCACCGGCGCCCTGGTGGGCACGGTCGGCCTGGTCACCGAGCTGGGCTGGGTGACCCTCTGGGGCTTCTCCACCTCCGCCCGCCTGCCGGCCCCGCTCGCCCTGAAGATCGCCATCCTCGGGCCGATCGCCGCCGTGGCCGCGGCCCTGGTCGGCACCGCCCTCGGGGGCGCCATCGCCAAGGCCCAGCAGCGCATTCCCGCCGCCCTGCTGGCCGCCGCGGGTGTCGCCCTCCTCGGCACCCTCGCCTTCCCGCTCCCCCGCGACGTGGGCCCGGTCACCGCCACCATCCGGCTGGAGCAGATCGGCAGCATGGCCAACGTCGACGTCACCCTCGACCCGCCCGACGCGGCCCGCACCGCCACCGCCTTCGCAGTGTCGTCCTGGCAGGGCGGCGACGCGACCGTCTCCGCCGACCTGAAGCAGGTGTCGGTGGGCCGCTACGTCTCCTCCCGGCCGATGCCCGTCACCGGCTCATGGAAGACCATGGTCAGCCTGCAGCGGGGCAACGAGGTCATGGCCGTCCCGGTCTACCTGCCGGCCGACCCCGAGATCGGCGCCCCCGAGGTGCCCGCCGTCGCCGAGCGCACCGAGCGCTTCGTGCGCAACACCACGATCCTGCTGCGTGAGGTCAACGGCGGGCCTGCCGGCGTCGCGATCGCCGCCTACTCCGGCCTGGCCGTCGTGGTCGCCGTCTTCATCGCCCTCATCGCCATCACCGCGCGCCGCATCCCTCCGGTCTCGCCCCCTCCCGGGCCGCCCGACCGCCTCGCCGCCCCGCCCGCCGCCTGGGCCGCCACCGCCCGCGCCTAACTCGAGAGCGTGAGGCGGCGGAAGCTCTCGGCGTAGCGGACCCCGGCGGTTCGACCCTCGGCCTCGGCCCGGTTGCGGAGGACGTCGCGGAACAGGTCCTCGGAGCCGTCGAGCTGGCTGGCGTGGCACAGCAGCGCGTCGACCTTGGTCTCGAGGCTGCCGGTCACGTCCACCCACACGTTGGGCTCGAGCGTCCCCGACAGCAGAACGACGCCCACGGGATGCGCCGGCCCTGCGGCGGGGAAGTAGTGCGGGTTGCCCGCCGCCGGCGAGACGGAGTCGAGCGTGGCCCAGCCCGCCACCCGGTGGTCGGAGTGGTTGAAGTAAGTGTCGCCGAAGATAACCGCCGTCGGGTCGGGGCAGACGACGACATCCGGCCTTGCCCGGCGGATGGCGGACACGATCCGTTCCCGCACCTCGAGGGAGTTCACGAGCTCGCCGTCGTCGATGGCGAGCTGCTCCTGCCCGGCCAGGCGCAGCACCTTGCCGGCGGCCTCCATCTCGCCGCTCCGCCGTTCAGCCAGCTCGTCGAGGTCGACGGCGGGGTCGTGCGAGCCCTTCTCGCCCCGGGTCAGCACGAGCACGTGCACCTCGGCGCCCGCCGCCGCCCATCGGGCGAGGGTGGCCCCACAGGAGATCTCCGGGTCGTCGGGATGGGCATAGACGGCAAGGGCCCGGGCTGGCGCCTCGTCGAACATCGCCGCCATCAGGGCGCCGCCGCCAGCGCCTTGACGGCGCGCTCCACACCGTCGTCGTCCACGTCGTGGTGGGTGACGAGGCGGACCACGCCCGGCGCGATCGTCCCGGCCAGCACGCCCTCCCCGCCGAGCCACTCGACCAGCGACCGCGCGTCGGGGTGCCGCCACGTCACCACGTTGGTCCGGATCTCCGCAGGATCGCACCCGCCGTCCGGCCACCGGTCGGCGACCGCTTCGGCCAGCCGGCGGGCCCGGGCGTGGTCGTCGGCCAGGCGCTCCACCATTCGCTCCAGGGCGACGAGGCCCGCGGCGGCGATCACCCCCGCCTGGCGCATCCCCCCACCCAGGCGCTGACGCTCGCCCCGGGCCTCGGCGATGAGGTCGGCGGGCCCGGCCAGCATCGACCCCACCGGCGCACACAGCCCCTTCGACAGACAGCACATCACCGTCGTCGCCGGGGCAGCGGTCGCCGCAGCCGACACGCCGGTCGCCACCTCGGCGTTGAACAGGCGGGCCCCGTCGAGGTGGACGGGAAGCCCGACCGCCGCCACCGCCTCCAACCGGTCCAGCGGCCACGGCGCCCCGTCGGCCGGCATGTGCGTGTTCTCCACACAGACCAGTCCCGGCCGCACGTGGTGATGGTCGGCGGCCTCCACCGACCACCGGACGTCGTCGGCCGAGATCGTGCCGTCGGAGTCGTCGAGCGTCGTGAACTGCACCCCGGCGTTCCGCCCGCCCGCGCCGTTCTCGTAGATGACCACGTGCTGGCGGCGCCCGGCCAGCACCGTCGTGCCGGGTGCAGCCAGCAGCCGCAGGGCGAGCTGGTTGCCCATCGTCCCCGACGGGACGAACAGGGAGGCCTCCTTGCCCACCCGGGCCGCGAAGGCCTCCTCGAGCGCGTTGACCGTGGGGTCCTCGCCGTAGACGTCGTCGCCCACCTCGGCGCCGGCCATGGCCCGGCGCATCTCCGGCGTGGGCCGGGTGACGGTGTCCGAGCGCAGGTCGACGACCCCCGAAGCCATGCCCGTACGATGGCAGACTTGCCCGCCTCACCCGAAACAGCAAACCTGCTCTCCCTGGCCGAGCGCGTGGCCAGGGAGGCGGGCGACATGCTCCTGGCCGGCGCCGGCGACCTCCGCGTCGACGTCACGACCAAGAGCAGCGGCACCGACATGGTCAGCGAGATGGACAAGGCCTCCGAGGCGCTGATCGTCGAGGGCATCCTCGCCGCCCGTCCCGACGACGCCATCCTGGGCGAGGAGACGGGCGCCCGCTCCGGCACCAGCGGCGTGCGGTGGGTCATCGACCCTCTCGACGGCACCACGAACTACCTGTACCGCCACCCGATCTGGGCCGTGTCGGTCGGGGTCGAGGTCGACGGCGAGGTGGTGGCCGGCGTGGTAGCCGCCCCCGGTCTGCAGGAGACGTTCACCGCCGCCCGAGGCAAGGGAGCCTGGCTCAACGGGAACGCCATCGCCGTCTCGGGCGCGTCCGACCTGGGCAGTGCCCTGGTCGGCACCGGGTTCGGCTACGTGGCCGGCCGGCGGGCGGCGCAGGCCCGGGTGCTCCCCCACCTGCTTCCCGCGGTACGCGACATCCGCCGCAACGGGGTGGCCTCGCTCAACCTGTGCTGGGTGGCGTGCGGTCGGCTCGACGGCTACTTTGAGGCGGGCGGCCAGCCGTGGGACGTGGCGGCCGGCCTGCTGATCGCCACCGAGGCCGGCGCTGTGGCATCAGGGCTCGACGGCGGGCGGGTGGCGCCGGAGTCGGTGATGATCGCCACGCCCGGCGTGGCTGCGGCCCTCTTCGACCTGCTGGTTCGGTTGCGGGCGGTCGATGCACTGGAATCCGGCAACTAACGGTCCGCCTTATGCCACCATTGGCGGGTGGCGAGGGTCGTCTCGGTGCTGCGCTTCATGGCCCACCAGTCGGTGCGGCTGTCGGTCGCCGCCCTCGGTTTCACCGTGCTGGCCGTGGGGCTCGTGCTCCTGGTGACCCCCGGCCCGGGCCTGCTGGTCATCATCGCCGGCCTGGCCATCCTCGCCCATGAGTTCGCGTGGGCGGCCGTCGCCCTGGAGAAGGCCAGGGCCCGTGCCGCCCAGGCCCGGAACGCAGCGATGCGCCGGGCGCCTCGCCGGACCCAGCCGCCCGGCACCCGCAACATCGACTGACTAGTGCTCCGTCTCGCAGGTCATGCCGACCCCGGCCACCACAGGGTGACCGCCTCGCCCGGCGTCGAAGGGTCGTCGCCGAGGAGGGCGTCGATCTCGGGGTCGCGCTCCGCCGGGAGGCACAGGTAGCGGCGGACGGAGGCCACCCGGGACTCCCGGTCGACCGTCCGGGCCCATCGGGGCGTGCGCTCGACCGCCGGCTCGATGCCGGTCTCCCGAAGGAGGGCGACGGCGTCGTCGGCGTTCGGGCCGGTCGGCCGCTCCACGTCCCAGAAGTGGCGCCACAGGTCGTTCACGCCGGCCCTGGGATGCTGGCTCGACAGCTCCATCACCACCCGGACGCGCGCGTGCGACGTCAGCGCGGCGGCAAAGTGGCCGAGATCGGGCACGTTGTAGGCCACGTGGTGGCACACCACCACGTCGGCCGGGCCGACCCGATCGGCGTCGTCCGGCCAGCTGCCCTGCACCGCCTGGTGCTCCACGCCCATCTCGGCGGCGCGCTCGGCGAACATGGCGAGAAGGTCCGCACCCTGGTCGAACCCGGTCACCCGGGCCGCTGGCGGCACGAGGGCCAGTCCGGCCGCCCCACCCCCACAGCCGACGTCGAGCACGTGCCCGCCCTCGGGAACGGCTTCGCGGGCGCGAACGCGCGACGGCGTGTCCGGCACCGGCTCGACCGGAGGACGAAACAACGACGGAGTGAAGGCCCAGGGAGACTCGGGGGCCTGGGCCATGATGTGCTCGGGAATGGCCCAGGCCGCCAGCTCGGACGCCCAGTGCTCGGCTGCCGTCATCGGGCCACCCGAACGACGACGGTGCCGGCCAGGCGGTCGTGGAGCCCGCGCCGGCGCGGATCCCAGACCAGCGACGCCATGACGGCCAGGCCCACCCACAGCCCGACGAACGGCAGCCGCCCGACGACTCCGGGCAGGGCCCACCGGAGGGCGGACCGCCGCCAGCCTGGCAACGACCCGTCGTCCTCGGCCACCACCCGGGTCCCGACCGCGATCTTGCCCAGCGTCTGGCCGAGGAGAGCCGTGGGCACGATGGTGTAGATCGCCCCGAACAGGAACAAGCCGAGGATGATCGGCGCAGGCAGCGACTCGTCGATGCGGTCCACCTCCACCAGCCCGAGCAGCAGCGGGACGACGACCACCATGCTGGTGAGCAGGCCGTCGACCAACGCCCCACCCACCCGCTGGGCGATGGAGGCCAATTGCTCCTCGACCTGCGCTTCGGCGTCGAGCTCGCTCATCGCCCGGCGACGACCAGCTCGGCCAGCCGGTCGAGTGTCTTCTCCATGCCTGCCCGGTTGCGCTCGGGGAAGCGGGCCAGCCGGAAGAACCACGGGAGCAGGGGCACCGTGGTGCGGGCGAAGTCGAACGTCTCCCGTACCCGGGTGCCACCTGCCACCGGCTCGAGCTCGTAGCGCCAGATCGCCCCGCCAATGTGCGACCACGCGATGAGGCGGCCCTCCTCGAAGTCAACCACCTCGTTTCCCATCCGGTACGGCCGGAGGATCTTCATGGCCATCCCGAACTTCGAGCCGAGCTGCAGGCGTTCGGGATTGCCGGCCACCTCGGCCCGGACCGTGCCCGAGCCGTCGATCACCGGATGCATGCTCGGGTCGGCGACGACGTCGAAGATCGCCTGCGCAGGGGCGGCGACCACCCGTTCGACAACGACGGTACGCGTCACCCGAAGAACACCTCGGCGACGCCGTGGTAGAGGTCGGGGTCGACGGTCTTGGACTTACCCACCGCCTCGGCCAGCGGCACCCGCACGATGTGCCCGGCCTGCAGCGCCACCATCTGGCCGGTGGCACCGTCATGGGCGGCATCGATGGCGGCTACGCCGAAGCGGGTGGCGAGGATGCGGTCGAAGGCGGTGGGCGTCCCTCCCCGCTGGACGTGGCCGAGGATCGTCACTCGCGTCTCGAAGCCGGTGCGCTGCTCGATCCCCGCGGCCACCCGGTTGGCGATGCCCCCGAGGCGGACGTGCCCGAAGGCGTCCAGCTCGCCCGACTGCACCTCCATCGTGCCCTCCACCGGCACCGCCCCCTCGGCCACCACCACGAGCGACGCGTACCGGCCACGGTCATGGCGACCCTGCAGCCGCTGGCAGATGGCGTCGATGTCGAAGGGCTCCTCGGGGATGAGGATCTCTGCCGCACCGCCGGCGATGCCGGCCTGGGTGGCGATCCACCCTGCATGACGGCCCATCACCTCCACGACCATCACCCGGTCGTGCGACTCGGCGGTGGTGTGCAGGCGGTCGATGGCGTCGGAGGCGATCTGCACCGCGGTGTCGAAGCCGAACGTCACCTCCGTCGCCGACAGGTCGTTGTCGATGGTCTTGGGCACGCCGACCACCACCACACCCTTGCCGGACAGCTTGTTGGCCACGCCGAGCGTGTCATCGCCGCCGATGGCGATCAGGGCCTCGATCCCCTCGGCCCGCAGGTTGTCGATCGCCCGCTCCTCTCCCCCGTCGACCTTGTACGGGTTGGTACGGGAGGTCCCGAGGATGGTGCCCCCCTTGGGCAGAAGCCCCCGGCAGCGTTTGACGTCGACGGGCATCGTCTGGCGCTCGAGCACGCCCTTCCAGCCGTCGAGGAAGCCCACCAACTCGTCGCCGTAGTGGCGCTCGCCCTTGCGCACGACGGCCCGGATCACCGCGTTGAGCCCGGGGCAGTCCCCTCCCCCGGTCAGCATCCCTACTCGCATGGGTGTCACGCTACCGGGCGTGTCATCGCCCATCGTCATCGCCATCGACGCCGGGACCACCGGTGTGCGGGCCCTGGCCGTCGACGAGGCCGGGCGGCCGGTGGGCTGGTCGTACCGCGAGCTGCCCCAGCACTTCCCCAGGCCCGGATGGGTCGAGCACGACCCGGAGGAGATCTGGCACGCGGTCGAGACCACGCTCGCCGAGCTGCGGTCGACGCTCGACGGCCCGGTCGTCGTCATCGGCGTCACGAACCAGCGGGAAACGGTGGTGGCCTGGGACCGGCGCACGGGCGAACCGCTGCACCACGCCATCGTCTGGCAGGACCGCCGCACTGCGGCCCGCTGCCAGCGCCTCGAGGATGACGGGCACCTGCCGCTCGTCCGGGAGGCAACCGGGCTCGTCCTCGACCCGTACTTCTCGGCCACCAAGATGGCGTGGCTGCTGGCGGAGGGCGGCGTCCACGCCGGGCCCCGGCTGGCGATGGGCACGGTCGACTCGTGGATCCTCTGGAAGCTCACCGGTGGGACGGTTTTCGCCACCGACCCCTCCAACGCCAGCCGCACCCTGCTCTACGACATCCGCCACGGCGCATGGTCGACGCAGCTGTGCGACCTGTTCAAGGTGCCGGTGGCCGCCCTGGCCGAGGTGCGCCGGACCAGCGGCCGCCTCGGGCTGACGACCGACGGAATCCCGGTGAGCGCGCTGGCGGGGGACCAGCAAGCGGCCCTCTTCGGCCAGGCCTGCCTGCAGCCCGGCATGGCCAAGAACACCTACGGCACCGGCTCGTTCGTGCTGATGAACGTGGGCGAGACCTGCCCGGCACCCGTCGAGGGCCTGCTCACCACCGTGGCGTGGGCGCTGCCCGGGGCCCCGCCGGTCTACGCGCTGGAGGGGGCGATCTTCGCCGCGGGCGCAGCCATCACGTGGCTGCGCGACGGCCTGGGCATCATCGACTCCCCCGCCGAGATCGGCCCACTTGCCGAGTCGGTCCGTGACTCCCAGGGGGTAGCCTTCGTGCCTGCGTTCTCCGGCCTCGGCAGCCCGTGGTGGGACCCGGGCGCCCGGGGCACCATCGTGGGACTGACCCGGGGCAGCGGCCGGGCCCAGCTGGCCCGGGCCGCGGTGGAGGCCATGGCCTACCAGACCCGCGACGTGGTCGACGCCATGACCGCCGGCGTCGGGCGACCCCTGACCGAGCTGCGGGTCGACGGCGGCGCCTCCGTCCTCGACCTCCTCCTGCAGATCCAGGCCGACCAGCTGCGGGTTCCGGTGGCCCGACCGTCGGTCCGGGAGACCACGGCGATGGGCGCCGCCTACCTGGCCGGCCTCGCCGAGGGCGTGTGGTCGTCGACCGCCGAGGTGGCCGCCCTGTGGAGGGAGGAGGCCACGTTCACGCCCCGAGCCCCCCAGTCCGTCGTCGACAGCCGCCACGCCACCTGGCGCCGCGCCGTCGACCGCTCCAGGCGGTGGGCCTGAGCGAGAGCACCGGGCCGTCAAGGCTCGGTGCGGGTCGCGACCATGAGACACGGAGCGAGAGCACCGAGCCGGCCTGCCGGCCCCGCCGGAGCGCAGCGGAGGCTCAGCCGGATGGCCGGAGCGCAGCGGAGGCTCAGCCGGATGGCCGGAGCGCAGCGGAGGCTCAGCCGGATGGCCGGAGCGCAGCGGAGGCTCAGCCGGATGGCC
>Ga0136633_1000783_pt1 | contig 24004 bp, 18 predicted proteins | sample AntDrymeUQ832206_2_FD_105494 | JGI IMG/M metagenome (GOLD analysis project Ga0136633, IMG submission 105494) | Polar desert sand microbial communities from Dry Valleys, Antarctica - metaG UQ83 (22.06) | ecosystem: Environmental > Terrestrial > Soil > Desert | place: Antarctica: Dry Valley...
CGGCCACCCGAGGACCGAACGCCGCTTACCGTCAATGCCACCGACGCGCCTGAAACCCGCGTGACGACACCAGACCACAGGATGGCAACCCTCCAGGGGGACTGGCGGCGGCTGGTGGGTGTAGTTTTGATGTTGGCGCACCTCGGTGCGCTGGCCTTCCAGGCACGTCGCCCCGGACCCCGGCAGCGCGTCGTCGGCCCAAGGGAAAGCACACCGATGACCAGCATCTTCGTTTCGGAGGACCCGGCAACGATCGGAGTGGAAGGCGATGGCACGACTGTGCCGGCCGAGCCCGTACGTGGGCCGTCGTCGACTGCGTACGCGCGGGTCGCCGCGCTGTTGCATGAATCCCGCCGCCAGGCACCGGACCGACTCGGGGCGTTCCTGGCCCATCGGGTGGCCGACTTCGGGATGAGCGACCTGTCGGTGTATATCACCGACTTCGAGCAGCGTCGCCTAGTGCCGATCGTCGGCTCGGCAGCGGTGGAGTCGATGGACATGGACGACTCAACGGGCGGACAGTCCTTCACGACCGCCACACAGGTCGTTGAACCGGGAGACGGCGGCGAGCGACTGTGGAGCGTGGTGGTTGATGGAGCCGCCCGCCTCGGCGTGATGTGCGTCACCATGCCCAACGTCGACGACGACGCCCGGGCTCTGGCCGACAGTCTTGGTGGGGTAGTCGCCGCGCTGCTCGTGACCCGCGGCCAGTGCACCGACGCCTACACGACACTGCGCCGGACCGAGAAATTCAGCCTGGCGGCAGAGATGCAGTGGAGTCTGCTGCCGCCGCTGAGCCTGGACAGCGGACGGGTGTCTGTAGCGGGGCTGATCCAGCCCGCGTACGAGGTCGGGGGTGACTCTTTCGACTACGCCGTCAACGGCGACATCCTCGACTTCGCAGTCTTCGACGCCATGGGTCACGGGCTGCGATCGAGCCAGCTGGCTCATCTCGCGGTGAGCAGCTATCGCCACAGCCGCCGCTCCGGTCTCGATTTGGAGGCCACGTATCAGGCCATGGACGCCGCGGTTGCGGCCAGGAGCGAGGGCGAGGAGTTCGTCACCTGCATCATCGGCCGACTCGACCTGCTCGAGGGCAACCTCACCTGGATCAACGTCGGCCACCCGCTGCCGTTGCTGGTGCGGGCCGGTGACGTTGTGGGGCCGTTGTCCTGTGCACCAACGCTGCCCGCCGGGCTCGGCCTCGATGGTGTGACCGAGATCGCCGACGATGTACTCGAGCCGGGCGACCGGTTGTTCTGCATCACCGACGGCGTGGTCGACTCCCACCGCCCAGGCGGTGACGATTTCGGGGAAGAACGCCTGGTTGCTCTCCTCTCCGCAGAGTCCCGTGCCGGTCTCGACGCCGCCGAGACCGTCCGCCGGCTCTCCCACACCGTTCTCGACCACCACGGTGTGCTCAGCGACGACACCACCGCCTTCCTGGTCGACTTCCACTAGGCCCACGCCACCGGTGGCGTCTATGGCTCCGGGGAGGCCCTGCCACGACGCATCGGAGCCCGATAGGAGTCAGGCCACGCCGGCCTGGCTGCGACTGCGCGGGCCACGGTCCGGCAGACGCGATGCGCCGGCGGCGCCGTGAACGCACGATGTAGGTTGTCGTGAAGCACTCCGAGGAAGGCGGGAATGTATGAGGCGGCCACGGAGATCGTTGCGCGTCGTCCTACTGGCGGTCATGGTGCTGGTTCCCGGCGCCGCGTCCGCCCAGACGACGACGTCCACGACGACGTCCACGAGCGTGGTGTCGACGACCACGAGCACCACGCTCGCCAACCCGTGCACGAACCAGCCGTGCACCGAGGAACCGCCGCAGGTGGTGCTGGTCAGCGCGTCCGGCCAGATCCAAGCGGACCGAGGCGGGTACTGCTGGCGTCGCCCGGCAGACCCCAACCGCGTCTGCGTGGCGCTGGCGCGCCCGCAGGGCTATCAGCCGCCGATCCTGGTCGTCACCGAAGGCGAGACCGTGACCGTGCGCTTCACGCCACCGGTGCCCGGACCACCCATTGACGTGTCCCTCGGCACCGACGGCGTGGTCACGGCGCTCACCGCCGCCAGCCCCACAACGTTTCGGGTCACCCTGGCACCGGGCGTCTACGACAACCTCGCCATCCTCACCAGATGGCTCCAGGGCGAGGCTCCGTACGGGTTCCGACTCGACGTCCGCCGGGCGGCGACGCCAGCCGAAGCCTCGGGAGGCCGGCTAATCGCCCTGACCGGCTGAGTGGCTACCGGGGGCGTCTCTCGTGGCCGCCGGCCCTGGTCAGTCATCGATGTCTGTGCCGAATCACGTCACAGTTCGTCACCTCATAAGGAGAGAACCCCATGAGCGACGCAACCGGAGCCGGCACTCAGGACTCTCCCTGGGTGCTCACCACCCCGAGTGGCCAGTCCGAGTACGAGGCGTGGCGTGACGAGACCGCCGACGCGCCCGCCCTCGTCGTGCAGGTCGGCAAGACGCAGCTCCGGTACGCCCTGCGCTGCATCGACGACCTCCACGAGCTGCTGAAGTCCTCCGGCGACTGGATGCCGTTGGCTCGGCCGACGAGCAGAAGCCGGCGGCTGAGGGAAACGTCGAGGCGTGGGCTAGGTCGGAGACCAACCCAGTCGGTGGGTGGTACGGCTTGCGGAAGGGCTACCGGGGCCGCTTCGCCAACTACGTGCCCCCCGTGCTCGAGCGTCTCGGCCTGGCGGAAGTGGAGCACAACGCGAGGAACAACCGCATGCGCGCCACCTCGCGGGCCGCCACGTGAGGAGCGACGCACCGTGATCAAGCACGCGCCACCAACACTCCCTATGATCACCTTCACCGGCCTTTTCGGCGGCGGACCAGGCAACCATCCCGAGCGGCCGGACTCACAGGGTGAGGCGGGCGCTGAGCCAAAAGGGAGTCGTGAATGGCGATCACCCCCACCTATCCGGGCGTCTACATCGAGGAAGTCCCGAGTGGGGTCCGCCCCATCAGCGGCGTGGCCACCTCGATCGCCGCCTTCGTCGGCAACTTCTCCCGTGGCCCCACGAACGAGGCCGTACGGATCTTCTCGCCGTCTGACTTCGATCGGGAGTTCGGCGGCCTCCGCTCCGACAGCCTGGCCTCCTACGCCATCGCCCAGTTCTTCCTGAACGGCGGCGGGCAGGCGTGGGTGGTGCGGGCGATAGCCGAGAACGCCGAGACCGCAACGGTCGGGCTGGGCGACACGAACGACACGCTGGTATTCACCGCGTCGGCGAAGAGCCCGGGCGTCTGGGGCAACAACATCCGTATCGAGATCGACGACGCCACCACCGACCCGGCGGCATCGTTCAACCTCACCGTCTCCGAGGTGGTGAACGGCGACGTCGTGAGCTCGGAGTCCTTCCGCAACCTGACGATGGCGCCGGCCGACGCCCGGTACGCGGCAGCGGTGGTCAACGAGGGATCGAAGCTGATCTCGCTGACGGCGCCCAGCCTGCTCAACGCCAACCGACCCGCCCCCACCGGCACGGTGAGCAAGCTGCTCACGGAGCCGGCGCCGGCCAACCTGACCGGCGACCTGACGGTCACGGTGGGTGCCCATCCGCCGGTGGCAATCACCAACCCCGACCCGGACCACGCCACCATCGGGCAGTTGGCCGCAAGCCTCCAAAGTAAAATTCGGGCCGCCCACGCCACCTGCGCCACGGTCACCGTCGCCGTCGTGGGCAGCCCGACCACCGGGGCATTCCTGAAGGTCACCGCCGGGACGGCCGCTGCGGACGACGTGGTGGCCCTCAGCGAAGAGCTGGCCGAGAAGCTGGGCTTCGAGCCCGTACCGCCGCCGCCCGTCACGGGTATCGAGAGGCAGAACGTCCAGTGGTACGCCGTCGGCAGCACGTCGGACTCCGGCAAGCAGCTCCTCGGCGTCGCGGGCACCGACGGCGCCCTGCCCGACGCTGTCGACCTGATCGCCGCGCTGGCCCGGTTCGACCCGGTGGACCTGTTCAACATCCTGTGCGTGCCCGACACGGACCGGCTGGACGACATCGCCGCCGCCGCGGTCATCGCCGCCGCCACCGCCTACGCCGGAAGCCGGCGGGCGTTCTACATCGTCGACCCGCCGAACGTCCCTGTGGTGCGCGACGAGCTCCCCGAGATCGAGGCGTGGCTCGACGCCAACGGCACGCTCCGGAACGCCAACACTGCGGCGTACTTCCCACGGCCGCGCATCCCGGATCGCCTCAACGAGTTCCGGCTCCGCGCCGTACCAGCCAGTGGCACCATCGCCGGCGTCTACGCCCGCACCGACGCCGAGCGGGGCGTCTGGAAGGCGCCGGCCGGCCTCGACGCCCAACTCCGGGGCGTCCAGCAGCTCGAGACGATCCTCACCGACCCCCAGAACGGCGTGCTCAACCCGCTGGGGCTCAACTGCCTCCGGTTCTTCCGCGCCGCCGGCAACATCGTCTGGGGAGCCAGGACCCTGGTCGGCTCGGACCAGCTCGCCTCCCAGTGGAAGTACATTCCCGTCCGCCGGACCACGCTGTTCCTGGAGGAGAGCCTCTACCGGGGCACGCATTTCGTGGTCTTCGAACCGAACGACGAGGCCCTGTGGTCGCAGATACGGCTCAACGTGGGGGCGTTCATGCAGGGCCTGTTCCTGCAGGGCGCGTTCCAGGGCCAGACCCCTCGCCAGGCCTACCTCGTGAAGTGCGACTCGGAGACGACCACCCAGGCTGACATCAACCTCGGCATCGTCAACATCCTCGTGGGATTCGCGCCGCTCAAGCCGGCCGAGTTCGTGATCATCCGGATCAGCCAGCTGGCTGGCCAGACCCAGGCATAGGGGCCCGACCATGGCGCAGTTCACCGTCAACGCACAGCGGCTCGACCCGTACAAGAACTTCAAGTTCCGCGTGAAGTGGGACGGCAGGTACGTGGCCGGCATCAACAAGGTCAGCGCCCTGAAGCGCACCACCGAGGTGATCAAGCACCGCGAGGGAGGCGATCCGTCGTCGTCGCACAATTCGCCGGGCAACTCGACGTTCGAGGCGATCACCTGCGAGCAGGGGGTGACCCACGACACCGAGTTCGAGGCCTGGGCCAACAAGGTGTGGAGCCTGGGGGCCGGGTTCGGGGCGGAGGTCTCGTTGAAGGACTTCCGCAAGGACATCATCATCGAGCTCTACAACGAGGCCGGCCAGGTGGCGCTGGCCTACAAGGTGTTCCGCTGCTGGGTGTCCGAGTTCCAAGCCTTGCCCGAGCTCGACGCCAACGGCAACGCGGTGGCCATCCGGACCCTGAAGTTGGAGCATGAGGGGTTCGAGCGGGATACCGCGGTGGCCGAGCCCGCCGAGCCGTCGTTCTAGTTCCGGCTCGGCCATCACCTCCTTCTCCTTGCGCGCATGAGGGGCCTCGACCCGTCGGACCTCCTCGAGGTCGCCGACCACGGGCACGATGCGGATTGGATCGGGCGCGGCCTCCTGCTGGTGGCCTGCGCCTGGCCCGACGCGTCCCCTCAGCAGCGGGGCGAGCTGCCCATCGGCGCGCGGGACCGGCTGGTCATGGCCCTGCGGATCCACACCTTCGGGCCGACTATCGAGCTCGTGGCCCGCTGCGTGCACTGCGGGGCCGACCTCGAGGCCACCGTCGACCTGACGGAGGTGCTGGCCGCCCACCGGGCCATGCCGCCGGAGGAGATCTCGGTGGAGGTCGACGGCACGGTCGTGACCGTCCGCAACCCGACAAGCACCGATGTGCAGGAGGCCATCGCCAGCGGTCCCGACGACGTCGAGACGGCGTTGCTCGACCGCTGTCTCGGTTCCGGCGCCGGCTGGGCCGAGGCGAGGGCGGCCGCCGCCCGGGCCCTGGCCGAGGCCGACCCGTTGGCCGACCTGCGGTTCGAGCTGCGTTGCGAAGTCTGCGGCGAAGGGTCCTCGGCGCCGTTCGACATCGTGAGCAGCTTCTGGACCGAGATCGAGACCGGCGCCGGCCGGATGGTCCGTGAGGTGCACGACCTCGCCCGCGTCTACGGATGGTCGGAGGCCGACATCCTGGCCATGCCCGGGTCCCGGCGGGCTCGCTACCTGGCCATGATCCGGTGAGCGACCTCTTCGCCAGCCTGGTCGACCGGGCCCTGGGCCGGGCGCCGCTGCTGCCCGTGCGCCGCCCCGGAATGTTCGCGCCGGCGTCGCCCTGGTTCGATCCGGTGGTCGAGGAGCTCGAGGAAGTCCCCGACGGGACGCGGCGGGGGCCGCCGGCGGAGCCGCCCCGGGTGGAGATCCCCGCCGCTGCCACCCCGGCCAGCCGGCGCCGCCCGGCGCCGCCGGTGACGGTCTCGCCTGCGCCCGCCCCGCCGGCCGGCACCGGCGTGGAACACGACGTGTTGGCCCGGCCGGAGCGACCGACGGTGGCGTCGCCGGTGGCCGTGCCCGAGGAGGAGCCGGCACCCCGGACCACCCGGCTCGAGCTGGCCGCGCTGGTGGCGTCGGCCCTGGACCGTCCGGCTCCCCAGCCGCCGGGGCCACAGCCGGCGCCGTCGGCAGCCGCGCCGCCCGAGCGGCCCGCCCGTCCCGAGCGGCCGCCCACCTCACCGGTCGCCGAACCTCCCGTCCTCCGCGTGCGACCTCCCGAGCCGCCACCGGCGCCGGCCAACGTGCGGGAGAGTGCGGCGCCGCCGGCCGTCGAGATCCGGATCGGACGCATCGAGGTGAAGGCGGCGCCGGCGCCGAGGCCGCAGCCCGCTGCCCGGACCATGGCGCCGCGCCCGGCTTCAGTGCCGCTCCCCCTGAAAGACTACCTCCAGGCCCGGGGACGGCGGCGCTGATGTCCAACGCCCTGGCCATTGCGTCGGTGTCGGCCCTGCTCAAGGACCTGCTGAACGACGGGCTGATCAACAAGAACGTCGATTCCCTGTTCAACTTCCAGGTGACCGCCCAGCCGCCCGACAGGATCTCCGCGGGCGCCAACGGGGAGGCGGTCAACCGCCTCAACGTCTTCCTGTACCGGGTGGCGCCCAACACCGGCTGGTCCAACCAGCACCAGCCGGCCCGGAGCACCAACGGTGAGCGGGTGGCCAATCCGTTCCTGGCCCTCGACCTCCACTACATGCTCTCTGCGTTCGCCACCGACGACCTCAACGCCGAGATCCTCCTGGGGTTCGGGATGCAGACGCTGCACGAGACCCCTGTCCTGACCCGGGACGCCATCCGGACCGGGCTGGGCGCCGGCGGCCCGCTCAGCGGCGCCCTGCTGGGCCCGGGGTTCCAGCAGCTGTCGGCCGCCACCCTCGCCGACCAGGTCGAGCAGATCAGGATCTCGCCCTACAACGTGTCGATGGAGGACCTGTCGAAGCTCTGGACGGCGATGAACACGCCCCTGCGTATGTCGGCGCTCTACGAGGCGTCGGTGGTGCTGATCGAGAGTGAGATGTCGACCCGCTCTTCGTTGCCGGTCACGGCCCGCTCCGTGTACGTCCGCCAGCTGCAGGGGCCGACGATCACCCGCATCCTCTCCCGGGCGGCCGGGGACACGGACGCATCGCCGTCGAGGGAGATCACCATCGGCGACGAGTTGGTCCTCGAGGGGTCGGGGCTGAAGGGCGAGAGCACGGTCGTCGCCATCGGCCGGGAGGAGGCGGTGCCGGCGGAGGTGGGCGACCGGCGGATCGTCGTCGGCGTGCCTGCCGCCCTGCGGCCAGGCGTCAACGGCGTCCAGGTGGAGCACCGCATCGTCAAGGAGCTGCCGAGCTCCGGGCTGATGCCCGGCGAGATCTCCAACGTGGTGGCGTTCGTCCTACACCCGACGATCGCCGTCAACGGGATCGTGCTGCTGAACGCGGCGCTGGAGGACGCCAACGTCGCCGCCGGCCCGGTGGCCGGGCGGATGCGGATCACGTTCGCCCACCCCGTCGGCAGCGCCCAGCGCGCCGAGATCCTGCTCAACGAGCTCAGCCCCCCGGCCAACCGGCCGGCCTTCGCCTACACCTTCACTGCCGCGCCCCTCCCCGACCCGGCGCCGGCCACGGTCACGGCCAGGGAGTTCCCTGTCCGGTTCGTCGAGCAGGCCACCTACCTCGTCCGCGCCCGGGTTGACGGGGCGGCGTCGGTGCTGGCGTCGGACCCCGGCGGCTTCATCGGCCCGACCGTCGCCGTCGTGCCGGGCCCGTGACCGGCCCGGGAGGCCGGTCCGAGCAGCACTCGCTGGGACGCACTCACGAAGGGAGTGTGGACCAGTGACCGGCCACGCAGCCGATTGGCGGGAGCTGAGCCGGGTCACCCTGGGCCACGCCGTCGACGACCTGCGCCGGCGGATGGCCGGGCCGCCGGCGCCGGGTGAGGTCGAAGCCGAGCCATTCGAGATCCCCGAGGACTCCGCCCTGGCGCGGGTCGTCCACCGCTTCCGGCTTTCGCCGTTCGAGCGTGACGTCCTCCTGCTCGCCGCCGGCGTGGAGGTCGACTCTCGGATCGCCGCCCGGGTCGGTGAGCTGAACGGCGATCCTCGACGCACCCGCCCCGGCGTGGCCCTCGTCCTTGGCGCGCTCGAGGGTGCCCACCGCAGCGCGGTGTCCGCCGGCGGTGCCCTGCGGCGGGGCCGGTTGATCAGGGTCCCCGACGACCGGGGCATGGCCGAGGCCGGCATCTGGATCGAGGAGGGGGTGCTCGACCACCTCTCGGGCCTCGGCGCGCTCGACGCGCGCCTGCGGCCCTACGTCACCCCCATCTCCACGGTGGGGCTGGCGCCCAGCCAGCAGGACGCCGCCGTCCAGATCGTCGACGCCTGGCGGCAGGAGCGCGACGACGGGCAGCGCCCGCACGTGCTGGTCGAGTCGGCCGACACCGCGCTGGCGTGCAGTGTGGTCGCCACCGCATCGGAGGCCGTCGGCTTCCGTCCTTTCGTCCTCGACCCGTCGTCGCTCCCGGCCGACCGGGCCCAGGTGGCCGACCTGGTCGACCTGTGGGAGCGCGATGCCATCCTGCACGACTTCGTCCTGGTGGTCGACGCGCCGGCGGCCGACGGGCCCGACGCTCGGGGCGTCGTCGGCTGGCTGCTCGACCGCCTGAGCGGGCTGGTGGCGGTGCTGGGCGAGTCCCGAGTGGCCACCCGTCGGTCGTGGGGGGTCCCGGTCTCCGTGAGCGGGCTGTCCCAGGCGGAACAGGCCGAGATGTGGGCTGCGGCGCTCGGTCCCCTGGCCGCCAGCCTGAACGGATCGGTCGGTCGGATCGCCGAGCAGTTCCGGCTGCCGACCGCAGCCCTGACCCAGGTGGCCGACCAGCTCAAGGCCACGCCGGCCACGTCGCCCGTCGAGCTGGAGTCCAAGGCGTGGGACCTGTGCCGGCGGCTGTCCCGAGGGGGCCTGGAGAGCCTGGCCCAGCGAATCGAGGTGAAGGCCGGGTGGGCCGACCTCGTGCTCCCGCCGACGCAGACGGAGCTCCTCCGGTCGATCGCCCGGCAGGTGCGGCACCGCTTCCAGGTCTACGAGCAGTGGGGGTTCCGGGCCCGATCGAGTCGCGGCACCGGCGTCAGTGCCGTGTTCCACGGCCCGAGCGGCGTCGGCAAGACACTGGCCGCCGAGGTGCTGGCCAACGAGCTACAGCTCGACCTGTTCCGGATCGACCTGAGCGCCACCGTCAGCAAGTACATCGGCGAGACCGAGAAGAACCTGCGGCGGATCTTCGATGTGGCCGAGCAGAGCGGAGCGATCCTGCTGTTCGACGAGGCCGACGCCCTCTTCGGCAAGCGCAGCGAGGTCAAGGACAGTCACGACCGCTACGCCAACCTGGAGATCAGCTACTTGCTGCAGCGGATCGAGGCCTACCGGGGCCTGGCCATCCTCACCACCAACATGAAGGCGTCCCTCGACCACGCGTTCCTCCGCCGGCTGCGGTTCCTGGTCGGCTTCCCGTTCCCGGCCGCGGGGGAGCGGGAGGAGATCTGGCGGCGTGCCTTCCCTCCCCAGACCCCGCTTCACCCGAAGCTCGATTGGGCAGCCCTGGCCCGGCTGGCCGTGTCGGGCGGCAACATCGCCAACATCGCGGTGGACGCCGCCTTCCGGGCCGCCCACGACGACGCACCCGTGTCGATGGCCCACCTCCTGGGGGCGGCCCGGGCCGAGTGCCAGAAGATCGAGAAGCAGCTTTCCGAGCAAGAGACGCGAGGCTGGGTGTGAACGGGCCGGTCAAAGTGGTTATCGACGTGCTCTCCGTCGAGTGCTTCACCGAGGAGCAGGCCGGCGTGATGGGTGACGCGGTGCGGGCCGAGCTGGCCCGGCTGATCGAGACCGAGGGCATGTTCCACGGCCTGCACGCCGGGCAGACGACCTCGGCCACGATCGACGGGGTCACCGTGATACCCGGCCGCCCCGCGGCCGCCGGTGCCGACCTGGCTCGCGCCATCTACGAGGGACTTCGACCGTGAGCCCGTCGCGCGCCCCGGCCGTCGCCGCTCCGAAGAGCCGGGCGCCCCAGCGCCGCCCGGCGCCGGCGCCGGCCCGGGCAAAGGCGGTTGAACCGCAGGGACCGATGGCGCCCAGGGATCTGGGGTCCGTCCCCCTGTTCCCCGTCGAGGAGGGCATGCCGGGCGTCGAGCGCATACCCCTGCCCTTCCGCGATCGGTTGGAACGCAGCTTCGATGCGCCGTTGGACCACCTCAGGGTCCTGACCGGGCAGGCGGTGTCGGCGCTGCTGGCCGACCTGGCGGCCGAGGCCGCCCACTTCGCGAACGTCATCCTGCTGGCCGATCGCCACGCGCCGGCCGACGTGCTCTTCCACGAGGTGACCCACGCGCTGCAGAGCCAGGGCACGCCGGCGCCGAACGAGGCCCTCCGGGTGCTGCCCGCCGATCACCCGGCCGAGGTCGAGGCCGCCGCCATGGCCGACACGGCCGACGCGCCCGCCGGCGGCGTGGTAACCGAGTCCGTGCCGACCGGCACGCTGAGCCTGCGGGCCTCGACGATTCCCCGCACGCCGTCGCCGTCGAAGCCCACCGAGGAGGAGAAGTTCGAGCTGGCGCTGGAGGGGGAGACGCCGGCACCGGCCGACAAGGCCGGCGCCAAGAAGGCTCCCGCCGCCGCCCCGCCGGTCCCGGCGCCGGCCGGCGGCGCCGGGACCGACGGTTCGCTCACCGTCCCCAAGGCGGCGGAGGAGGCGCCGAACCCCACCTTCGAGCTGGCACCGATGCCGGAGACCGAGCTCTCGGCCGACGAGCAGGCCGCCCGCGCCGCCGAGGCCGAGGCGGTGAAGGCGGCCATCGAGGCGGCCGAGACCGCCGAAGCGGTGGTCGCCGCCTACGCCGACGCGCCGCCCACCACCAAGGCCGCCGTCCAGCCCATCCTCCAGAGCCGGATCGCCGAAGTAGCCGCGGCCGACCACCAGGGGTTCCAGGGCGATCTGCCGGAGTTCCACGCCACCATGGGCGGCGCCGACGTCCCCGAAGTGGCCGACTTGACCGCGCCGGCTGCCGGCCCGGTCGACCTGGAACCGGCGCCGCCGGCGCCCGCGCCAGAGGTCGAGCTGCCGGCCACGCCCACCCTCGAGCCCTTCCGTGAGAACGACGACGTGCTCGGCTTCCTCGACCGCCTGTTCGGAGGCGGTCCCTCCGAAGCCATCGGCAAGTCGCTGCACAAGATCCAGACCACCGACCCCGACGTGGACACCAGCCCCGGTGAGAAGCCCGAGGTCCCGTTGGAGGGCGAAACCGACCCGCAGCGGGTCGAGGACCAGGCCGATGCAGCCAAGGCCGCGGCCGATGCCAAGCGGGAGGAGGCCACCAAGGCGGTGGTCGAGGGCCGCGGCCCCGAGCAGGCGCAGCTCCACGAGATGGACGAAGTCCGCTCCACCGAGGCCCTCCGCGAGCTGCACACCGCCCCGCTGGCCGGGTCGTCCGAGGCGGAGCAGCTGGCTCAGCTGCAGATGCCCGAGGAGGTCCTTGACCGGTTCGACCAGGACCTCGGCTCGACGATGCAGGTCAGCATGGCCCAGGCTCGGACCGACGTCGGCGCGGCGGAGACCGACCGCGACGCCACGCGCGAGGAGCACGTCGCTGCCGCCCACGCCGAGCAGGAACGGCTGACCAAGGAGTCCGACGATCAGCAGCGGGCCCAGGTCCTGGGCGCCCGGCAGACGATACAAACAGAGCGCCAGGCGGCGATCGACGGCCAGGCCAGCGCGGTCGCACAGCTGGAGACCGACGCCGAGCAAGAGCGGGCCACGGCCCAGGCGGACATCCAGGACCGGGTCGCTGCCGACGAGCAGAAGGTCGGCGAGGAGTACGACACCGCCGAGACCAAGGCCAAGACCGAGGTCGACAAGGGCGACCAGGAGGCCGAGCAGAAGCGGCTGGACGCGGAGAAGGAGTCGAAGGACAAGAGCTGGTGGGAGCAGGCCGTCGACTTCGTCAAGGAAGCCTTCGACGCCCTCAAGAACGCCATCGGGAAGATCTTCGACGCCATCCGCTCGGTGGTGTCGGCCATCCTCGACGCGGTCAAGAGCGTGGTGAAGGGTCTGATCGACCTGTGCGCCGACTTCATCAAGGGAGCCATCAGCCTGTTCGGGGAAGCCCTGAAAGGCCTGGTCGACATGACCATCGGGCAGGTCTTCCCCGAGCTGGCCGCCGAGCTCAACGCCGGCATCGACAGTGCGGTGACGGAGCTCAACGCCGCGGTCGACGCGGTGGCCGAGGGGTTGAAGGCGGGGGTCGACCTGCTGGTCGACAGCCTCAACCAGGCCCTGAACGCCGTTCTCGACGTCTTCGAGGGCGCCATCAACCTCGGTCTTTCCGTGATGGAGGCGGCCATCACCGGCGACTGGTCGGGCCTGGCCAAGAAGCTCCTGGAGTCGGTGCTCAACCTGCTGGGCGTGGACCCGGAGGCGTTCTACGCCTTCATCGGCAAGGTCATGGACACCATCGCCATCATCATCGACGACCCGCTCGGCTTCCTGAGCCACCTGGTCGACTCGGTGGTGCTGGGCATCCAGAACTTCGCCGACCACTTCCTCGTCCACCTGAAGGCCGGCGTGGTTGCCTGGCTCACGGGCACCCTGGGAGACCTGCAGATGCCGGCCGAGTTCAACCTGGCCGGCGTGCTCGACCTGGCCCGCCAGGTGCTCGGGCTGACCTGGGACTGGGTCCGGGCCAAGGCCGTGAAGCTGGTCGGCGAGGAGAACGTCGCCCGCCTGGAGTACATGTTCGGCTACGTGCAGACGTTGATCGAGGGCGGCTTCCCGGCCCTGTGGGAGCGGTTGAAGCAGGATCTGGGCGACCTGGTGGACAAGGTCCTGGGATCGATCAGCGGCTACCTGCAGGAGCAGGTGATCGTCGCCGGCATCAAGTGGCTGGTCAGCCTGTTCAACCCCGTCGGGGCCATCGTCAAGCTGGTGATGACCATCTGGAACCTCTACGAGTTCCTGCGCGACCAGCTCTCGCGGATCATGGCCATCGTCACCAGCGTGGTCGAGGGGCTGGGCGACATCGCCCGCGGGGTCATCGAGGGGGCGGCCCAGAAGGTGGAAGGCACCCTGGCCGACCTGCTGCCGGTGGCCATCGACCTAATCGCCAAGCTCCTCGGCCTGAACGGCGTGGGCGAGAAGGTCAAGGAGGTGATCGGCAACATCCGTGAGTGGGTCGACAAGGCCATCGACCGCCTGCTGGACGCGGTGCTGCAGGCGTTCAAGCCGGCGCCACCCAAGGCCGAGGAGGACGGCGAGGCGCCGGCGGAGGCAGCCGCAGCCGTGAGCGACGTGGGCGTGCCGATGAAGGTCGAGGTCGCCGACGGCGCCGACCACGTGCTCACCATCGCCACCACCGAGCACGACGCGGTGCCGATGCTGGCGTCGGTGCCGCAGCCCGTGGGCACCTGGCTCGACGACCTGGCCAAGCAGGTCAGCGGTCTCAAGGCCGAGAAGCAGAAGGACGCCGCCGGGCTCGTCGAAACCGCCCGTGCCGCCCTGGCCAAGCTCGACCCGGCGGCCGACGCCTACATCGGCGCGAAGGAAGGGTGGCAAGCCGTCCGAGACGGTTCTCGTCGCCCAGGGCAAGCTGCGCGAGGCCCTGGTGGCGGCGTTCGATGCGTTCGACGACACGGGCGCTCTGATCCTCGACATCTTCGCCACCCAGCTGGAGGCGGCCAACCTACTGGTGACGCCGTCCCTGACCAAGGCCCTGACCGAGAATGCCGCCGCGTGGCAGACGCTGCAGTGGGACGACATTCGCGCCAACCTGATCGCCAAGCACCACACTTTCAACCGGCCGCTGCTGGCCGAGCACGCCTTCGGCAAGGGCGCCCAGGGCGCGCTCCAAGCCATGGCCCAGGAGAAGGTCGACGCGTTGGCCAACGCCGCCCCGCCGGCGGGCAAGATGCTGAAGATCGACATCAAGGCTTTCGTCAGCAACTGGGTCGTCCGGCTCACCCACAAGGGAGAGGACGGCCCGTTCGCCACGTTCCTCGACAACCTGCGCGCCCTCCAGTTCGCGCGCGGCGACGTGCAGGACTGCCCTGGGCTCGGCGAGGCGGTCGACGCCGCGCTCACCCTCTCCCAAGGCGGGGGCGGAGAAGTCGACCCTCCCGAGCTCAAGCAGATCGCCGACGTGGTCGAGTTCCTGTGCGCCATCGCCGAGGACAAGCCGGAATACGGGGCGTTGAACCTGAAGGACCTGGGGTCGAAATGGTGGGACCACCGGCCCAACCAGGAGTTCATCAAGAGCAAGTTCCGCGGCGAGGGGGGCAAACATGAGTGGATCCCCACCAACTACATTCCCCACGTCGTGGCCCGAGGCGTCGCCTCCCGCAGCCCCGAATCCGTCAGCACCGCCGCCCTCTGGGTGAAGTTCCAGGACGCGTTCCGCAGCCCGACCGAAGTCCTCATGTACCCGCCCGTGGCGCCCTATCTGCGCCTGGCGCCCTACCCGCGCGAACCAGGAACCCACAAGAAGGTCAGCGACAAGAAGGTGCCGGTTATCCAGGGCCACGTCGGCGCGGTCTACGCACCCGTCGACGACGACGGCTACCGGCCCGACGTCATTCAGCAGACGGTGGGCCAGGGCCCATGGCACAACGAGCTGCGCAGGGTGTTCGACGAGACCGGAGGAGTGGACCACGAGGCGATGAAAAAGGTGATCGCCGGCATGGCCACCTTCATCAGCACCAACCTGTGGAATGGCAAGAATGTCGACAAGACAGAATTCCAGGAGTATTACCAGGGAGCGAAGAGCGAGGCCACGGCCGACGGTTTGAGACCCGTGGACACTCTCTTCGGCGTTGCCGCGAGCGCGGCAAAGGTGGTGGACGTGGGCTTCACGAAGGCGCGCGAAACAGTGGGTCAGTAGCGTGGGCTCACTGACCGACGCCCCGCGGCCCGTCAAGGGCGCCCTCGTGGCCCTGCGGCTACCCGATCCCGTGCCGCAGGTGATCGGGTTCCAGTTCAATCCCGAGACCCTGACCCGCTCCCTGGAGGCGCAGTCCCAGGGAGGCGGCGAAGGCGGGGCGTCCGACGCGTTCCGTCTCACCGGGGCCCCGATCGAGACCATCAAGGTCGACGCCGAACTCGACGCGGCCGACAAGCTGGCGGCGGGGTCACCGGTGGCCGCGGCCCTGGGCCTGTACCCCCAGTTGGCCATGCTGGAGCTGCTCGTCTACCCGTCGAGCGCGTTGGTGATCGCCAACATGGCGCTCCTGACCGTCGGCACCATCGAGGTCATCCCGCCGCAGGCGCCGTTCATCCTGTTCGTGTGGGGCGCCAAGCGGGTGATGCCGGTGCGCCTCACCGAGTTCAGCGTCACCGAGGAGGCCTACGACCACCAGCTCAACCCCATCCGGGCGAAGGTCTCCCTCGGCATGCGGGTCCTGAGCTACACCGACCTGGCCCGCACCCACCCGGGCCACGCCATGGCGGTGGCCAACCACATCGCCAAGGAGGCCATGGCCAAGATCGGCCTGGCCCAGTCGGTGGCCGACCTGGCCGGCGGGGGGGCGAGCTGATGTTCGACCACGGCAGCCGGTACGCCAGCCTTCCCGTGCTCCGCCACCAGTCGGTCGACGGGACGTGGACGTCGTACGTGTCCCGCCGGTTCCTGCCCGCCGGCGCCCAGCTGCAGCTCCTGGCCGAGGTGGCGGTGGCGCCGCAGGACCGGCCCGACCTGCTGACCGCCCGGACCCTCGGCGACCCCACCGTCTTCTGGCGGGTGGCCGACGCCAACGACGTAATGGACCCGGCAGAGCTGGTCGACGAGCCCGGATCCCACCTGCGGATCCCGGTGCCCCAGCCGTGAGGAGCCCACGATGAGCCTGTTGGGCGCCCACATGACGCTGCTGATCGGGCAGTCGGTCCCCGTGCCGGCGCCACCCACCCTGATGGACGTGCTGGATACCGTCGAGGTGACCCACAGCGATGCCGAGCGGTCGGGGTTCCAGATCACCTTTCGCGCCCCCCGTGACCCGTTCAGCTTCATCGACTACCCGATCGTCGCCAATCCCCTCCTGCGGCCGGGGAACCGGGTGATCCTCATGGTGGTGCTGGGGGTCATCCCCGAGGTCCTCTTCGACGGGATCATCACCCACCAGCAGCTCAGCCCGTCGGCCGAGCCGGGGGCCACGACCTTCGCCATCACCGGCGAGGACGTGACGGTGGCCATGGACCGCGAGGAGAAGGCGGTGGAGCACCTCGCCCAGCCCGAGGTCGTCATCGCCCTCAAGATCATCGCCTCCTACGCCAGGTACGGGCTCATCCCCGTCGTGATCCCGCCGCCGTCCTTCGACGCGCCTATCCCCGTCGACCGCACGCCGGTCCAGCGGGCCACCGATCTGGGCTACCTGGTGGAGATGGCCGAGCGCTACGCCTACGTCTTCTACGTGACACCCGGGCCGGCGCCGGGGATGAACACCGCCTACTGGGGCCCGCCGAGGCGGGTGAGCGTGCCCCAACCGGCGATCACGGTTGACATGGCGCCGGACACCAACGTGTCGAGCATCAGCATCCAGAACAACGCGGCCGACGTCACCACGGTCGAGGGCGCGGTCCAGGATCGGCAGACCAACAAGAAGGTGCCGGTGAGGACGATGGCCAGCACCCGGCCGCCCCTCGCCTTGTTCTCCGGCCTGGCCAACCCGGCGCTGAGGGGCGTCCGGGCCTACAAGGCCGAGGGCGGGCGGACTGCCACCCAGGCCACCGCAGAAGCGCAAGGCCAGACCGAGGCCTCCACCGACATCGTCAAGGTGGAGGGCGAGCTGGACATGTCCCGCTACGGCGGTCTGCTCAAGGCCCGGGCGCTGGTAGGGGTCCGGGGCCTGGGCTTCACCTACGACGGGCTGTACTACGTGCAGAGCGTGACTTCCAGCGTGACGCGGAAGGGCTTCACCCAGAAGTTCACCGCCACCCGGGAGGGCACCGGATCCACGGTGCCGGTGGTGCGGGTATGAACCAGTATTTCGGCAAGTACCGCGGCAAGGTCGAGAACAACATCGACCCCCTCCAGCAAGGCCGCGTCCAGGTCAGCTGCCCTGCGGTGCTCGGTGACGGACGGTTCAGCTGGGCCATGCCCTGCAGCCCCTACGCCGGCGACAAGGTGGGGCTCTTCACGGTGCCGCCGGTCGGCGCCAACGTGTGGGTGGAGTTCGAGGGCGGAGACCCCGACTATCCCATCGCCGCCGGCTACTTCTGGGGCACGGGCGAGGTCCCGGCCAGCCCCGCGCTGCCGCAGATCAAGATGCTCAAGACCGAGTCGCTGTCGATCACGATCAGCGACCTCCCCGGCGCCGGCGGTCTGGAGATCGAGGCCAGCCCGCCGGCGGTGGCGACGCCGCTGAAGATCACGCTCGACGCGTCGGGCATCGAGCTTTCCAACTCGGCGGCCAAGGTAAAGCTCACCCCGGCCAGCGTCTCCATCAACGACGGTGCCCTGGAGGTGATCTGAGTGCCCGGGTTCCTCTACAACGTCGGCACGACCGCCATGTGCGGCCACGGTGGACAGATCACTGCGGTGGCGTCGTCGCCTCGAGTGACCCTCGGCGGGATGCCGGCCACCACCTCGGCCGACAACTTCCTGATCGCCGGCTGCGCGTTCAATGTCAGCGGCTCTCCCCACCCGTGTATGAAGGTCCAGTGGCTGGTGCCGGCGGTGCGGGTCACGATCGGCGGCCAGCCGGCGGTGCTCCAGACCAGCACCGGGCTCACCCTCGCCGGCGACCAGGCGCCACAGGGTTCTCCGATCGTCGTGTCGGGACAGGTGCGGGTCCGTGGCATCTGACCTCCGCGGTTCCCTCGATGTGGCCCTCCCGTACCGGATCGACGGGAGGGCCCGCACGGCCACCGCCGATCCCGACCGACACATCCGCGACCTCATCGAGCAGGTGCTCTTCACGTCGCCCGGCGAGAGGGTGAACCGGCCCGACTTCGGCTGCGGCCTGCTCCGGCTGACCTTCGAGCCCAACAGCGACGTGCTGGCCGCCACCCTCCAGTTCACGGTGCAGTCGGCCCTGCAGCAGTGGCTGGGCGACCGGATCGAGATGGAGGCCGTCCAGGTCGACCACGACGAGGCCGTGCTGCGGGTCACCGTCGCCTACCGCGTCCGGCGCGACGGGCGCCGCGCCGTCGCCACCTTCGAGACGGGGGCCTGACCGTGGCCGTCGGCAGCACCGCCAGGTACCTCTGCGGCGACGAGGAACGCCGGGGCGCCATCCGTCGAGCCATCGGGAACGGGGTGGCGGTGAACGGCATCGACAGCCTCGAGGTGCTCGACCAGGAGCTGGCCGGACTGGCCACTGAGACCAGCCGCCAGCGCATCCTGCTCGTGCAGTTCTTCGACGACGGCATCGCCGCCCTCGGGCCGGACAAACTCCTGATCGAGGGCGGAGTGCGGGTCACGCCGGTCGTGGTCCGATGGGCGCGCGTGCTGAGCGGGATCACTGCGGCGGCGCCGGCGGAGATCCTGGCGACCGAGCGCCAGTTCCTGGCCGGCTACCGCGTCGGCGAGGTCGACCGCGACCGCATCCTCGCAGTGGGCACGGCGGAGCGGGGCGACTACTCCACGTACCGGCTCTCGATCGTGGACCCCGGCGAGTCGACGCCACTCGCCGGTTTCGATCCCCGGCTGAGCGAGGTCGACTTCTCCTTCAAGGTCGAGTGCCCGAGCGACTTCGACTGCAAGGACGAGCTCGACTGCGAGCCCGCCGAGCTGCCGGAGCCGGAGATCGACTACCTGGCCAAGGACTACGCCAGCTTCCGGCGCCTGATGCTCGACCGCATGTCGGCCATCATCCCCGACTGGCAGGAACGCAGCCCCGCCGACCTTGGCGTGGCCCTGGTCGAGCTGCTGGCCTACGTGGGCGACCAGCTGAGCTACTACCAGGACGCGGTGGCCACCGAGGCCTATCTGGGGACGGCCAAGCAGCGGATCTCCCTGCGCCGCCACGCCCGCCTGGTCGACTACCTGCTCGGCGAGGGCGCCAACGCCCGGGCCTGGGTCGTGATGGAGGTGGCGCCGGCCAGCAACGCCGACGGCGCCACCCTGGCCGCCCGGCAGACCCGCCTTCTCACCCGGTTCCCCGGCCGCGGACCACGGGTGGGCGCATCGGAGCTGGCGGAGGCCATGCGGTACGGCAGCCAGGTGTTCGAGACCTTGACCGCGGTAACCCTGCGGTCGTCGCTCAACCGGCTGGAGCTCTACACCTGGAGCAACCGGGCCTGCTGCCTGCCGATCGGGGCCACGACGGCCACGCTCGCCGGCGAGCAGGCCGACCTCGAACCGGGCATGTTCTTGATGCTGGAGGAGGTGCTCGGCGCCAGAACGGGCGATTCGGCCGACGCCGATCCCACCCATGTCTGGGTCGTCCGCCTGACCCGCGTCGAGACCGGTGTGGACCCGGTGGAGCTGGCGCCGGTGACGGAGGTGGAGTGGTCGGAGGCGGACGCGCTGCCGTTCCCGCTGTGCGTGTCGGCCGAGACCGACGAGGAGCACGGGTCGCTGTTCCACCCGGCGGTCGGGGTGGCACGGGGCAACGTGGTGGCCGCCGACCACGGCTTTTCGGTCGCCGAGGACCTGGCGGACGTGCCGGCCGGCGACGCCATATTCCGGCCCCGTCTCTCCCTCGGCGTACTGGTACATGCGCCGCCCTCACCGCCAGGCCGGTTCCCTGCCACCGCGCTGGCGCCGGCGTCCGCCACGGTCACCCAGCCGGCGGTGTCGCTCGAGCTGCCCACCGGCGAGGTGTGGGGCCCGCAGTTCGACCTCCTGGCCAGCGACGCGTTCGCCCAGGAGTTCGTCGCCGAGATCGAGAACGACGGCCGGGCCCGGCTGCGGTTCGGCGACGGGGTCAACGGCCTGCGCCCCATGGCCGGCAGCCAATTCCGGGCCGACTACCGGGTCGGCGCCCCGCAAGCGGGCAACGTCGGCACCGACGCCATCGCCCACGTCATCGACGGTCCGGCCGGACTCACCCGGGTCCGCAACCCCCGGCCGGCGTTCGGCTCCCGCGCCCCTGAGTCGGCCGAAGAGGTCCGTCGCTACGCTCCTGAGGCGTTCCGCACCCAGCAGCGGGCGGTGACGGCCGACGACTACGCCCGGGCCGCGGAGCGCCACCCGGAGGTCCAGCGGGCCTACGCCCGGTTCCGGTGGACGGGGAGCTGGTACACCGTCTTCGTCAGCGTCGACCGGGTCGGGGGCAAGGGGGTCGACCGCACGTTCGCCGAGGAGCTCCGCCGCCACCTCAACCAGTTCCGGATGGCCGGGGTCGACCTGGAGATCCGGCCGCCGATCTTCGTCGGCCTCCGCGTCGCGATGACCGTCTGCGTCGCCGACGGCTACGAGCGGGCCGCGGTCAAGAAGGCCCTGGTGAAGGTCTTCGCCAACCGCGGCTCCGGTTTCTTCCATCCCGACCGGTGGACGTTCGGCCAGGCCGTGTACCTGAGCCACCTGTACGAGCGCGCCGTCTCCGTGGCCGGCGTCGACTCGGTGGCCGTGACCGCGCTCGAGCGGTTCGGCCAACCACCCCGGGGTGAGTTGGCCGAAGGGGTCCTGAGAGCCGGCGAACAGGAAATCCTGCGGCTCGACAACGACCCCAGCCTGCGAGAGAACGGCTTGTTGGAGATCGTGCTGGAGGGCGGGGTATGAGCGAGCACCGGAGCGAAGCGGAGGAGCGCCGCTCCGATCGGCTTCTCATGGGTGCAGCATCGGAGATGGTGCGCCCATGACCGAGCTCGACCAGCGCACGGCGTGCGAGTGCTGCAAGGGCGTCGGCCGGCTCGTGCCGGTGGGACACGTCAACCGCCCGGGTCTCGACGAGGTGCGGTTCCGCGTGGGCACCCACGCCGGGTTCCGCTCCACCATGCTGGCCGAGATCTCCCGGAAGGAGACGCTGCGCCACCTCGGCCGGCGCACCAACGACGACTTCACCATCGCCCTGCTCGACGCGTGGGCCGTGACCCTCGACGTGCTGACCTTCTACCAGGAGCGCATCGTCAACGAGACGTTCCTGCGCACCGCAGTGGAACGGCGATCGCTGCTGGAGCTGGCCCGGCTCATCGGCTACGAGCTTCGCCCCGGACTGGCGGCCGGGACGCTGCTGGCGTTCACGCTCGACGCCGCCGCGGGGTCACCGCCGGAGGTCACGATCCCCGCCGGCACCGCGGCGCAGAGCATCCCGACGAAGGAGGAGGTGCCGCAGACCTTCGAGACGTCCCTGGATCTGCTGGCCCGGCCCAGCCTCAACCGGATCAGGCCCCGGCTCACCTACACCCAGTCGTTCACGGCCGACACCCGCAGATTCTTCGTGAAGGGGACGGCGGCGAACCTGAAGCCCGGCGACCCCGTGCTGCTGGTCACCGGCGCCGATGGGGGCACCCACCAGTTGCTCCGGGTGCAGCTGGTCAGGCCCGACCCGGCCAAGGCCCGCACCCAGGTCGACCTGGCACTCGAACCCCCGGCGCTCGAACCCCCGGCGCCGGCGCCGTACATGTCCCTCTTCGACATCGACCTCGGCGTGCTCGCCAAGCTCAACTTCGGCGACCTCGGCACGTCGCTCGACCAGGGCGTCTTCCCGGCCAAGGACATCGCCGGCGCCCTCAAGCACGGTGGCCACTCGGTGGCCGACATCACCAGTTTCCTGGCCGACAAGCGGGTCCCCCGGCCGCCGCCGACCACAGCGGGCGTCCCCGGGCTCTACGCCCTCCGGGCGACGGCCGCGCCCTTCGGGCACAACGCCCCCCGCTACGACACCACCCCCGTGGAATGGCGGGCGGCGGTTGGGCCGTTCCCCACGAGCTGGGAGTCCTGTCCGATCGACCAGGATTCCCAGTCCGATCCGTTGGAGGAGGGGGTCACCGCCGTCGACCTCGACCAGGAGGTCAAGGAGATCGTCGTCGACGACTGGCTGGTGCTGTCCAGCCAGGCCCAAGGCGGGCGCGTCTACCGCGTCGGTTCGGTCGTCGCACGGTCCAGAGCCGACTTCGGGTTGAGCGGCAGGACCTCCCATGTGGTCGTGAAGACGGCGCCTGGGACCAACCCCGCTCCCCTCGCCGACGTCTCGAAGTACACGATCCGCGACACCGTGGTGCTCACCGTCGGCGAGCGGCTGGCGCTCGCCGACCTTCCCATCGACACCATCGACGCCGGCACAATGGGTCTCGAGCTGGAGGACATCGTCCCCGACCTCCCGGTGGGGCGAACCCTCATCCTCAGGGGCATCCGTACCGGCGACTTCGGGGGTGTGCCCGGCACCGAGGCGCTGACGGTGGATTCGGTGTTCCAGGGCTTGTACACCTCGGTGCTGCTGGCCAAGCCGATCACCTACGGCTACCGGCGGGACACCGTCGAAATCCTCGCCAACGTCGCCGAGGCCACCCACGGCGAGTCCCGAGCCGAGGTCGTCGGCAGTGGTGACGCGGCGCAGGCCTTCCAGGTGTTCCGCCTCCGGCAGAGCCCGTTGACGTACGTGTCCTCGGCGGAATCGCCCACCGGCGGGCTGGCGGCTCTCGCAGTCGCCGTCAACGGCATCCGCTGGAAGCCGGTCCCCAGCCTCTACCCGCTGGGCCCGAAGGACCGCGGGTACGCGGTGCGCCTCGACGACGACGGGCGGACCGAGCTCCACTTCGGCGACGGCATCCACGGGGCCCGGCTGCCCACCGGCACCGAGAACGTGGCGGCCGCGTACCGCAGCGGGCTGGGATCGCCGGGGCTCGTCGGCGCCGACCGCATCGCCCTGCTCCCGCGCAAGCCCCTGGGCGTGCGGGAAGTGACCAACCCCCTGCCGTCGAGTGGCGCCCAGGATCCCCAGACCCGGGACGAGGCGCGGCGCAACGCCCCCCTGACGGTGCGGACGCTGGACCGGATCGTGTCGCTCGCCGATTTCGAGGACTTCGCCCGGTCCTTCAGTGGGATCGCCAAGGCCCGGGCCGACTGGGTGTGGGAGGGCGCGCGCCGCCTGGTCCACGTGACGGTGGCCGGTCCGAGTGGGGCCGCCGCCGCCCCGACGGTCCTGGAGAACCTGCTCGCGACCATGGAGAAGGCCCGGGTACCTCACCTGGCAAGTCGCCTCACTCCGTTCGAGGGCCTGGTCTTCAGTCTGGTGGCTTGGTTGCGGGTCGACCCGGACATGGACGAGAAGGTGGTGCTCGGCAACGCTGAGGCCGCGGTGCGGTCCGCGTTCTCGTTCGCCGCTCGCGAGTTCGTGCAGGGGGTGGCGGTGAGCGAGCTGATCGCAGTGCTGGAGCGGGCCGAGGGCGTCCTCGCCGTGGACCTCGACGCCCTCGCCTACGAGGTGGACGACGGCGGGAACAGCCCCGACCAGTTCGGCCTGCCCGCCATGCCGGCGCGGTTCGACCAGGTGGCGGGCGTGATTCTCCCCGCCCAACTTCTGCGGGTCACCGACGAACCGCTCGATCTTCGGGTGATGCGATGAGCAAGCCGCAGGCGAGCGAACCGACAAGCACAGTGCCCTGCGCAGCGGGGCAGCCGCCGAAGGCGGTGGCCCAATGAGCGAGCCACAGGCGAGCGACCAGGCAGGCACAGTGCCCTGCGCAGCGGGGCAGCCGCCGAAGGCGGTGGCCC
>Ga0136633_1000784_pt1 | contig 24002 bp, 23 predicted proteins | sample AntDrymeUQ832206_2_FD_105494 | JGI IMG/M metagenome (GOLD analysis project Ga0136633, IMG submission 105494) | Polar desert sand microbial communities from Dry Valleys, Antarctica - metaG UQ83 (22.06) | ecosystem: Environmental > Terrestrial > Soil > Desert | place: Antarctica: Dry Valley...
CCACTTGCGGTCGGTCAGCCACGGCACGTAGTCCGAGGGGCCGATGTAGACGTCGTCGTCGGGCAGCTTGTGGCCCATGATCGACGTCACCGCGTTGGTCTTGGAGATCTTCTTGGACTCCAGACGCTCGCGCTCGAGCATGTTGTAGAAGTCCATGTTGCCGCCGACGTTGAGCTGCGAGGTGCGCAGCATCTTGACGCCGCGCTCGTGGAAGAGGCGGGCGAGCGTGCGGTGGACGATCGTGGCGCCGACCTGGGACTTGATGTCGTCGCCGACGACCGGCACGCCGGCCTTCTTGAAGCGGTTGTTCCAGTACTCCTCGGAGGCGATGAACACCGGGATGCAGTTCACGAAGCCGCAGCCGGCCTCGAGGATCTGCTCGACGTACCACTTGGTCGCGGTCTCCGAGCCGACCGGAAGGTAGGAGACGACGACGTCGGTGCGGGTGTCCCTGAGCACCTGCGCGATGTCGACGGTGGAGCCATCGGCCTTGGTGATCTTCTGCTTGAGGTATTTGCCGAGGCCGTCGTGGGTCATGCCGCGCTGGACCTCGACACCGAGATCGGGGACGTCGTCGCCGAGCTTCAGCGTGTTGTTCTGGCCGGAGAAGATCGCCTGCGACAGGTCCTTGCCGACCTTGTCGGCGTCGATGTCGAATGCGGCCGAGAACTCGATGTCGCGGACGTGGTAGCCGCCGAGGTCGGTGTGCATGAGGCCGGGCACGGCCTCGTTGGCGTCGGCGTCGCGGTAGTACTGGACGCCCTGCACGAACGAGGAGGCGCAGTTGCCGACGCCGATGATGGCGACGCGGACCTTGTCCTCCTGGCGGCGGGCGCTGCCGTTCCCGTTGGCAGCGGCGGACCCGTTGGTCCCGTTGGTCTTGCTCACGTGATGTCCTCTTTTAGAGTCTGAAGTCCGAAAGGCAAGACACCTTCCGGGACCGCCGGTTACTCGGCGGGGGTATCGGCCGGACGCAGCAACTCGCCGCGCACATGCCAGATCCGCTGGCCGACGGTGATCAGCGACAGCGCAGCCAGAGCGTAGACGGCGGGTTCGAGCGCGTCGAAGAAGGCCTGCAGGATGAGGCCGGCGGAAAGGATCACGACGCGCACGGCGCGGTCGGCGATGCCGACCTTGCACTCGACGCCGAGGGCCTCGGCACGGGCGCGGGTGTAGGAGACCATCAGCGAAGCGAGCACGGCCACGACGACGGCCGACACGGCCAGGTCGTCGCCGGCCTGGGAGAAGTTCGCCGCGACCGCGATCAGGACGATGCCCTCCTCCATCCGGTCCAGCGTGGAGTCCAGGAAGGCGCCGAACGGGGAGCCCTTGCCCGAGGCGCGGGCGTAGCGGCCGTCGAGCGCGTCGCAGACGGAGCCGACGACGAAGGCGAGGCCGCCGAGCAGATACTCGTCGTTCCAGATCAGCACCGCGGCGACGACGCAGAGGGCGAAGCCCGTGAGCGAGATCGCGTTCGGCGTGAGGCGCGAGTCGATCAGCCGGTTGCGCATGACGCCCTGGTACTCGCGGACGGACGTCGGGCGCTGGCGCGGGGCGGCCATGGCGGCAGATCCTAGGACGGTTGTGGTCGCGACCGTTGCAGGGCTTCGTCGCGTCTTCGTCGTGCCCATCGCGGTGGAACGGAAAACTGCCGCCGGGTAGGGGTTGGGGTGCCTTTGTTGGTGGCGTCTTCTCGAGCGATGGCGGCAGCTGGCCCCAATAACGCAGCAATCCTGCGCGGATCGAGGCGCGCTGCTGCGAAGTTGGGGCTATGAGCGGCCTAACGCAGCAAGCGATCGAGGAACGCACTCCATTGCTGCGTTATTGGGGTTGCCGGAACCGCCAGGAAACCGTCACCCCACCCGGCCGCCGTTCGAAGAGATCTCGAAACCGAAGGGGGACGTGGTCTAGGTGGTCGCCGGCGCAGTCGCCGGCACCCGGAACGCCCAGGCCTGCGGGCGGCGCCCGGCCAGCCAGCGCGCGGCGAAGGCCGAGGCCGCAGCGGTCATGGCGCCGAAGAGCGCGTCCAGCCACCAGTGGTTGGCCGTCGCGACGACGGCGAACGAGACGAGCAGCGGGTAGGCGATCCAGAGCGTCCGCACCCATACGCGCGAGCTGATCCGGACCATCGCCGCGCCGAGCATGAGGGCGAACGCGACGTGCATGCTCGGGACGGCGGCGAACGGATTGAACAGAAGGTCCGCCGACGCGCTGTTGGAGGCGATGCCCGTGAAGTCGGCGACCGAGTCGCGGAAGCCCCACTCGGGCATGAACCGCGGCGGCGCGGTCGGGTAGGCGGCATAGGCGACGAGCGCCACCGCCATCGCCACCATGAACATGTTGCGCACGAAGTAGAAGGCGTCGTTGCGGCGCAGGTAGATCCAGGCCAGCGTCAGGACCGTCACGGTGAAATGGGAGTTCACGTAGGACCAGCTGGCGGCGTCGATCAGCCACTCACGACCGGAGACCCAGGCGTGCACCGTCGGCTCCACGAACAGGCCGAGCGCGCGCTCGATCCCGATCAACTCGCGCGCGTTCTCGAAGGCGACCGCCGCGCGCCCGTCGACGAGGCCGCGGACCAGCCGGTAGAGCCAGTAGGCCCCGCAGAAGAGGACGATCTGACGCAGCAGGTCGCGCCACCCGTTCGGCAGCAGTCCGGAGATCCGCGCAGGCATTCGTGAACAGGTTAACGGCGGCAGCGAGAGCCGAACAGGCGTGCTTCCAGGCGCAGCGCTCCCGGTCCAGCGTTGTCGGTGACGATGAACTCGCCGTCTGCGCCCGAGACACACCCGCGTCCCCCCGTCACGCGCCAGTACGGGGTCCATCTGCGTGCGACCACGTCTCGGCCGCGACCGCGCCAGACCACGGAATCCGCGTCGGAAACGAAGTCCTGGGGCCCGAAGCGGGTGTATTCGAACAGCCGCCAATGGCGGGTGCGCCCGGCCTCGCGCAGGAACGCTGGACGGGCGCGGACCAACGCGGCCTCTTCGCGCGCGCTGAAATCCAGCGGCGCGTCGGGGAGGGCGACCCAGCGGATCCGGTTCGTGCGCAGCCACTGCTCGTATTCGGCCGCCCGCAGGTCGCCCTCGTAGAACAACGCGTTGCGCCCGATGTCGAGCTGGCGCTCCCATCCCCGGGCGATCGGCCGTATCGGCGCCACGTACGCCGCCTCGAAGTGGTTGCGGGTGAAGACGACCTCGACGCGGTCGGCGGCGCCGGCGTGCTGGGACAAGAGGTCGTTGAGCGGCGTGTAATAGCGGGCGTGCACGCTCGGATCGCCGGCCGCCTCGTCGAGCGCGCGGTAGGCGGGGAGCCACTGCAGGTACACGAACCCGGCGCAGACGACCAGGACCGCGACGCGGGGTCCGGTGGCGAAGGCGAGCAGGACGGCCGGGCCTGCGAACACGGCCAGCCGCGCCGCGTTCTGGCCGACCGGCTCCGGGACGAGGTAGGCGACGGCGAGGACGCCGACGTAGACGACGATCGCCCGCAGGACGGGGCCGCGGACCAGGGCGGCCAAGCACAGCACCCCGCCCAGCAGCGGCCAGAACGCCGAGCCGACGAAGCGCTCCTCGCCGCCCTCGGGGAACGCCAGCGCGAGGCCTCCGCCGGCGATCAGCACCGGCGCCCCGATGGCCGGCCACGTCCGCGGTTCGAGGGCGACGGCTCCTACGAGCAGGAACAGTCCGGCGACCGGGCTGGCGAGCACGCAACCGAGCGCTGCGACGGCCGCGGCGGGCCGCCGGTTGTCGATGGCGAGCGACAACGCGAGCGCGCCGAAGGCAACGCCGAGCAGGAACGGCCCGCGCCCGATGACGAGGCTGGCGGCCACGCCCGCCACGGCGAGCCAGGTGACGGCGGCCCCCGAGCGGCGAACGAGATGGGCGACGGCCGCCGCGGCGAGGACGCCGCAGAGCGCGACCGCCGGGCGCGCGCCGAACCAACCGCCCAGCGGGGGGAACAGGATGGAGTAGCCGGGCACGTGGTGCCCGCCGTACCACTGGTTGTTCCAGACGGTGAAGCCCTCCGAATCCCACAGCCAAGCCCGGTAGGTGTGTGCCGCGATGTCGGCCGTCGGCGGTGCGAGCACCAGCCAGGCGAGGCCCGCCGCGACGGTCGCGAGAACCGGAGCGGCGAGGTGGCGGAGGTGGCCCGGCCTCAGCGCGTGGTGGAGAAGTCGGCGGTGAAGACGTTGGCCTGCAGCCCGCCGATCGCCCCGCGCTTGCGGGCCACCCCGATTCGGCGCCAGGCCGGTGTCAGGATCACGTTGCGGTGGGCCGGGGAGTTCATCCACATCGTCACGACTCCTCGCGCCACCCGGACTCCACCGGAGCCCGTCGGCACGTAGGCGAGGTTCTCACCGATGCGCCTCGCGCGCTTGAAGCGTCGCACCCGTTCGCTCATCGACATGCCGTTGCTGGAGGCGTGGGCGAAGAAGTTCGCCCGCAGCATGTCGGCGCTGTGCGAGTTGGCGGCGCGGGCGAGACCGCGGTTGCTGTGCACCTTGGGGAGCCCGTGCTGGCGGCGGATCTTGTTGATCTCGCGCGTGATCGCCCGCTCGATCCGGTCCATCCGCGCGCCGGGGCCGGCCTGCGCCTGCGCAGGGGCGCAGAACGCCGCGAGCGCAGCACAAAGACTGATCAGCGCACAGAGCCCCGCCGTGCGCCACTGGTGGTTGGTCCGAACCATCGTGGTGTGTTCCTCCGGCTGTGTTCGGACGCCTCCTCCCGTGGAAGCGCCGCAGATGCCGGTCCGTCGCGACGGCGCACAATAGCCATCGATCCGGCAGTCGTGTTTGTTCTGCGAGACCTGGGGGAAGTCCTGCGCGCCGAGTGTTCCGTCAGGCGGCGAGAAACGCCGCCACGCGGTCGATCACGCCAGAATCGTCGGTCCACGGCCAATGTCCGGCCCCTGACAGGATTTCTGCAGTGGCGCCTGGCAGGGTCGCGGCGAGCTCCTCGCCGAAGCGCGGGTCGATGTAGCGATCGCGCGCCCCCCAGAGCACCAGTGCGGGGGCGTCGATGCCGCCCAGGCGCGCTCCGGCGGCGGCCAGCCGGTCCGGATCGGCGGACCGGTACAAGCGCAGGATGGCCCGCTGGGTGCCCTGGTCGAAGTGCTCCATGACCTCGTCGGCCCACGCCTTCGAGCGCCCCGAAGCCTGCGCGAGCAGTCGTGGGCCGGTCGAGCCCATCGCGATCTCCCCGACTCCCCGCGTGCGCCACAGCCGGGCCGCCCAGTGCCAGCGAAACTCCGCCGAGAAGGGGACGACGTCGATGGCGACCATGCGCTCGATCCGCTCCGGGTGCCGCGCGGCCCAGGCCAGCGCCACCGCGCCCCAGTCGTGGCAACACAGCCGGACGCGCCCGAGGCCGAGATGCCCCGTGAAGCGGTCGAGGAAGTCCGCGTAGCCATCGATCGAGTAGTCGAGGTCGTGGCGCTTGCCCGAGGTGCCGAAGCCCGGGAGGTCGACCGCGATCCCGCCGCAGCGCTCGAGGAAGGGCGTCCACATCCGCGAGGACTCGGGAACACCGTGCACCCACAGGATCGGTGTCCCGTCCGACGGCGCGCTGCGCCAGGCGACCAGTTGGCCGTCGATCTCCTCGCTGTGGCACTCGATCACCTCCGTATCGTGACCTGCCGGATGCCTCCCGTGCCCCGAGCCGCCTGGACGCGGCCGTCGTCACGACGCGTCCGCGCCGTCCGTGACCGCTTGCGGGCGCTCTACGGCGTGCCGTGCGCCCCGCCGCACGAGGCGCCGGTGGATGAGCTGATTCTCACCGTGCTCTCCCAGTCGACCAACGACCGCAACCGCGACGTCGCCTTCCTGCGACTGCGGGAGCGGTTCTCCTCGTGGGAGGAGGTCCGCGACGCGCCGGTATCCGAGGTCGAGGACGCGATCCGCCCGGGCGGGTTGTTCAAGCAGAAGTCCGCCCGCATCAAGGAAGTGCTGGCGGGCTGCGGGGACCCCCTGGACCTCTCGCACCTGGCCACGCTCCCGGTGGCCGACGCGCAGGCCGAGCTGTGCCGGCTCCCGGGCATCGGCCGCAAGACCACGGCTTGCGTCCTGCTCTTCGCCTACGGCCGGCGCGACGTGCCGGTGGACACGCACGTCGGCCGCGTGGGGACGCGCCTCGGGCTGCTGCGGCCGAGCGCGGGGAGCGAGGAGGCCCATGACGCGATGCTCGCGCTCACCCCGCGCGGGCAGGAGCTCGAGCTCCACATCAACCTGCTGCGCCACGGCCGCCGCATCTGCCACGCGCAGCGCCCGCGCTGCGGCGAATGCGCTCTGCACCGCATGTGCCCGAAGATCGGCGTGGTCGAGGGGTGAGCCGCAAGCGGGTGGCGGAACTCGCACTGGTCGCCATCGCGGCGGTGTGGGGGGTGACGTTCGTGATGGTGCAGGACGCCGTCGCCGAGCTGCCGGTGCTGACCTTCCTCGGCATCCGCTTCCTCGCCGCAGCGCTGCTCGTGGCGCCGTTCGCGGCCCGCCGGGCGCGCGCGCTCGGGCGCGACGGCCTGCGCGCGGGCCTGGTCATGGGGGCGTTCCTGACCGCGGGCTACGTCGCGCAGACGTTCGCGCTCCAGCACACGACGGCGTCCAATGTCGGCTTCATCACCGGGCTGGTCGTCGTCCTCACCCCGTTGCTCGGCGCAGTCGTCCTGCAGATCCCCGTCACGCGCCTGGCCTACGTCTGCGCGGCGGTCGCCGCGATCGGACTGGCGTTGCTGAGCGGGGTCGGCGGGGAGCTCCGGCCGCTGGGGGACGCGCTCGCGCTGGCCTGCGCGGTCTGCTTCGCCTTTCACCTGCTGGCCACCGACCGCGGCGTGAACCGCCACGACGTGGCCGCGCTGCTGCTCGTGCAGCTCACGGTGTGCGGCGTCATCACGATGGCCGCCGCGACGACGCTCGGACAGCTGGAGGTCCCGAGCGGAGTGACGGTCTGGAGCGCCCTGATCGTCACGGCGGTCTTCGCCAGCGCGCTCGCCTTCTTCGTCCAGTCCTTCGCCCAGCAGGCGACGTCGCCGGACCGGACCGCCCTCATCCTCGCCTCCGAGCCGGCCTTCGCGGGGCTGTTCGGCTGGCTGCTGGCGGGCGACCGGCTGACTGCGCTCGGCTGGGTCGGCGCAGGACTGATCCTGTGCGCCATCGTCGCCGTCGACCTGCTTCCGCGCCGTAAGATCGGAATTCGTGGCAGGCCGGCCCCTCCTTGAGCGCATCGCCTGCGCACCGCCCGAGCAGATCGCCGATGGCGTCTGGGTGCTGCGCGGCGGTGCGTTCCGGGCGATGAACGTCTACCTGATCCGTGAGCCCGACGGGGTGACGGCGTTCGACGCGGGCGAGAAGGGGATGGCCCCCGCGATCAAGCATTTCGGCGCACGGCTGGGGGGGCTCAAGCGCGTGGTGCTCGGTCACGCCGACAACGACCATCGCGGCGCGGCGCCGCACGTCGGTGTTCCGGTCTTCTGCCATCCGGCCGAAGTTGCGCACGCCGGAGTCGCCGGACACCGCAACTACTGGCGCCAGGAGGAGCTGCCGGTGCCCGTGCGCACCTTCCATCGCTTCCTGATGGCTCATGCGTGGGACGGTGGCCCGGTCGACATCGCGGGCACGCTGACCGAGGGTGACGAGGTCGGTGAGTTCCGGGTCGTCGAGCTCCCCGGCCACGCGCCCGGGTTGATCGCTCTCTTCCGCGACCGCGATCGCCTGGCGCTGGTCTCGGACGCCTTCTACATGACCTCGATGTGGGGGCGCCCGCAGCCGCCGGCGGTCCCGCTCGACGCCTACAACCTCGACACGCACCAGGCCCGCGAGAGCCTGCGCAAGCTGGCGGCGCTCGAGCCTCGGGTCGCAGCCCCGGGCCATCTCGGCCCGCTCACCGGCCGCGATGTCCCGGATGAGCTCCGCCGCGCGGCGCTCTGCTGAGCACCCGCTAAGATCTCAGCCAACCCGACTGAGATTTCTTTCTACGCAGGAGCTTCCCCATGGCCAAGACCATCGGCATTGACCTCGGCACGACGAACTCGTGCATGGCCGTCCTCGAAGGCGGCGAACCGACCGTCATCGAGAACTCGGAGGGCGGTCGCACCACCCCGTCCGTCGTCGCGTTCACCAAGGCCGGCGAGCGCCTCGTCGGCACCGTCGCCAAGCGTCAGGCGGTGACGAACCCCGAGAACACGGTCTTCTCGGTCAAGCGCTTCATGGGCCGCAAGGAGGCCGAAGTCCGCGACGAGGAGTCGATGGTCCCGTTCAAGGTCGTCTCCGGCCCGAACGGCGACGCGCGCGTCGAGGCCGGCGACAAGCAGTACTCGCCGCCCGAGATCTCCGCGATGATCCTCCAGAAGCTGAAGGCCGACGCCGAGGCCTACCTCGGGGAGACGGTCGACGCCGCGGTCATCACCGTTCCGGCCTACTTCAACGACGACCAGCGCCAGGCGACCAAGGACGCCGGCCGGATCGCCGGCCTCGAGGTCAAGCGGATCATCAACGAGCCGACCGCGGCCGCGCTCGCCTACGGCCTCGACAAGGAGTCCGACCAGACGATCCTCGTCTTCGACCTCGGCGGCGGCACGTTCGACGTGTCGGTGCTGGAGATCGGCGACGGCGTCTTCGAAGTCAAGTCGACCGCGGGTGACAACCACCTCGGCGGCGACAACTTCGACAAGGCGATCGTCGACTGGCTCGTCGCGGAGTTCAAGCGCGATCAGGGCATCGACCTGACTGCGGACAAGATGGCCCTCCAGCGCCTGTTCGAGGCCGCCGAAAAGGCCAAGATCGAGCTGTCCTCCGCGCAGGAGACCCAGATCAACCTGCCGTTCATCACCGCCGACGCCGGCGGCCCGAAGCACCTCGACCTGCGCCTGACGCGGGCCAAGATGGGTGAGCTGGTCGGCCCGCTCGTCGAGCGCATCGTCGGTCCCGTGCGCCAGGCGATGGACGACGCCAAGGAGAAGGGCACCAAGACGATCGACCACGTCGTCCTGGTCGGCGGCATGACCCGCATGCCCGCCGTGCAGGAGAGAGTCAAGGAGCTCACGGGCAAGGAGCCCCACCGCGGCGTGAATCCGGACGAGGTCGTCGCCGTCGGTGCGGCCATCCAGGCCGGCGTGCTCGGCGGCGAGGTCAAGGACGTGCTGCTGCTCGACGTCACCCCGCTCACCCTCGGCATCGAGACCAAGGGCGGCGTGATGACCAAGCTCATCGAGCGCAACACGACGATCCCCACGCGCAAGTCGGAGGTCTTCTCGACCGCCGAGGACAACCAGCCGAGCGTGGAGATCCACGTCCTGCAGGGCGAGCGCGAGATGGCCCAGTACAACAAGTCGCTGGGCAAGTTCCAGCTCACCGGCATCCCGCCGGCGCCGCGCGGCATTCCGCAGGTCGAGGTGACCTTCGACATCGACGCCAACGGCATCCTGTCGGTGTCCGCGAAGGACCTCGGCACCGGCAAGGAGCAGAAGATCGAGATCAAGGCCGGTTCGGGCCTCAGCGACGAGGAGATCAAGAACATGGTCTCCGACGCCGAGACGCACGCCGAAGACGACAAGCGCCTGCGCGAGCTCGTCGAGGCGCGCAATGGCGCCGAATCGGCGGCCTACAACGCCGAGCGCCAGCTGAAGGACCTCGCCGACTCGATCGACGAGGCCTCCAAGGCGGAGATCAAGAGCGCCATCGAGGCGATCAACGAAGCCGTCAAGACCGAGGACGCCGAAGACATCCGCGCCAAGACGGACACGCTCCAGACGGCCTTCCACAAGGTGTCCGAGGCGATGTACGAGCGCGCGCAGGCCGAGCAGGCGGCGAACGCTTCGCCGAACGGGTCGGCCAACGGTGACAACGCCGACGGCACCGCCGACGACGAGGTCGTGGACGCCGAAGTCGTCGACGAGACGAAGTAGTCATGGCCGAGCACGAGCCGACCACGAGCGAGCAGGAGGCCGCCTCTCCGGAGGCGGCTCCCGAGCCCGCTCCCGAGCCCGCTCCCGAGCCCGCCCCACCGGACCCCGAGGCCTCGCACGGGGATCCCCTTCCCGGGGGAATCGAGGACCCCCCGGAGGAGGAGGAGCTCGATCCGCTCGAGACCGCCGAAGTCAAGGCGGCCGAGATGCTCGCGCTCGCCCAGCGAACGCAGGCCGACTTCGAGAACTTCCGCAAGCGGATGGCGCGCGAGAACGCCGCGGCGACCGACCGCGGCGTCACCAAGCTCGCCAAGGAGATGCTGACCCCGCTCGATCACCTCGAGCTCGCGCTGCAGGCGATCGAGCAACACGGGGACGCCGAGCTCGTCAAGGGCATCCGGCTGGTCCAGGACGAGTTCACTTCCGCGCTCAATCGCGCCGGCATCCAGCCGTTCTCGCCCAAGGGCGAACCCTTCGACCCCGCCGAACACGAGGCCATGGCCCAGCAACCCGCGCCGGAGGGCACCGAGGCCGGGGCCGTGCTCGAGGTCTACCAGCAGGGCTACCGCCTCAACGGCGCGGTGTTGCGCCCGGCCCGCGTCGTGGTGGCCGCGTAGGCGACGGCAATGCCCCGATCGGACCACTACCAGACGCTCGGGGTCGACAAGAAGGCCTCGGCCGACGAGGTCAAGAAGGCCTATCGCAAGCTCGCGCGCAAGTTCCATCCGGACCGCAATCCGGACGATCCGAAGTCCGAGGAGCGCTTCAAGGAGGTCCAGGAGGCCTACGACACGCTCTCGGACCCCGAGAAGCGCAAGCGCTACGACCGCGGAGGGTCGGTCTTCGGCGGGGCCAACCCGTTCGGCCAGGGCGGGGGGAACTTCGCCGGTGATCCAGGAGCGTTCGGGGACATCCTCAGCGATCTCTTCAGCACCGCGGGCGGTGCGGCCGGGCGCTTTCGCGGCGGGACCCGGACGCGTCCGCAGGCCGAGCGCGGCCGCGACCTCGAGACCGATGTCTCGCTGAGCTTCGAGCAGGCGGTCCGCGGCGCGCAACTGCCGGTCGCCGTCACCACGCACGCGGCCTGCACGACCTGCCGCGGGTCCGGCGCCCAGCCGGGGACCCAGCCGATCGTCTGTCCCGTCTGTCAGGGCCGCGGCGTCGAGTCCCAGGGCCAGGGCCTGTTCTCGATCACGAAGCCGTGCTCGCGCTGCGGCGGGGCCGGCTCGGTCATCGAGAAGCCGTGCCAGACCTGCGGCGGCGAGGGCCGCACGCGCGAACCGAAGAAGTACCGCGTCAACATCCCTGCGGGCGTCAAGGACGGCTCGCGGATCCGGCTGGCCGGCAAGGGCGAAGCCGGCCTGCGCGGCGGGACTCCCGGCGATCTGTTCGTCATCACGCGGGTCCAGGAGTCCCCGGTGTTCCGCCGCAAGGGCGACCATCTGGAAGTCGACGTACCGATCACGGTCACCGAGGCGATTGGCGGCGCCGAAGTCGAGGTGCCCACGCTCAACGCCACCAAACGCCTGCGCGTCCCCGGGGGAACCACGCACGGGACCGTCCAACGGCTGCGCGGCGAGGGCCCGCCCAAGCTCGCTGGTGGCGGACGCGGCGACATCCACTATCGCTTCCTGATCGAAGTGCCGTCCGAGCTCTCCACCGAGCAGCGCGCGGCCGTCGAGGACCTCGACCGGGCGCTCGCCGCGGATCCCCGAGCGAGCCTGCTCGAACGCGCGGCGGCGACCCGGGAGCCCGCGACATGAGCGCCCAGGGGGAGCCCATGGATCGTCATCGTGGTGTCTTCATGATCTCGATCGCCGCCGAGCTGGCCGCGATGCACCCGCAGACCCTGCGGATCTACGAGCAGCGTGGCCTGATCACGCCGAAGCGCTCGCCCAAGGGAACGCGCCTGTACTCCCAGGAGGACGTGGAGCGGCTGCGGCGGATCTCCGAGCTGACCGCCGACCACGGCATGAACCTGGCCGGCGTGGAGAAGGTCTTCGAGCTCGAGGCTCAGCTCACGCGAGCCCAGCGCCGCGTGGACGCGCTCGAGCGCCGCGCGCAGGAGCTCGCCGAGGAGATCGGGCGCCTCGAGGACGTGCGCCGGGAGGTGCGCGCCGAGATCGTCCGCTACCAGCCGCAGACCACGGCCATCGTGCACCTACGGCACCGCCGGGGAGGTACGAGGTGAACGCCGACCGCTTCACGACGAAGTCCCAGGAGGCACTGGCCGCCGCGATCACGCTCGCCCGTCAGCGACGGCACTCCGAGGCCGCACCCGTCCATCTGCTCGCCGTGCTGGCGGCCGACCGCGAGGGCTTCGTGGCGAACGTGCTGGCCAAGCTGGGCGCGCGCGTGGATGTGGAGCCGGCGCTGGGGGCGCTGCCGACGCTCGGCTCGGTCGACGAGCCGACGACCTCGCGCGAGCTGATCGGGGTCCTGCGCGACGCCGAGGCGACGCTGAAGGAGTTCCCGGGCGATCAGTTCATCTCGCGCGAGCACATCCTGATCTCGCTCGCCGGCTCGCCAGGGCCGGCCGGGGAGGCCCTGCGAGGCGTCGGCGCGACGCGCGCGGCCGTGCTCGGCGCCGTCAAGGAGCTGCGAGGCTCCCATGTCGTGAGCGACCAGGATCCCGAAGACAAGTACGAGGCGCTCGGCAAGTTCGGCCGTGACCTCACGCAGGCCGCCGAGGAGGGCAAGCTCGACCCGGTGATCGGCCGCGACGACGAGGTCCGGCGCGTCATTCAGGTCCTCTCCCGGCGGACCAAGAACAACCCCGTGCTGATCGGCGAGCCCGGCGTCGGTAAGACGGCGATCGTCGAAGGACTGGCCCAGCGGATCATCGAGGACGACGTCCCCGAGTCCCTGCGCGGCCGGCGCGTGATCGCGCTCGACATCGGCGCGCTGCTGGCCGGCTCGAAGTACCGGGGAGAATTCGAGGAGCGCCTGAAGGCGGTGCTCAAGGAGATCCAGGACGCCGGTGGCGAGGTCGTCCTGTTCATGGACGAGCTGCACACGATCGTCGGCGCCGGCGCGGCCGAGGGCGCGGTCGACGCCGCGAACCTGCTGAAGCCGATGCTGGCTCGCGGCGAGTTGCGCGCGATCGGGGCGACCACCCTCGACGAGTACCGCAAGCACATCGAGAAGGACGCCGCGCTCGAGCGCCGCTTCCAGCCCATCTACGTCGGCGAGCCGTCCGTCGAGGACACGATCGCGATCCTGCGCGGGCTCAAGGGCCACTACGAGGCCCACCACGGCGTGGACATCACGGACTCCGCCCTGATCGCGGCGGCGACGTTGAGCGATCGCTACATCGCCGACCGCTTCCTGCCCGACAAGGCGATCGACCTCGTCGACGAGGCCGCCTCGCGGGTGTCGATCGAGAAGACGAGCGTCCCGACGGAGATCGACGAGGTCAAGCGCCGCGTGCTGCAGCTCGAGATCGAGCGCGCGGCGGTGGCGAAGGACCCGACGGCGGCCGACCGCCTCGCCGAGATCGAGCGCGACGTCGCCGACTTCAACGAGCGCCTGGCCACGATGACCGCCCAGTGGGAGCGCGAGAAGGAGCAGGTCGGCGGTCTGGACGCCGCGCGCGAGCGGTTGCTCGAGGCGCGCAAGGAGCTCGACCGGGCCGAGCGCGAGCTCGACTACCAGCGCGCCGCCGAGCTCCGTCACGGGGAGATCCCGGAGCTCGAGCGCCGGCTCGCGGAGGCGGAGTCCGTCGATCCTGGTGACCTCGAGGCCCCGGTGTATCTGTCAGAACGCGTCGACGCCGACGAGATCGCCGGGATCGTCGCCAAGTGGACCGGGATCCCCGTGTCGCGCATGCTCGAATCCGAGATGCAGAAGCTCTTGAAGATGGAAGAGCGCCTGCACCACCGGGTGATCGGCCAGGTCGAGGCCGTCGAGGCGGTCGCGAACGCGCTGCGCCGCTCGCGCGCCGGGCTGAGCGACCCGGCGCGCCCGATCGGCGCCTTCCTGTTCGTCGGCCCGACCGGCGTCGGCAAGACCGAATTGGCCCGCGCGCTCGCACAGTTCATGTTCGACGACGAGCACGCGATGGTCCGGATCGACATGTCGGAGTACATGGAGAAGCACTCCGTGGCCCGGCTGGTGGGCGCCCCGCCCGGCTACGTCGGCTACGAGGAGGGCGGCCAGCTCACCGAAGCCGTCCGCCGCCGCCCGTATTCGGTGATCCTGCTCGACGAGATCGAGAAGGCCCACTCCGACGTCTTCGGCGTCCTGCTGCAGGTCTTCGACGACGGCCGGCTGACCGATGGGCAGGGCCGCACGGTGGATTTCAAGAACTGCGTGATCATCTGCACGTCGAACATCCCCGGGGGCCGGGACGGCGTCGAGGCGTTCTTCAAGCCGGAGTTCATCAACCGGCTCGACGACATCGTCGAGTTCCGCTCCTTGTCTCGCGAGGAGATCGGTTCGATCGTGGAGTTGCAGGTCGAGAAGCTGATCGGCCGGATCTCCGAGCGCGGGGTCACCGTCTCGCTCTCCGAGGCGGCGAGGACGCTGATCGGGGACCTCGGGTACGACCCGACCTACGGCGCCCGGCCCTTGAAGCGAGTGATCCAGAAGTACCTTGTGGACGCGCTGGCGAAGGGTCTGCTCGACGGGCGCTTCGGCGCGGGCGACCGAGTGGCGGTCGATGCCGAGGACGGGAATCTCGTCTTCACGAAGACGGCTCTAGGGCTCGAAAAACAGTCGATTTAGGGCAGGGTTCGAACCGCTTCAGCGTGACCGCTTCGGCACCCGCACGACGTCGACGTCGATCTGCACCGTCGCGGAGTTCGGCGACCGCGAGTAGCGCCGCTGCTGGTCGATCTGGAGCGTCCAGCGCCCGGCTTTCGGGACGAAGGGGAACTGGCGCAGGCGGACGTCGAAGGTCCCGCAGATCCCCTCCGGCGCTCCGATCCGAACGGTCTTGCGTGACGTGCGTCCGCGGACGTAGTGCAGGAAGATCGGCTTGGCGGCGGTGAATCCGCGTCCGCGCATGCGGACGAAGCGGTTCGGCCGCGTGACCTTCGGGCGGATCGACACGTCGAGGTGGGCGACGCGCGAGGTCAGCGTCACGGAATTCGCGCCGTTGCCCCGCTCGACGACTCCGACGGTGAAGTCGCGCTCCCCGGATGCGAGCACCGGAGCGGTGAGGGTCCCGAACGGGAGGTTTCCGGCGGCGTCGACCGCCACGCCCTCCTTCGCCACCACGCCGTCGCGGAGGAGATCGACGATCGACCCCGGAGTGAAGCCGGAGCCGCTCAGCGCCATGACTTCCTGGGCGCGGTCGTCGACCACGTAACACGGTTTCAGGGGGGCCATGACCGGAGCCGCGAGCACCGGCGCAGCGGTGGCGGCGAGGGCCAGGAGCGTGACGACGATGAGCCTCATCAGTGCGCAGAACACGGCATGGCGTGGGAAGGATCGGATACAAACGAGCCCATGCCCACCTACATCATGCTCTCGACGCTGACGCCTGAGGGTGTTCAGACGGTCAAGAACAACCCGAACCGCATCCGCGAGGTCAACCGGGAGATCGAGCAACTCGGCGCGAGCGTCAAGGCCCAGTGGGCCACGCTCGGCCGCTTCGACTTCGTGAACGTCATCGAGTGCCCGGACGAGAAGACGATGGCGCGGGTCTCGCTCGAGCTCGGCTCGCGTGGCACCGCCCGCTACGAGTCCTTCGCGGCGATCCCCATCGACGACTTCATCTCCGGCCTGTAGGTGAGAGTCCTCGTCGTCGGCTCCGGTGGAAGGGAGCATGCGCTGGTCCGCGCTTTGAAGCGCTCCCCTCAGAACCCGGAGGTGCTCTGCGCCCCCGGGAACGCCGGGATCGCCCGGGACGCCCGGTCGCTCGACGGCGAGGTGGTCGCGGCCGCCCGCGCGAACGAGGTCGACCTCGTGGTCGTGGGGCCCGAGGCGCCACTGGTCGAGGGTCTGGCCGACCGGCTCCGAGAGGCCGGGATCCGCGTCTTCGGGCCGAGTGCGGCCGCGGCGCAGCTCGAGGGATCGAAGGCGTTCGCGAAGGAGGTCATGCTCGCGGCGGGCGTCCCCACGGGAGCGTCGGCCGTGGTCGTCACGGTCGAGGAGGGCCTGGCCGCGATCACGTCGTATCCGGCGGTGATCAAGGCCGACGGCCTGGCGGCGGGCAAGGGCGTCGTCATCGCCACCACCCGCGACGAGGCCGAGGACGCGCTGACCGCGATGCTGGTCGAGCAGCGGTTCGGTCCCGGGCCGGTGTTGATCGAGGAGCACCTGGCGGGCCGCGAGCTCTCGCTGCTGGCCCTGTGTGACGGCGAGCGGGCGGTTCCGCTGGCCCCCGCACGCGACTACAAGCGCATCGGCGAGGGCGACACCGGGCCCAACACGGGCGGCATGGGGGCCTACTCGCCGGTCCCGGAGATCACGGACGCCTTCGTCGCCGAAGTCGTGGAGACGATCCATCAACCCGTCGTGGATGAGATGGCGCGCCGCGGCACCCCGTTCCACGGCGTCCTTTACGCGGGCCTGATGCTCACCCCGGAAGGCCCGAAGGTGATCGAGTTCAACGTGCGCTTCGGCGACCCGGAGACCCAGGTCGTCCTCCCCCGCCTCCGGAGCGACCTGCTGGAGCTGCTGTTGGCGGCCGCCGAGCCGGGCGGCCTGGCCGGCGCCCGCCTCGAGTGGGACCCGCGTGCGGCCCTCACGGTGGTTCTCGCCTCCAAGGGCTACCCCGAGTCCTCGTCGAAGGGGGACGTCATCCACGGCTTGGAGGGGATCGCGGACGCCGTGGAAGTGGTCCATGCGGGCACGGCCGAGCGCGACGGCGAGATCGTCACGAACGGCGGCCGCGTCCTCAACGTCACCGCCTTGGGCGTGGACCCCGAAGGCGCCCGGGAGGCCGCATATGCTGCGGCGGACATGATCGAATTCGAAGGACGTCAGATCCGCCGGGACGTGGGGCGATGAGCGAGCAGCCCGGGCACGCGGAGCCGCAGGTCGGCACTGCCGAGGCCGCGCAGGTCGAGGCGCAGGTCGAAGAGGCTTTCGCCGAGATGGAGACCGACGCCCCGCGCGTCGGGATCATCATGGGCTCCAAGAGCGACCTCGAGACGATGGAGAAGGCCGGCGCGATCCTGACCGAGCACGGCGTGCGCCACGAGATCCGCGTGATGTCCGCCCATCGGGATCCGGAGCTCGTGGCCGACTACTGCAAGAACGCGCAGATGCGTGGCCTGCGGGTGATCATCGCCGGTGCCGGTCTCAGCGCGGCCCTTCCGGGCGTGGCCGCCGCCCACACGACGCTGCCGGTCATCGGCGTGCCGCTGTCGAGCTCGCTGAGCGCGGCGGGGGGGCTCGACGCGATCCTGTCGGTCGTCCAGATGCCGCCGGGGGTACCGGTCGCGGCGGTGGGGCTCGACAACCCGCGCAACGCGGCTCACCTGGCCCTGCGCATCCTGAACGCGTGATCGCGCGCTACACCCGGCCGGAGCTGGGCGCCGTCTGGACCGACGAGGCGAAGATGACCGCCTGGCGCGATGTCGAGGTCGCGGCGGCGGAGGCGCTGAGCGATGGGCCGTCCGAAGCCGATCTCGAAGCGATCCGAGCGGCCACCTTCACCGTCGAGGAAGTCGCCGAGCGCGAGAGAGTCACCGACCACGACGTCGCGGCGTTCGTGGACACCCTGGCCGCGAGCGCCGGCCCGGCAGGCCGCTGGATCCACTTCGGCCTGACCTCGTCGGACGTGCTGGACACCGCGCTGGGGCTGCAGATCCAGCGCGCGGGCGTGCCGATCGTCGCCGGCGCGCGCGAGTACGCACGCACGCTCGCCGGGCGCGCACGGGAGTTCGCGTCGACCGTCTGCGCCGGCCGCACGCACGGCGTCCACGCCGAGCCGACCTCCTTCGGCCTGAAGCTCGCGGGCTTCGCCTTCGAGGCCCACCGCAACGCCGACCGCCTCGAGCGCGCCTTCGAGCAGGCCGCCGTCGGGGCGATCTCCGGCGCCGTCGGGACCTACGCGTCGCACTCGCCGGACTACGAGCAGCGCGTGCTCGAGCACCTCGGCCTCCCGTTCGAGCCCGTCTCCACGCAGGTGGTCCCGCGCGACCGGCACGCGGAATTGCTGCAGGCGATCGCGCTCGCCGGCGCGGGGCTGGAGCGCTTCGCCACGGAGATCCGCCACCTCCAGCGCACGGAGGTCCGCGAGGTCGAGGAGCCGTTCCGGGCCGGCCAGAAGGGCTCCAGCGCGATGCCCCACAAGCGCAACCCGATCACCACCGAGCGCATCACCGGCCTCGCCCGTGTCCTGCGCGGCTACGCGACCGCCGCTGTCGAGAACGTCGCCCTCTGGCACGAGCGCGACATCTCGCACTCCGGCGCCGAGCGCGTGATCCTGCCCGACGCGACGATCTGCCTGGACTACATGCAGCACCTGGCCACGCGCGTGGCGAAAGGGATGGTGGTCCACGCCGACCGCATGGAGGCGAACCTGAACGTCACCTGTGGCGCGCTGTTCTCCCAGCGCGTGTTGCTCGCACTCGTCGAGCAGCAGGGGCTCCAGCGCGACGAGGCCTACCGGATCGTGCAGCGCACGGCCCAGCAGGCCTGGGACACACAGACGCCGCTGCGCGACCTGCTGGCTGCCGAGTCCGCCGCCGACGGCCTGGATCTCGATGCGATATTCGACTACGACCACTACCTCCGCCACGTCCCGGAGGTCATGCAGCGCCTGGAGGCGATCGGCTGATGTTCAAACGCAAGTGGGGCACCGCCGTCATCCGCATCGAGGTCGACGGCTCCGAGATGGCCGTCAAGGGCGTCTACACGCGCGTCCGGGCCGCGGTCAAAGAGGACGACCCCGTGACCATCCAGGGCAAGAACGTGATCGTCGAGCTCAACGACCGCGCAGCCGCTGAGGCCGCGAAGGCCATCTCCTACCGCTTGCGCGAGCGCCTCGACGACTTCGACGTCGACATCATCGTCGAGGACGACTGAGGCTGAGCGCAAGCGACCGCGCTCCGCTGCGTTGTCGGTGGTGTGCGACGGGTGTTCACGACGGTGGCGGTGCTCGTGCTCCTTGGAGCAGCATCGGCTCCAGCACGTGCCGACGATCCGACCATTGAGGTGACGGCGGATCGCAGCGAGGTGCGCTTCCCCGAAGACCGTGAGGTGGTCTTCCGGGTGAGGATCCGGACGGGCGCGGAGGCTGAGCGCTTCGAGCTCGGGACCGATGCGACGTCGGTGCTCCAGCGCGTCCGCGGCGTCACGTTCGACGGTCCCGGAACGGTCGTCGCACCGCGCGGCGGGCACGCCGATCCCTGCCCATTCGTCGGTACCTACGGGTTTCCGATCTGGCGTGGCTGGCCAGGGTTCTTCTACTCGGCGTACGTGCTCGAAGTCCCGGCGCAGACCGAGACGACCCTCGTGGTGACCACCGAGCTCGACGATGACGCGCCGCGGCCGTCGACGCGGTATGGCCTCGCCGTCAGGGCGCGCAATCCGTACGACGGCGGGACGCTCCAGACCACGGGCCTGGGAGCTGATTCGCCGGCGATCCCGCCGTCCGGGCGCCTCGGGGTTCAGATCGACCTCGCACTCGACGTCCCGACGGCCAAGCGCGGCTGCACCGCGGCGCCCGCCTTCGTCGCCGGTCGCACCGTCCGGATCTCCGGATCCACGCAGCCGCCGCTCGCCGGGCACGAGATCGAGCTTCGCCTGGGCGGGCCGACGAAGCCGCTCGAGAACCGTCCCCTGCGCGTCGTGCGCACGGGCGCCGACGGCACGTTCTCGTATTCGTGGCGCCCGCAGCACATCGGCGCGTACGCCGTGGCCGCCGTCTATCGCGCCCAGGCGCCCGACCGCGCCGACGACTTCACCTTCCCCCTGCGCTTCACCCTCACGGACCCCGAGGCGGCCGGCTCACCGTCGCCGCGCGCCGTCTACCCGGACCGCGTGTCCCGACTGAGCCTCGGCGTCCTGCGCCTCGGCGCGCGCTGCTTCCCCGGCCGCGGTGCCTGCGGGGGCCGGATCTTCGTGCTGCGGCGCGGGCGCCTGCTCGGCACGCGCCGCTTCACGGCTTCCGGGCCGGGCGAGCTCGTCATCCCGGTGCGGCTGCCCCGCGGCCTCGGCAACCGGCCGTTTCACGTGCTCGTCCGCTCTCGGTCGGACACCGGCGATCGGATCGAGCGCACGGTGCGGGTCGAGCCCCGCAGGGCGTCATAACCGCGCCGCGCTCGTTGCTAGGGTCGGCGGGGATGCCCCTTACCGTCGACCTCCCCCTCCTGCATCGCGGCAAGGTCCGCGAGATGTACGACCTCGGCGACGACCTGCTGATGGTCGCCTCCGATCGCATCAGCACCTACGACGCCGTCCATCCGACGGACATCCCGGACAAGGGCAAGGTCCTGACGGGCCTGTCGGTCCTGTGGTTCGGGTTGACCGAGGACGTCGTGCCCAACCACATGCTCTCGGCCACCGACGGCGTGCCGGAAGGGGTGCGCGGCCAGGCCCTGCGCGTGCGGCGGCTGAGGATGCTCCCCGTCGAGTGCGTCGTGCGCGGGTACATCACTGGGTCCGGCTGGAAGGATTATCGGGCCACCGGCAAGGTCTCGGGCATCGCACTCCCCGATGGCCTGCAGGAGTCCGAGCAGCTGCCGGAGCCGATCTTCACGCCGTCGACGAAGGCCGAGGTCGGCCACGACGAGGCGATCGACTTCGAGCAGGCCGTCGAACTGGCGGGCGGCCGCGAGATGGCCGAGCGCCTGCGCGAGGTCTCGCTCGCCGTGTACGGCAAGGTTGCCGCCCATGCCCGCGAGCGCGGGGTCATCCTGGCCGACACCAAGTTCGAGTTCGGCCTCGACGACGACGGCACGCTCGTCCTCGGCGACGAGGTCTGCACACCGGATTCCAGCCGCTTCTGGCCCCTCGACCAGTTCGAGGTGGGCCGCGGGCAGCCGTCCTTCGACAAGCAGTACGTGCGCGACTGGGCCTCCGGCACGGGCTGGGACAAGGCTCCGCCGGCTCCGGAGATCCCCGGAGACATCGTCACCCAGACGCGAGAGCGCTACGTGAAGGCCTACGAGCTCCTCGCCGGCGAGCCGTTCGACGCGTGGCTGACGCGGAGTGCGGCGTGAGGGCCCGTGTCCTGATCCGCCCGAAGGCCGGGATCCTGGACCCGCAGGGGCAGACCGTGGAGCGCGCGCTGCCGGCGCTCGGGTTTCAGGGCGTGTCGAACGTCCACGTCGGCCGCCTCGTGGAGCTCGACGTCGAGGACCCCTCGCGTCTGGCCGAGATGTGCGAGCAGCTGCTGGCGAACCCGCTGATCGAGGACTACGAGATCGTGACCGCGCTTTGAAGTTCGGCGTCGTCCGCTTTCCCGGCACCTGCGACGAGGTCGATGCGCAGCTCGCCGCGGCCAGGGTCGGCGACGCGGAGATCCTGTGGCATCGCGACCGCGACCTGCGCGGCGTGGACGCGGTGGTCATCCCCGGCGGCTTCTCCTACGGGGACCACCTGCGGGTCGGTGCGGTGGCGCGCTTCTCGCCGGTGATGGAGTCCGTCGCCGCCTTCGCCGCCGAGGGCGGCCCCGTGCTCGGCATCTGCAACGGCTTCCAGATCCTCTGCGAGGCCGGCATGCTCCCGGGGGCGCTGCTGCCGAACACGAACCTCCGCTTCTCCATGCGCCAGGTCGTTCTCGAAGTGGTCAGCGACCGCTCGGACTGGACGCGCGGGTGCGCGGTCGGGGGCCGGCTGTCGATTCCGGCCAAGCACACGACGGGCCGTTTCTACGCCCCGGACGCGACGCTCGATCAGCTCGAAGCCGACGGGCATGTGGCCCTGCGGTATGTCGAGGACTCGCTGGCCAACGGCTCGGTGCGCTCGATCGCCGGCGTGACGAACGCCGCGGGCAACGTCCTCGGCCTGATGCCGCACCCCGAGCACGCCGTGGACGCGTTGACGGGCTCGGCCGACGGGCTGAAGCTCTTCGAGTCCGTCGCCCTCGCGGTCGCATGACCACGGCCGCCGCGCACCGCGAACTCGGCCTCACCGACGGCGAGTTCGAGCTCATCTGCGAGAAGCTGGGTCGCGAGCCCAACGGCGTCGAGCTGGCGATGTTCAGCCTGATGTGGTCCGAGCACTGCGCCTACAAGCATTCGAAGAAGCTGCTGAGCACGCTGCCGACCGAGGGCCCGCGCGTGGTCATGGGGCCGGGCGAGAACGCGGGCGCCGTCTCGCTGGGCAACGGCCTGTCGTGCGCGTTCAAGGTCGAGTCCCACAACCACCCGAGCGCGGTGGAGCCCTTCGAGGGGGCGGCCACCGGCGTCGGCGGCATCCTGCGCGACGTCTTCGCCGTCGGCGCGCGGCCGATCGCCATCCTGGACTCGCTGCGCTTCGGCGAGCCGTCATCTGCTCGGTCGCGCTACCTGCTCGAGCGCGCGGTCGCCGGCATCGGCCATTACGGCAACTCGATCGGTGTGGCGACGGTCGGCGGCGAGATCTACTTCGAGGCCCCCTACGAGCGCAACTGCTTGGTCAACGCGATGTGTGTGGGGCTGATCGAGACCGATCGGCTGATCCGCAGCGCGGCCGCCGGGGTGGGCAACGTGCTCGTGCTCTTCGGCGCGCGCACGGGGCGCGACGGGATCGGCGGCGCGTCCGTGCTGGCCAGCGCGGAGCTCGGCGACGCCGACTCGGCCAAGCGCCCGACGGTCCAGATCGGCGACCCGTTTGAGGAGAAGAAGCTGCTCGAGTGCTCGCTGGAGCTGCTCGAGCGAGAGCTGCTGGTCTCGCTGCAGGATCTCGGCGCGGCGGGGCTCACGTCGTCGACCTCGGAGATGGCATCGAAGGGTGAGGTCGGGCTCGACATCGAGGTGCGTGACGTCCCGCTGCGCGAGGCCGACATGGAGCCCTTCGAGATCATGATCTCTGAGTCCCAGGAGCGGATGGTCTGCGTAGTCGAGCCCGATCGCGTCGACGAGGTGCTGGCGATCTGCGAGAAGTGGGAGGTCAACGGGACCGTGATCGGCGTCGTCACGGACACGCGCCGCATGCGGGTGTTCGACGGCGGCGAGCTGGTCGGCGACATCCCGGTCCCGGCGCTGGTCGACGACTGCCCGGTCTACGACCTCGAACCCGCGCCACCGGTCACCCGCATCTACGACGCTCCCGCGCGGGTGATGGAGGACGGGCTGGGTTTTCGCGACACCCTGCTCGGCCTGCTCGGCTCGGCCAACCTCGCTTCGCGGCGCTGGGCGTTCGCGCAGTACGACTGGCTGGTCGGCTCGCGCACGGTGCGCCGCCCGGAGGAGTGCGACGCCGCCGTCCTCGTGCTCGACCGGGGCGCGGTTCCCGCCGGGGACGGCCCGCGCCCCGCGATCGCCGTCTCGATCGACGGCAACGGCCGCCGCGTGGCCTGCGACCCGTACCGTGGCGCCATCGAGGCCGTGCTCGAGTGCAGTGCGAACCTCGCCTGTGCCGGGGCGGAGCCGCTCGGGCTGACCAACTGCCTGAACTTCGGCAACCCCGAGAAGCCGCACATCGCCTGGCAGCTCACGCGCGCGGTGGCCGGGCTGGGCGACGCCTGCCGCGCCCTCGGCGTCCCGGTCGTCGGCGGCAACGTCTCGCTCTACAACGAGGGCGGCGGAGGCCCGATCTACCCCACCCCGGTCGTCGGCATGGTCGGGGAGCTGCCCGACGCGCTCCGTGCCGGCCGGCTGGGCTTCCAGGCCGAGGGCGACGCGGTGGCGATCGTCTCGGCGCGTTCGTACGCGCCGTCGCTGACCGGCTCGGAGCTGGCCAAGCTGCGCGGCGAGGAGCTCTCGGACGCCCTGCCGCAGGCGGACCTCGGTGAGCTGAAGGCGCTGCATGCCGCTATCCGCCAGGCCGTCCGGGCCGGAACGCTCTCGTCGGTGCACGACGTGGCCGAGGGCGGCGTACTCGTCGCACTGGCCGAATGCTGCATCGCGGGCGGGATCGGCGCGCGCGTGGACCTCGGGGGCGGCGACGAGGACGCGCTGTTCGGCGAGGGTCCGGGCGCGTTCGTGGTCTCGGCGCCCGCCGAGGCGCTGCGCGCGTTCGGCGACGCCGCACGGGTGATCGGCGAGGTCGGCGGAGAGGAG
>Ga0136633_1000785_pt1 | contig 24001 bp, 24 predicted proteins | sample AntDrymeUQ832206_2_FD_105494 | JGI IMG/M metagenome (GOLD analysis project Ga0136633, IMG submission 105494) | Polar desert sand microbial communities from Dry Valleys, Antarctica - metaG UQ83 (22.06) | ecosystem: Environmental > Terrestrial > Soil > Desert | place: Antarctica: Dry Valley...
CTCGTTGACCTCGATCACCGAGTTGAGCAGCTGGAAGTGGTACCCCGAATTCCCGGCGAGCTGCTTGAGGGCGGAGACATCTTTTGGGAAACAACTCCCGCCGAAGCCGAGCCCGGCGTTCAGGAATGACGGGCCGATTCGCTGGTCGAGACCCATGCCGCGGGCGACTTCAGTGACGTCGGCGCCGACCTCCTCGCAGACGTTGGCGATCTCGTTGATGAAGGAGATCTTGGTGGCGAGGAAGGCGTTCGAAGCGAGCTTGATCATCTCGGCGCTGGCGACGTCGGTGCGGACGAGCTCGCCGCCCAGCGGCTTGTAGATCTCCGCGACCAGCTCGGCCGCCCACTCGTCGCCGGGGTCGGAGCCGATCACGACCCGATCGGGATTGAGGAAGTCCTTGACGGCGGTCCCCTCCTTGAGGAACTCCGGGCAGGAGATGTAGGTGAGCGAGGGCAGATCGCGGCGGATCGCCTGACCGGTTCCCGCGGGGACGGTGCTCTTCATGACCAGCGCGTGCTTGGTGTCCTCAGCAAGCTGCGCGACGACGGACTGGACCCGCGAGAGGTCAGCGTCGCCCGAGTAGGTCGGCGGCGTGTCGACGCAGCAGAAGAGCAGCCGCGCATTGGCGAGCACCTCGCCCATCTCGGTCGTGAAGTGGAGCTGCTCGGCATTGCTCTTGACAAGCTCGGGCAGCCCAGGCTCGTGCATCGCCAGCTCGCCGCGGCTCAGCGAAGCGATCTTCTCGGCGTCGATGTCGACCGCCCAGACCTCATGGCCCTGCTCGGCGAAGCAGGCGGCCGTAACGAGGCCGACCCAGCCGACCCCGATCACCCCGATCGGTTCATTCCCACTCATCGCAGGCCCCACGATATTGGAGCCGGCAGCGGTCGCGGCGATGCGAGCTACTTCTTCTTCTTGTAGTGCGCCTGGTTCATCGTCGTTGCGATCTCGAGCATGTCCGACTCGCTGATCGCCTGGGTCAGCGTGTTGTTGACCCAGTAGGAGGCGCCTTCGAACTCAAAGCCGACCAGGCGCAGCCTGTCGCCGTCGTAAAACAGCTTGTACTCGCGGCCGTCGATCTCACGCGTCTCCGACGGGTTGCGGAGGATCGGCGGGTCGTCCCAGGTTGTCCCCATAACGCCGTAGTACTCGGGGAGAAAGTCAGAGTTAAGTTGGATAACCAGTTTGTACGCAGCCTCGGTCACGTCGCAGTCCCCCTCGATCGGACCCTCGACGCAGATGTCATATTCGCGCGACTCATCGAGGTAGACCGAGTTAGCAGCCATCACCGAGGGGTAAAAGCTGGAGAGGTTCTCGCGACGTCGCTCCACCGTGGTTGCGAATCTTTCGAATAACGGGTCGCCGGCTACGACCGTCAGCTCCGGCTCGTTCGGCTCGTCCTTCTTGCCCCTGCCCTTCTTCTTGGCCTTCTTATTGTCAGGCGCCTCCGCTGCGTCATCTTCGTCGAGCGCATTGGCTCCGCCCCGGGGCCCGGAGCTGCCCTCGTTGCCGAGGAATTGGTCGACGGCGGCCTGAATCTGCTCGTCGGTCGCGGTCACTTCGGTGTTGGTCGCATCGCCGATATCACCCTCGAAATGGACCTCGGTAACGTCCGCGTCAACCGCACCGAGGAACGATTTGAGGATTCCGATCAGCTCCCCTGTCGAGTCGATGTCCGACTCGGTATAGGAGGTAAAGATCTCGATGAACTCGTTCTCGCCGAATGGCGAGGCGACTTCGCGGATCGGCACCTTCTGCCTAGCCTCTCGGAGGAAGTCCTGCTGGCGAGCCGCCCGTACGATGTCGGTGTCGGTGTGCCGGTAGCGGACATAATCGAGGGCGTCCTGACCACAAAGTCGCTGGTAGCCCGGATTCAGATCGATGACGGCGTACTGATCCAGTCCCGAGTTGTCGTTGAAGTAGTCACGGTCGACATCGATGTAGACGCAGTCGATCGCGTTGACCGCCTCTCCAAATCCCTCGAAGTCGATCTTGGCCACATGATTGATTTCAAGGCCAGTCAGTTCCTTGACGGTCTTCAGCGTCAGCGTTGCGTTGCCCATCGAGAACGCCGAATTCAGCGGGCCAGTGCCAAATCCCGGAATCTCGACAACAAGGTCCCGTGGCAGCGAGAACATCGAAAGATGGTCCTTGTCGGGATCAACCCTGACCAGCATCGTCGTGTCGGATCTAGCTCCCGACTCGGGGTTGCTCGAACGCTTGTCGGAGCCGATCAGCAGGATCGTCTGCGGAGCGCCCCCCTCAGTAAAGGCGAGCTCCCTCTCGGGGACCTTGATCTTGTTGTCTTTGAGCTGCTGAACCACGTCGGAGGCGAAGATCAGCCCGAAGGCAGCCGTCGCCGTCGCCATGGAGAGAGCTATGAGGATCGAGCCGACCAGGAATGACAACCAGAGCCGCGGCGTCTTCTCTTCGAGATCCTCGTCGGAGATCGCTGCGGCGGCCGCGATCGGCCGCGGCCGAGGCATCGGCGTGATCAGCGGATGCTCGCTCGCAGTCTGCTCTTCAGGGACGGACGCGACCTCGGTCTCAGGCTCAGGGTCGGCTTCTGCCTCGTCGCTTGCTTCGTCCGCGGGCTCCCCATCCTCTGCCTCATCCTCGTCAGGCGCAGGTTCAATCTCCTCCACCCCGCTCGCTTCATCCTCGGGATGTCCGTCCTCGCCGAGGTCGGCGGTCGACAGGGTGTCGGGAGGCGTCCCCAAAAAGTCGTTGCCTTCCGGCGCCCCGTCGTCCGCCGGCCGCTCGACGGGATCCTCCGGCTCCGGCTCGTCCTCGGACGCCGCAGACCCGCCTGTCTCCATCTCAGCCTCGATCTCCGCCTCGATCCGGTCGAACTCGTCGGTCAGCCCGAAGCCGCCGGACTCACCTGTCTCGGGTCCGCCCGTGGCGGGCTTCTCGTCCGGCTCCTCGCCGGGGTCGTCCGGACCAAGAGGACGGTCGCTCACGACGTTCCAGCCCCGACCGTGCTCGGCAGCGCCGCCGCGAACTCACAAAGCGCCCGCCGGTAGGCGGCGAGCGAGGACACGGAGACCCACTCCTCGGGACCGTGATGGCCACCACCGACCGGCCCGAACTCGACCGCCGGCACTCCGACGCGGATGAACGAGACCGCATCCGAGGCACCGTCCCGGCCGACGCTCGTCAGCTCATCGTCGTGGTGCTGGCGGATCGTCTCGATCAACGCCTGTACGTAGGGGGACTCGACATCGACGAGGACCGGCTCGCGGCGAAAGGTGGATGTGACGGTGGTGTCGGGCATTGCCTTGATCTCTTCGAGAATCGCGTCCGGATCCTGCTCGGGGAGGTAGCGGACATCAATGTCGATCACGCACTGATCCGGGACCTTGTTGAGCGCATCGCCTCCCCAGATACGGCCGAGGTTGATCGACGGTCGATCGAAGAGCTCGGACGACTCTCTGGAGAACGGTAGCGACTCGATCCTCCGGAAGACGTCAAACGCCTTGACTATCGCGTTATCGCCCTCCCACGGCGTCGAGCCGTGGGCGGCGGTGCCGGCGATCTCGAGGCGCACCGCCAGCACTCCCTTCGCGGCGATGCCCACGTGCAGGTCGGTCGGCTCGCCGGTGATCGCGAAATCTCCCCCATAACCTGCCTCGACGAGCACGTCGGTGCCCCGGTGGGTGTGGTCTTCAACCTCCTCGTCGGGAACGATCGCAAGCCGGGCGCCGACGTTGCCACGCTCGTGCAGATCGGCGAGAGCGAGCATCATCGCGGCCAGGGCGCCCTTCATGTCATAGGCACCGCGACCGAGCAGCCGGTCGCCGTCGAGCACCGGCTCGAACTGGCCGGCTCGTGCGGGGACGACGTCGGTGTGGCCGTGGAAAACAACCTTCGGCCCCTCCGCCGGTCCGATGTCGGCGATCAGGATCGGTAGATCGCGGACTTCGAGCTGCGTCGTCGCAATCCCTCTCGCCTCGAGCCAACCCTTGACGAAGCCGGCGCAGAGGCGGATTCCCTCGTCGTTGGAGGAGTCGTAGCCGATCAACTTCTCGGCGAGGAGGCGTTCGTCCATCGCCGGGAGGCTAGAGGACTAACGCTCGGTGATCCCTAAGAAGGCCTCGGCGCGAGCCTTGTCGAGCTCAGCGGTCTCGCGGGCGGATGAGTCCTGATCGGAGGATTCGATCCGGCTCTCGGCGTCAGAGAGCTGCTCCTTCAGCGATCCCGGATCCAGCGAGTCGATCTCGCGCGCCTCGCCGACCAGGACTCGCGCGTGGTTGGCGAAGATCTCCAGCCAGCCCTCGGCCGCGGCAAAGCGCTGCCCGCCGGAGTCCTTGTTGAAGTCCTGCTCGCTCTCATAGAGGCGCAGCTCGCAGGGGACCAGCCGGGCCAACATCGGCGCATGGCGAGCGCGAATGCCGACCTCGCCGACGACCGTGCGGGCCGAGAGCTGGTAGAGCTCGCCCTCGAAGACCTTGCCCTCGGGGGTGAGCACCTCCGCCTGGAGCGTGTGGGTCTCGTCCGCCATCAGCTGTGTTTTCCTCCGGCCGCGGCGCCGCTACGCAGCGGCGCCGGCCTCTTCCTTTTCTTTCTCGGCCTTCTTCTCGGCCTCGGCGGCCTCGGCGTCGGCTCCCGAGGTCTCCTCCTCCTTGGCTCCCTTGGAGTCGGAGACCACCTGATCGATGCCGCCCTTCATGTAGAAGGCGACCTCGGGGATGTCGTCGTGATCGCCGTCGACGATGCCGCGGAATCCCTCGACCGTGTCGGCGACGGCGACGACCTCGCCGGAGCGGCCCGTGAAGGCCTCGGCGACGTTGAAGGGCTGACTGAGGAAACGCTCAATCTTGCGCGCCCTGTTGACCATCAGCTTGTCCTCGTCGGAGAGCTCGTCGATGCCGAGGATGGCGATGATGTCCTGCAGCTCCTTGTAGCGCTGCATCACCTCCTGGACGTCGGTCGCGGTCTTGTAGTGATCCTCGCCGAGGATGTCGGCCTTGAGAATCGTCGAGGTCGAGTCGAGCGGGTCGACCGCGGGGTAGATGCCCTTCTCCGAGATCGACCGCGACAGCGTCGTGGTCGCGTTGAGGTGGGCGAACACCGACGCCGGCGCCGGGTCGGTGAGGTCGTCGGCGGGGACGTAGACGGCCTGGATCGAGGTGACCGACCCTTGCGAGGTCGAAGTGATCCGCTCCTGCAGCTCGCCCATCTCCGTCTCCAGCGTCGGCTGGTAGCCGACCGCCGAAGGCATCCGGCCGAGCAGCGCCGAGACCTCGGAGCCCGCCTGGACGAAGCGGAAAATGTTGTCGATGAACAGCAGCACGTCCTGGCCGCCTTCCTCGCGGAAGTACTCGGCCATGGTCAGGCCCGTCAGGGCCACACGCAGCCGGGCGCCGGGCGGCTCGTTCATCTGCCCGAAGACCATCATCGTCTTGTCGATCACGCCGGACTCGGTCATCTCAACGTAGAGGTCGTTGCCCTCACGGGTCCGCTCGCCGACGCCGCAGAAGGCCGAAAGGCCGCCGTGCTCGGTCGCGATGTTGTTGATCAGCTCCTGGATCAAGACGGTCTTGCCGACGCCGGCGCCGCCGAACAGGCCGACCTTGCCGCCCTTCGCGTAGGGGGCGAGCAGGTCGACGACCTTGATCCCGGTCTCGAGAATCTCCTGTGTCGGTGCGAGCTCGGAGGCACTGGGCGCGGGTCGGTGGATCGGCCAATGGGCCTCGCCTTCGATCTCGCCCTTCTCATCGATCGGCTCGCCGAGCAGGTTGACGATTCGGCCCAGCGTCGCCTTGCCGACGGGAACCGTGATCGGGGAGCCGGTGTCGATGACGGGATCGCCGCGTCGGAGGCCGTCGGTCGCGTCCATCGCGACAGCGCGAACGCGGTCGTCGCCGAGATGCTGCTGGACCTCGCAGGTCAGCGCGATCTCCTTGCGACCGTCGTCGTCGGCGATGTTGATCTCGAGCGCCGAGTAAATCTCGGGAAGCTTCTCCGGGAAGACGGCGTCAATGACGACGCCGATCACCTGCTCGACGCTTCCTGTGTTGGTTCCGTTGCCGTTTTCAGACATCTCGCTCCTTCGTTTCTCAGTCAATCAAGTTCCTTGTTTATCGCTGCAAATCACGTATTTTCGCGTTAGCTGCCCATCGCCTCGGCGCCGCCTACCACCTCGAGGATCTCCTGGGTGATCTCAGCCTGGCGGACGCGGTTCATCTCCAAGGTCAGGTCCTCGATCATCGAGCCGGCGTTCTCTGCCGCGTTTCGCATCGCGGTCATCCGCGCCCCATGCTCAGACGCTGCAGACTCGAGCAGGGCGCGGTAAAGCGAGAGGTCGACGTACTCGGCAAAAAGAAGCGCGAGCGCCTCCTCGGGCTCGGGCTCATAGATCCACTCGGCCCGCAGATGAGCCTCCTCAAGCTCGGAGTCGAGGTCTTCCTCGGGTGCCGGCAAGCCCTCGCCGAAGACCTCGGCCTGCTGGAGCGGCAAGAGCGTGTGGCGGCGCACGTACTGGGTCAGCGGGGAGACGTAGCGGTTGTAGATCAGCTCGACCCGGTCCAGCTCCTCGTCGATGTAGGCGGCGGTGAGCACCTTGCCGACATCGCGAGCATCGGAGAAGCTGGGGCGGTCGGTGAAGCCTGTGAACGACTCGGCGATCAGCTCGCCGCGGAAGCCGAGCGAAGAGGTGCCGCGACGGCCGACTACGTAGAAGGAGACCTCAGCCCCATCGGCCTTGACCTCGCGAGCGAGCAGCAGGCCGGCGCGGATGATCTGAGTGTTGAACGAGCCGGCAAGCCCACGATCGCCGGTGACCAGGACGATCCCGACCTTCTTCGCGTCCTCCCGCTCCTGCAGGAGCGGGACCCGGGAGGCCTTGCCCTCGCCCGCAGCCTCGGCGACCTGCTTGGTGACCTTGCGGATCGACTGCGCGAAGGGACGCATCGCGTCGATCCGCTGCTCGGCGCGACGCAGCCGCGCCGCAGCGACCATCTCCATCGCGCGTGTGATCTTGCGGATGTTCTTGACGGAGCTGATCCGTGTCTTGACGTCCTTCTGACTGGCCATGAGCTCGCTCCGATGCCGCGCCTGAGCGCGACCGTCGGTGGTTAGGCGGTGACCTCCTCGGCCTCTGCGTCGGCCGCCTCGGCATCGCCGTCGTCGCTCTGCTCACCGTCGTCGGCCTCCGCATCGGCGCCGGTCCGCCCGGGTGCTGAGCGCTCCTCTTCGCTGCGGATCCGGTCCGACTCGCCCTCCTCGAGCGGCGATCCGTCCTCGGCGAAGTCCGGTCCGAAGTCGTCGATCATCTCGGCGATTGCGGCGCCGAGCTTCTCCTGGTCCTCATCGGAGAGCTCGCCGCTGTCGTTCATCGTCGCCATCAAATCGGCTTGCTCGGAGCGCATCCGGCCAAGCAGGTCTTCGAGGAAGGCCGGGACGCGCTCGACCTTGATGCGGTCGAGATAGCCACCGGTGCCGGCGTAGATCGAGGTCACCTGATCGGCGACGCCGAGCGGACGGCGCTCATTCTGGTTGAGCATCTCGACCAGCCGCTCGCCTCGCGCCAAGGCCTTCTGGGTCTCCGGATCGAGCTCGGATCCGAACTGCGCGAACGCCTCGAGCTCGCGGTATTGCGAGAGGTCGAGGCGGAGCTTGCCGGCGACCTTCTTCATCGCCTTGGTCTGGGCGTTGCCACCGACCCGCGAGACCGAGATGCCGACGTTGATCGCCGGGCGGACACCCGAAAAGAACAGGTCGGGCTCCAAGAAGATCTGCCCGTCGGTGATCGAGATGACGTTCGTCGGGATGTAGGCCGAGACGTCCGATGCCTGCGTCTCGATGATCGGAAGCGCCGTCAGCGAGCCACCGCCGAGGTCGTCGGAAAGCTTGACGCCACGCTCGAGCAACCGCGAGTGCAGGTAGAAGACGTCGCCCGGATAGGCCTCGCGGCCGGGCGGGCGTCGCAGCAGCAGCGACATCTGCCGGTAGGCGTAGGCGTGCTTGGTCAAGTCGTCGTAGATGCAGAGGGAGTGCTTGCCCTGGTAGGTGAAGTACTCCGCCATCGCGGTTCCGGCGTATGGCGCCATGAACTTGATCGGCGCCGCCTCGTCAGCGGGGGCGGCGACGATGATCGCGTTGTCCATCGCGCCCTGCTCCTTGAGCATCTCCATCAGCTGAACGACCGTGGCCATCCGCTGGCCGATCGCGACGTAGACGCTGACGACGTCCTTGTCCTTGTTGTTGATGATCGTGTCGATCGCGATCGCCGTCTTGCCGGTCTGGCGGTCGCCGATGATCAGCTCGCGTTGGCCACGGCCGATCGGGATCATCGAGTCGATCGCCTTGAGACCGGTCTGCATCGGCTCCTTGACTCCCTGACGCTGGACGACGCCGGGAGCCTTGAACTCCGCCGGCCGGTATTCGGCGACACTGATGTCGCCCTGGTTGTCGAGCGGGCGGCCGAGCGGGTCGACAAGGCGACCGAGCAGGCCCTCGCCGACCGGGATCTGCAAGAGCTTGCCGGTCCGCTTGACCGTGTCCCCCTCGACGATCTTCTGCCATTCGCCGAAGAGCACGGCGCCGACGTTGTCCTCTTCGAGGTTCAGCGCCAGGCCGGTCACGTCGTGGGGCAGCTCGAGCATCTCGAGCGCCATGCAGTTGTCGAGGCCATGCACGCGGGCAATGCCGTCGGCGACCGACAGCACCGTTCCGACTTCGGAGAGGTCAGCGCTGCCCGTGTCGAGGCCTTCGATCCGCTGCCTGAGGATGCTCGAAATCTCGTCCGGCTTGATGTCCATGTTGGTCCTGTCTCCTTGTTCGAAGTGTGTTTCGGTCGCACCGTGGCTAAGTCAACGCCCAGCGGCGTCAATGGTCTGACTAGACGGCCTGTGCGACCTCCTTGCGAAGCTTCTCGAGCCGGTTCTGGATGCTGGCGTCGAGCACGCGATTTCCTACCTGGAGGACGAGACCGCCGATGATCGCGTCGTCGACCCGGCTCTCCAGCTCGATCTTGCGACCTGTTTGCTTCTCGATCTCGGCGCCGATCGACTCGACCACCGAGGGGTCGAGCTCGACCGCGCTTGTCACCGTGACCGAGAGTTGCTTGTTCTCCTCTGCCCAGAGCTCGTCGTAGCGACGGCGAATGCGAAACAGAGCCGGCATCCGGTGCTTCTCGGCGAGCAACTCGAGAAAGTTGATCAGCTCCGGCTCAGCTCCCGAGATCGCCTTGGCGATCCCGTCGCGCTTCTCCGACGAGGAGAAGTAGGGGCTGAAGAAGAAGATCTGCAGATCCCGGTTGGTCTCGAGCTCGTCGGCGAGCTGGCCGAGCTGCTCGTGAACCGCATCGAGGTTGCCCTTCTGCTTGGCAACCTCGAACAGCGACTCGGAGTAGACGCGCGCGATCTCTTCCATCGCCGGCAGTCCCCCTAGCTCTTCGCCGCGTCGCCGCTCAGGGCTGAGAAGTCAACCTCCGCCAGCGCTTCTTCGACGAGGCGGGCGTGGTCGGCGTCACCGAGCGACTTGCGAGTGACCTTCTCGGTCGCAAGCACGGTCAGATCGGCGACCTCCTTGCGGATCTGCTCGAGCGAACGCCTCGTCTCGGCTTCGATGTCCTTCTTCGCGGAGGCGATCAGCTCCTCGCGTTTCGCGCGACCCTCGTCGGTCGCTTCGGCACGGGCGGTCTCGCCGGACTTCTTGGCCCGGGCGACGATGTCGTCGGCCTGCTCGCGTGCCTCCTTGAGCCGCTGCCGGTACTCGCCGAGCAGTTCGTCGGCCTCTTCGCGCTGACGCTCGGAGGCCTCGATGTTCTCCCGGATCGCCGCGGCGCGCTTCTCGAGCGCCTCGCGAATCTTCGGGAAAGCCGCCTTGGAGAGGACGTACATCGTCACGCCGAAGGCGATCAGGGTCCAGATCATCAGGCCAGGGGCGGGCGAGACGAGGAAGCTTCCTCCCTCATCCTCAGCTTCCGTGGCCGCGACCAGGAGGGTCGCAGCGATGTCGCCAAGCAGCTCCATCGACCTAGAGGAAGAAAGCGATCAGACCGAAGATGAACGTGTAGAAGGCGACGGCTTCGGTCAGAGCGAAGCCGAGCCAACGGATGCTCTGTAGCTCGCCCTTCATTTCGGGCTGACGGGCGACCGACTCGATCTCCTTGCCGAAGATAATGCCGATGCCGATGCCGGCGCCGATCGAACCGAGTCCGGCGCCGACGCCCAAGGCGATCGCCTTGCCGCCGTCGGTGATGCCGTCGGCGAGCGGCTGGAGGTCGACGGCCTCCGCAGCCTGGGCCAGAAGCATGAGATCCATGTGGTCAGTGACTCCTTTACTTAGTGACTATCGGCGGTTGCGCCGCCGAGGTAGATAGCGGTCAGGATCGAGAAGATGAAGGCCTGCAGCGTTGCCACGAGGCCAATCTCGAAGATGTAGAAGGCGAAGGCGAGCGGAAAGGTAAGCACTCCGAGCGCGGCGAGGCCGAGCAGGACCGCGAGGCCGCCGCCCATGAAGAGGAGCAGCAGGTGGCCGGCGAGGATGTTGGCGAAGAGCCGGACCGAGAGCGAGATCAGACGAACGGTGTGGGAGATCGCCTCGATCACCCAGATCGCACCCTTGCCGATCGGATGCATCGTCTCAAGGCCGGCAGGCAGCCAAGTGCCGAGATAGCCGACGAAGCCGTGCTTCTTAATGCCCTCGATGTGGTAGCTGAACCAGACGATCAGGGTAAGAAGCAGCGGAATCGAGATGTTGGCGGTCGCCGCGTAGAGGCCCAGAGACGGGACGTCGAGGCCGAAGAGGCTGGTCGTGTGCTCCGTGTTGAACGGCAGCGGCATCAGCCCGATCATGTTCGAGAACCAGATGAAGAAGAACAGAGTCGCGAGGAACGGGAACCAACGGCTCGACATCTTCTCGTCGAGGTTGTCGCGGGTGATCTGCTTGTCGACCAGGTCATAGGCCAGCTCCACCGCCGTCTGCGTGGCGTTCGGCTTCTGGGCCATCCGGCGAGCGATCCAGACCATGACGCCGATCGTCAGCGCCGCGGCGAGGAACAGATAGACGACCGCCTTGTTGATCGAGAGATCGATGCCGCCGAGGTTAATGTCGATCCAGGGCTCGAGCTTGAACTCATTCTGGGGCTGGAAGCCCTCGTTCTTGCCCTCGGAGGGGATCAGCAAGGTGATCACGATCGCACCCGCCAAATAGATCCCCAGCCCGAGGAAGACCTTCGCCTTGGTGCTCATCGGGCGAGCGTCTCCTCGTCGTCGGCGATCAGGTGAGAGATGCCCTCGCCGGCGAGGTAGAAGGTGACCACGGCGGCGGCCAAGAGCGCCGCCGGGAGGCCGGAGTCGCGGTCGATCAGGCCGACGGCGAGGATCGCGCCGGCGAGCACCCAGACGCGACCGAGCATCGCCGCCATCGTCACACCGAGTGCCGCGTTACGGTTCTGGTTGGCGAGGGCGCGGGCGCGGTGACGATCGGCGGCGGCACGGGCCAGCCGGCCGGCGATCCAGGCGCCCGCGACGACCGCGTAGGCCAGCAGGGGTGCGTCGAGGGCGATGAAGATAGGCAGCGCCGCCAGTAGAGCAAGGAGGTCGAGGTGGCGGAGGATCGTGACCAAGTCAAACGCCCGCTCGGCGGGGTCCGCCGCGGCGCTCAGCGGCATTGCCCGAGTCGGCGGCCAACCCGACTCCACCCCCCTGCGGCGCGAGATGCCCGCGCGCGACGATCGGCGCAGCGGTCACGAGGGCGGACGACGCGATCTTCAGCGTTGGCCAGATCATCGCTTTGATGCCCATGCATACGAGAGGGGTCTCGATCTCCGGAGTTGTCGAAGTGGCGGGGTTCCATTGGATGATCTGGTTGATCGAACGCCGGTGAATCCTCGCGATTCCTCATTCCGGCATTCGGGCTGGCGGGATCGCGAATATAGCCGAATCCCAGCGCGGAATCGGCCACCCCCCCAAGTGAGAATCGGCACGTCTGTCCCAATTCCGAACCGCTATTCGCTAACGGCCTCGAACTCTCCAGTTTCAGGATCGACTGCCTTGAACTCGCCCGTCTCAGGATCGACGGTGGCGAAGCTCCCGGTTTGAAGCTCGTGGGCAACCCCGGCGTCGACCTGCTGCTCGCTCAGGGCAGCCTCGGGGTGGGCGGCGGCGGCCTGGCGGAAGCGGAAGCGCCGCAGCTTGAGGATCTCGAGGACATAAATCAGGTAGAAGCTTGCCGCGACGGCGATCGCGAGCACGCCAAGCATGACAACGGTCCACGCGGTGTCGAAGTTGCCACGGTCGTCGCTGTAGGGGACGAAGCGGAGTGCCAGCGCGACCCCCGCCATCGCCAGTGTCCATGCGTACATGTAGGCGATCGTGCGGCGCTGGCTGAAGCCGATGTCGGCCATCCGGTGGTGAAAATGCCAGCGGTCGGCCTTGTAGATCGGTTGCTTGTACTTGAGCCGCTTCGCGATCACGAAGCCGGTGTCGAGAATCGGCACGGCCAAGACCAGGAGAGGAAAGGCGAGCGCGACCACGGCGTTCGTCTTCAAAGCGCCTTGAATCGCGATCGCTCCGAGCATGAAGCCGAGCAGGTTGGAGCCGGTGTCGCCCATGAAGCTCGAAGCGGGCGGGAACCCATGGCGGAGGAAGCCAAGCGCCCCTCCCGCCGTCGCGGCGGCGAGGATCCCTGCCGCGTTTCGATCGAGCGAGAGCGCGATCGCCGCGAGCGTCGCCGCGCTGATCACACAGACGCCGGCGGCGAGGCCGTCGACACCGTCGATCAGGTTGATCACATTTGCCATTGCGACGATTCCCACCACGGTGATCAGCTGGCCGAGATCGAACTCGCCGAGCAAGGGCAGGTCGAAGAGCTCGGTTGCGCCCGGCTCGATTCCCCCCGCAAAAGGGATCGTGACGACGTCGATCGTCACCCCCGCCGAGGCCGGGATCGCCGCGGCGATCACCTGGCCGATCAACTTGATCCCAGCGGGCAGATCGAAGAGGTCGTCGATCATCCCGACCGCGGCTATCGCCGCGGCGCCGCCGAGGATCGAGCGCGTCTCCGGATCCCAAGGCAGAAAGATCGCGCCGGATACGAGGACGCCGACGAGGATCGCGATCCCGGAGAGCCGCGGCGTCGGGGCGTTGTGGAGGCTGCGCTCACTGGGCAGGTCGATGGCGCCAAGCCGTCGCGCAATCGCCTCTGCGACAGGCACGAGGATCAGCGCGATCAGCGCCGCGGTGAGGAAGGCGAAGAGTGCGTCGAGCGAGTCAGGCATCGCGGCCGGCAGCCTCGAGAGCGGCTTCGACGAGCGGGGTCGGGTCGCGAGGGTTTACGGGCCCTGCCCTGTCCTGCCGTTTGTCGAGATCGATCGCTCCGATGTCAACGAGCTCGCGGAGGCGCCCGTCGGCGATCAACCCCTCGTCGACCGCGCCGATCCTGCCGCTGAAGATCGTCTGGACCGGGGTTCCGAGGGCTACGGCCTCACGATTCATCGTCCCGCCGGCGCTGACCACCAAGTCCGCGTAGGCGATCAGGCTCTGTGCATCGATCGCCATGGCGGGGACGATCAAAGCGGCGTGACTGCGAGCAATCGCTGCCGCACGCTGCCGCTCGGTCCGTGGGATCAGCACGCTGACGACACGATCGTCACCGGTCAGCCGGTCGAGCAGCTGTTCGTAGAGTGGATTGTCGGCGTGGTAGGCCGACGTCTCGGGCGGCGGGCGGACGACGACCAGCACGCGGCGATCCCCGAGCGTCTCGAGGCCGAGTTCGGCGAGCACGGCAGGATCAGGCTCGAAATCCGCCAGGTAGTAGTCCTCCTTCAACCCGGGATAGCGGAGCAGCCGATCCTCCCGCGCCCCGGCAGCGAGGAGTCGATCGAGCGGAATCGCATCGGGGACCATGACCAGGCGCGCGGCGCGCCAGGCGAGCTTGCGCTGCAGGCCTGCGTACTCGTAGTCCTGCATCTGGACCTGCGGGATTCGCAGCGCCGCTCCGACGACGGCTAGATCGACGGAGCCATGGGCGATCGCGAGTTCAAAGCGCCGAGGGCGGGCCCAGCGGATCAGGGCGGTACTGCGGCCCGCAAGGGCGCGCGCCTTGCCCGCTGCCGAGGCGCCGCCATGGGCCCCGGAGGAGGTGAAGTCGAGCCCGAGCAAGGCCAAGACTCCCTCCGTCTGGCCATAGGCTCGAGCAGTGATCTCGACCTCGTGGCCGCGCTGCCGAAAAGCTTCGATCAGCGGCCGCAGGACCAGCGGGTGGGCGGCGGCTGTGCAATCGACCCAGATCCGCATCGGCCGCGCCGCCAACGGCTAGGCGCTGATCGGCGACAGCTGTGGATAGAGCGGATAGCGATCCATCAACCTTCGGGTCCGCCCTGAGAGCGTCTCCCGCTCCGCCTCGAAGTCCCCCGACAGCGCCGCACAGACGACGCCGGCGATCTCCCGCATATCGGCTTCGACGAGGCCGCGGGTGGTCAGCGCCGGTGTCCCGATTCGAAGCCCGGAGGGATTCATCGGCGGCCGTGGGTCGAAGGGGATGGCGTTGCGATTGACCGTGATCCCGACTTCCTCCAGCCGCGCCTCGGCAGTCTTGCCGTCGAGCCCGCTCGAGGTCAGATCGACGAGGACGAGATGGACGTCGGTGCCGCCGGTGAGGACCTCGACTCCACCCGAGATCAGCGCATTGGCGAATGCCTTCGCGTTGGCGATCGTCTGCCGCTGGCGCTCCCGGAACTCCTCGCTCGCTGCGATTCGCAGCGCCACAGCCTTGGCGGCGATGATGTGCATCAGTGGACCGCCTTGGCTGCCGGGGAAGATCGCACGGTTGATCTCCGCCGCCAGCTCTTCCTTGCAGAGGATCAGGCCGCTGCGCGGACCGCAGAGCGTCTTGTGGACCGTGGTCGTGACCACGTCGGCGTGCTCGACCGGATTCGGGTGCAACCCAGCGGCGACCAGGCCCGCGAAGTGGGCCATGTCGACCATCAGCTTGGCGCCGACCGAGTCCGCTATCTCGCGGAAGGCGGGGAAATCGAGCTGACGGGGGTAAGCGGACCAGCCGGCGATGATCAGCTTCGGCTTGTGCTCGTGAGCGAGGCGTTCGACCTCGGCCATATCGACCTCCAGCGTCTCCTTCTCAACGTGGTAGGGAACGACGTTGAAGAGCTTGCCGGAGAGGTTGAGCTTCATCCCGTGGGTGAGGTGGCCACCGTGATCGAGGGCGAGCCCCATGATCGTGTCGCCCGGCTCGAGCAGGGCCATGTAGACGGCGTTGTTCGCCTGGGCGCCGGCGTGAGGCTGGACGTTCACGTGCTCGGCCCCGAACAGCTCCTTGGCCCGCGCGATCGCCAGCTCCTCGGCGACGTCGACCTCCTCGCAACCACCGTAGTAGCGCTTGCCCGGGTAGCCCTCCGCGTACTTGTTGGTCAGCACCGAGCCGGCCGCCTCGAGGATGGCCTGGGGGACGAAGTTCTCCGAGGCGATCATCTCCAGGGTGTCCTGCTGGCGGGCGAGCTCGCGGTCGAGGACCTGGGCGATCTCGGGATCGACCTCGGCGAGGGACGCGGTCTGAAAGTCATCGGGTAGCTGCATCAACGAGGCTCCTCCTCGATTGGGTCAGGCCCATAGACGTTACGCGCCCGCGGGGATGGATGGCAGACAGGCGCAACGGCTGCCGCTACCACTCGAAGAGCCGCCGTGTCGGGAGCGGAGTGGACGAAGTGCAGGCAGCTCCAGCTCGGCGCGACGAGAAGCTCAGCGGCATCTGAGAGTCAGTCATCGCCGTGGACTGCGATCAGCCGTCACCGCGCTCGAGTGCGGTGATCTTCTCGACGCGGCCCGCGTGGCGGCCGCCCTCGAAGTCGGTGCCGAGGAAGGTGGCGACGATCGCCTCGGCGTCCTCGACGCTGAGCCGACGGCCGGCCAGGGTGAGGATGTTGGCGTCGTTGTGGCGGCGGCTCATCTCGGCCTCCTCGACGTCGTGTGCGTTGACGGCGCGGATCCCGTCGAGCTTGTTCGCGGCGATCGAGACCCCGACCCCGGAGCCGCAGACGATCACTCCGCGGTCGGCCTCGCCGTCGGCCACCAACCGGGCCGCGGCGGCGGCGAAATCCGGATAGTCAACCGAGTCCTCGGAGTCGGTGCCGACGTCAACCGGCTCGTGCCCGGCTTCCCTGAGCAGCGGTTCGATCGCCTCCTTGAGCCCGAACCCGGCATGGTCTGATCCGATCGCGACCTTCACGAGCGCGACGATAGCGAGAGCGTCGCGATCCGGGCGCACACCTCCGCGCCCGGGACCGCACCCTCACGGAGCACGAGCGGCTCGCCGCCACTTTCAATCGCCGTCAGGTCGACCACGGTCGAGGGCTCGCCGCTCAGCTCTCCCCCATCGATCGCGAGATCGACGGCGCCGAGGATCGCCGCGTCGATGTTGCCGAATCGATGTATCGCCGGCTCGCCGCTGCGATTCGCGCTCGTCTGCAGGATTGGGCAGATCGCTCCCTGCAGAGGCCCGTCGATCAGCCGTATGCCGAGACGCTCCGGATCCTCCTTGCAGGCAAGCGGATAGCGGCGCTCGGGATTCGCGACGACGAGGGTCAGCGGGCCCGGCAGCAACGCCGCGGCCACCTCGCGGGTGCACTCACCAAGCGACGGCAGGAGCTCGCGAAAGGCGAGCGGTGAGAAGTACATGATCGCCGCCGGCTTGCCGTCGTCGCGGCCTTTGATCGCGTAGATCCGCGCGATCGCCTCGGCGTTGAGTGGATCGCAGGCGAGACCGTAGAGCCCGTCGGCGGGGAACAGCGCGACACCGCCGGAAGCGATCGTTCGCTCGAGCGCGGCGCGAGCGACGACGCCGCCGTCGGCGGCTGTGCGGATCGGATCGGCGCTCATCGGCTCCCTCCCCGACCGACGACTAGACGCTCGATCCCGGCGAGATCGCGACGTGTCTCGACGGCGGCGAACCCGGCAGCGGCAACGAGCGCGACGACCGCATCCGCCTGCCCTTCACCGACCTCGAGCCCGATCGCCTCGCTCGGCAACGGAGCGCTGAGCAGGCTGCGGATCACCTCGAGGCCGTCGCTGCCCGCGTAAAGAGCCTCAGCCGGCTCATGGCGAACTTCCTCTTGAATCGTCGCCCGATCGCCGGCGGGGACGTAGGGAAGGTTCGCGAGGATTAGATCGAAGCTCCGATCGGCCGGAACGCTGCCGGCGAGCAACTCGACGCGGTCCGCAAACCCGAGTAGCGAGGCGTTCTCCGCCGCCACGGCGAGCGCGCTCTCCGATGTGTCGGTCGCGACCACCGTCACGCCGGGGAGCTCGTCGGCGACGGCTAACGCAATCGCCCCGGACCCGGTCCCGACGTCGAGGACCGTGCTCGGGCTCAGCTCCAGCGCCAGCTCGACGAGCAGCTCCGTCTCCGGCCGCGGCACGAGGACGCGCCGATCGACTCGCAACTCGATCCGCCGGAACCCCTTGCGGGCGAGGATGTAGGCGATCGGCTCGCGTTGCAGGCGGCGGCGGACCATCGTCCCGAAGGCACGCGCAGCCTTGGCATCGACTGGGCCGTCGCCGTCCGCGATCAGCGCCGCGCGCTCGCGGCCCGTCGCCTCGGCCAACAGCAGCTCGGCGTCGATCCGCGCCGACTCGATTCCTCGCGCCGCCAACGCCCCTTTGGCGGCGTTCAGTGCCTCGGCCACCGTCCCGGCCGGGGTCGGCGGCGGCGTGATCGCCTCGCTCATCCGGCCTCGGCGTGCGCCTCGAGCTTGGCTCGCTTCTCCTCCGCGGCAAGCGCGTCGGTGAACTCGCGCAGCTCCCCGGCGAGGATCCCGTCGAGGTTGTGGGAGGTCAGCTTGACTCGGTGGTCGGTGACGCGGCCCTGGGGAAAGTTGTAGGTGCGGATCTTCTCCGAGCGCTCGCCCGTGCCGACCTGGGAGCGTCGCTCGGCCGAGATCTCCGCCTGTTGCTCGGCGATCGCCCGCTCCAGCAGCCGAGCCCGCAGCACCCGCATCGCCTTGTCGCGATTTTGCAGCTGCGACTTCTCGTCCTGCATCGAGACGACGATCCCGGTCGGCTTGTGGGTGATTCGCACCGCGGAGTCGGTCGTGTTGACCGACTGCCCGCCCGGCCCCGAGGAGCGATAGACGTCGACCTGGAGGTCGTTGGCATCGACGGCGACGTCGACCTCCTCGGCTTCGGGAAGCACCGCGACGGTTGCCGTCGAGGTGTGGATCCGGCCCTGCGACTCCGTCTTAGGGACCCGCTGAACCCGGTGGGTGCCGCCTTCGAACTTGAAGACCGAGTAGGCGCCCTGGCCTTTGATCGCGAAGGTGACGTCCTTGAAGCCGCCTTTCTCGGCGGCGCTCTGGGCGAGGCTCTCGGTGCTGTAGCCGCGATCGGCGGCGTAGCGATCAAGCATGTTGAAGAGGTCGCCGGCGAACAGACCGGCCTCGTCGCCGCCCGCTCCGGCGCGAATCTCGACGATCACGTTCTTGTCGTCGTTTGGATCTCGCTCGACCATCGCCAAGCGGATTCGCTCGGCGAGCGCCTCGATTTTCGCGGGAGTATCCGCCACGACGGCGCGCAGCTCCGCGTCCTCGCCATCCTCGGCAAGCATCTCGCGAGCACCCTCGAGGTCGTCGCGCTGCGCTCGCCACTGGACGGCGAGCTGATGCGCAGGCTCGATCTCGTGGTAGGCGCGACCGACCTCGGCGTAGCGCTCGCGCTCGGCGATCACGTCAGGGTCCGACATCTCGCGCTGCAGCTCGGCGAAGCGGCTCTCGATCTGTTCGACCAGCTTCTCGATCACAGCACGGAGTCTGACGACAACGCCCGGGCGAGCGCCCGCGGCGGGCGCTCGGCGCCGGGCGGGCTGTCTAGCCTTGCTTTGCGGCGCGGCGGCGGAAGCGCTCGACGCGACCACCGGTGTCGACGAGCTTCTGCTTGCCGGTATAGAAAGGATGGCACTCGGAGCAGAGCTCGACGTGCAGATCGGACTTGGTCGAGCGGGTATCGAACTCGTTGCCGCAGGAGCAGCGGACGTGAGCGAGCTTGTAATCGGGATGGATCTCAGTCTTCATTGCAACCAATTCTAGAGAACCCGTGGTTCATCGCACGATCTCGGCCATCGGCGGACGCCGACGCCGCTCAGGCCCGCAGTCCCTGCAGTAACGCCTCGACCGCCTCGATGGCAGCGGCCTTGGTCCGCTCCGGATCCGTCGCACGCGAGACCAGCAGCGCCGCTTCGACGAGGGCGCCGAGCAGAGCCGTCGCTAGCTCCGGGACGGGCAGCTCGCGGAGCTGGCCGGCTTCGATCGCCGCCGTCAGCCCGGCTTGGATCAGGCCGAGACCAAACTCGGATTCGATCTCATGCCAGCGCGCCCAACCCAAAACCGCCGGCCCGTCGAGCAGGGTGATTCGCTGCACCTCGATGTCGAGGCTGAGCTCGAGAAATCGTGCGACCCCCGAAAGCAGTGCATCGAAGGGGTCGGCGCCGAGCAGCTCCTCGAGAGGAAACTGGGCGATCAGCTCGCGCTCGATCTCGAGGAAGACCGCCTCGAAGAGGCCTCGCTTGCCATCGAAGTGGTGATAGAGGGCGCCCCGAGTCACGCCCGCGGCGGCGGCGATCTCCTCCGCCGCGACGGCGTCGTAGCCGCGGGTCGCGAAGAGTCCACGGCCCGCTGTAATCAGCGCGGCTTTGGTCGCATCACTGCGCTCTTGCTGAGTCCTCCTCATCGTCCAAGCAGCTTGACATACAGAACGTATCTTTTTAGATACACTTTGTACGCAACAACCGCCCGCCCACGCCGACAGCGAACGAAGGACACGATGACGACAGCCGCGAAGACCACTGACTTCACCGATCACCACGTCGAGCTGGGAACCGGCAGGATCCGCTACCGCGAGATCGGCGCCGGGGAGCCCGGCGCTGAGGTGCTCGTCTTCGTCCACGGCTTCGCCGTCGATGGGCAGCTTTGGGAGCCGGTCGCGAGACTGCTGGCTGCCGGAACGCCCGGCCACCGTTGCATCGTCCCGACCTGGCCGCTCGGCTCCCACCTCGAGCCGATGCGTCCGGACGCCGACCGCACCCCTGCCGGAGTGGCCCGGCTCGTCGCCGATTTCCTCGTCGCGCTCGACCTCGACGGCGTCACGATCGTCGGCAACGACTCGGGAGGAGCGGTGAGCCAAGGGCTGGTGACGACATCTCCCGAGCGGATCGGCCGCCTCGTCCTGACCAACTGCGACTGCTTGGAGATCTTCCCGCCAGGGGTCTTCAAGCTGATCTCAAAGGCTCTTCGTCTGCCGGGCTCCGGCGCCGTGCTCGCCAACAGCATGCGCCTGGAGTCGATCATCAGGGCGCCGTTCGGGTTTGGCGCTCTGAACAAGAAACGGCAACCGATCGAGCTGCTGCGCTCATGGGTCCGGCCCTTGATCGAGGATCGAGACGTACGCCGCGACGCGCTCAGCTTCTTCGCGGCCGCCGACCCCAGCTACACCCTCGGCGCGGCCGAGAAGCTGCCGGAGCTGAAAATCCCGGTGCTGCTCGCTTGGGGGGAGGAGGACAGTTTCTTCACGGTCGGCCACGCCGAGCGCCTCCGCGAGCTGATTCCCGACGCGACTCTGGTCCGGATCCCCGATGCGAAGACGTTCGTGCCGCTCGATCAACCCGAGGCGGTGGCGAGCGCGATAGCGGACTTCATCGCCGCCAAGCCGCTCGATTGAGGCGACCCGCTTGCCGATAGCCTCGCCCAGATGGTCCGCAAGGCAACCAGCGACGATGCCGCTCTGCTCGCGCGCATGCTGCACGACTTCAACCTCGAGTTCTCCGATCCGAGCCCAGGGACCGATGTGCTGACGCGCCGGGTACTCGCCTTCATCGAGGGCGGCACGATGAGCTACCTGCTCGGTGGGCCCGGGCCCGATGGCTTCGCCCAGGTCTCCTTCCGCCCTTCGGTCTGGGCCGACGAGCCCGTCGGCTACCTCGAGGAGCTTTACGTCGTCCCCGGCCAGCGCGGCCAAGGCATCGGCCGCGCGATCATGAATGCCGTCCTCGAGTTGGCCCACGAGCGAGGTGCCGCCGGCATGGAGGTGGTCACCGGCGAGGACGATGCGGCAGCCCGTGTCCTCTATGAGAGCGTCGGCTTCGCCAACGCGATCGAGGGCGAGGAGAACGCCCGGGCGCTCTTCTACGAGCTCAACTTCTGAGTGCCGGCTCGACGCTAAGCAGCGAAGGGCTCAGGTCTCTTGATACAGAGGGCCGTCGCCGCCCTCGGGCATCGTCAACCGGCCGCCCTTGGCCGTGATCGCGCCGCACTGCACGCAGTTGGAGGCGGTCACTTGGACGTCCACATTCGCCGCTCCGTTCTCTAGCTGCGCCTCCGGGATCTCATAAACCTGAGCCGGGCACATCGATACCCAGGTCTGGGCGATCTCGATCGGCACGTGGGTCTGGATCCGCACGTGGTTTGGGGCGTCGTCGCGGGTCGCGTTGCCCGAGAGGAAGACCGAGCCGAGCTTGTCGAAGGTCAGCTCTCCGTCGGGCTTTGGGTAGTCCTGGGAGGCGCTGCCGAGCACCATCGCGTGCTCGGCGTCATCTTCCTGATCCCACTGGCCGCCGGGAAAGTTCCCCTGCGTGAGCGTCATCGCCGAGGCGATCGCGCCGCCGACGAAGAAGCCCTTCTCGAAAGGCTGGCGCATGTTCCGCGACTTAAACATGTCCTTCTCGATGATCGACTTGCGGACCTTTTCCTCATAGCCGGAGAAGTCGACGGACTCGGGATCGGCCTTCAGCGATTCGACGATTGCCTCCGCCGCGTAGATGCCCGCGTGCATCGCGTAGTGGATCCCCTTCAGCTCGGGGACGTTGAGCATCGTCGCGGCATCGCCGGCGATCATCATCCCGGGCACGGCGAGGTGCTTGGGCATCGCGTAGTAGCCGCCCGAGGGGATCGTCTTCGCTCCCCAGCCGACCCGCTTGCCACCCTCGAGCAGATCGCGGACGAACGGGTGGGTCTTGAACTGCTGGAGGATGTCGTGGCAGGAGACCGTCGCGTCGGTGTAGTCGAGGCCGATCACCATCCCGATGCAGAGCTTGTCCTCGCCCATCGGGTAGATGAAGGAGCCGCCGAACTCGTTGTGCTTGGCGGCCTTTCGTAGCGGCCAGCCCATCGTGTGGATGACCTTGGTCAGCGGCTTGGGGACTTCCCAGATCTCCTTGACGCCGAGCTCCCAGCGCTGCGGCTGGGAGCCGTGCAGGTCGTAGTAGTCGAGCGCGCAGTTGGTCAGATGGCCGAGCGTCCCTTCGGCGAGGACGGTCGCCTTTGCCATCAGGTCCGAGCCGGGCTCGAAGTTGCCGAGCTGGTTGCCCTCGCGGTCGCGTCCCTTGTCGCCGGAGCGAACGCCGCGGACGATCCGGTCCTCGACGAGCAGCTTGTCCGCGGTCGTCTCGGTGAGCAGGTAAACGCCGGCTTCCTCGGCCCGTTCGGCGAGGAAGCGGGAAAGCTTCGCGACCGACATCGTGTAATTGCCGTGGTTACGGAAGTTCGGCGGCATCGGCACCAGCGGCAGTGCCCGCTTCTTGGTCAGCAGATAGACGGCGTCGTCTTCGACCGTCTGGTAGACGGGCCAGTCCTCGGGGCCTTCGCCGGGAAACAGCTCCTGCAGAGCCGAAGGCCGAACGTTGGCGCCGCTGAGGTTATGGGCGCCGCAGACCTTGCCCTTCTCGAGCACCGCGACGGGAACCTCGCCGAGCTGCTCGGCGAGCTCCGGCTCGTTCTCGAGCAGCTGCGTGAGGCGAACCGCACAGGCCAGGCCGGCAGGCCCGCCGCCGACAATCGCGACCCCGACCTCGAGGCGCTCGTCCTCAGGGTCGGTCGGCGCACCGATGTGCCGGCTGGGGTCGAATGGCGGCGGGAACTCTGCCGGTGCAACGGCCACGAGTCCTAGCCCTTCTTCGCCTTGATCGCCTCGGTCAGCTTCGGCATGATCTTATGGAGATCGCCGACGATGCCGAGGTCGCAGAACTCGAAGATCGGCGCGTTCTGATCCTTGTTGATCGCGACGATGTTCTCGCTGCTCATCATGCCGACCTTGTGTTGGATCGCTCCGGAGATCCCGACCGCGAGGTACAGCTTCGGCGCGACGGTCTTGCCCGTCTGGCCAATCTGAGTCGCGTAGGGGTACCAACCGGCGTCGACGACGGCGCGCGTCGCGGCGACGGCGCCACCCATCGAGGCGGCCAACTGCTCGGCCAGCTCGAAGTTCTCCTTGCCGCCGAGGCCACGACCGCCACCGACGAGGATGTCCGCATCCTCGATATTGGCGACACCCTCGTCACCGGTCTCGCCACGGGTGACCATCGTCGCCCTGGTCGACCATTCGGAGAGCTCGACCTCGACATCCTCGACGGTCGCGTCGCCGCTGCCGTTCTCGGCCACGTCGAAGGCGTTGAGGCGGCCGATGATGATCCCCGGGCTGCCGACGTAGCCGACGTCGACGATCGCCGAGTCCTGCAGGACCGGGCGCTCGGCGATCAGCTTGTCACCGTCGGCCTTGACCGCCGTAACCTCCATCGTCACGCCGGCGTTGAGACGGGCGGTCAGGCCCGCGCCGATCTCGAAGCCGAGCAGGCCGCCGCCGAAGAGGGCGTAGGAGATGTCGTTGTCGGTCATCACCTTCGCCATCGCGTCGACGATCGGCTGGGCGAGGCCCTCAGGCACCGACTTGGCGCGGTAGACCTTCGCGGCGCCGTACTTGCCGAGCGCTGCGCAGGCGGCATCGTCGATGTCGCCGACGACCAGAACGGTCGCTTCGCCACCGATCTCAGCGGCCAGCTTCGACGCCTCGGAGATCGCTCCGAGCGAGTTGTTGTTGAACGTGCCCTCGTCGTCGTGGAGGGCGTAAACCAGGATTTCTGACACTTAGATCAGCTTCCTTTCCTCGAGCCAGGCGACAATCTTCTCGACCGTCTCGTTGGTGTCTTCGTCCTCGATGATCTCGCCGGCCTGCTTCGGCGGCGGCGGGTTGATCCCGAGCACGGTGGTCTTGGAGCC
>Ga0136633_1000786_pt1 | contig 23984 bp, 22 predicted proteins | sample AntDrymeUQ832206_2_FD_105494 | JGI IMG/M metagenome (GOLD analysis project Ga0136633, IMG submission 105494) | Polar desert sand microbial communities from Dry Valleys, Antarctica - metaG UQ83 (22.06) | ecosystem: Environmental > Terrestrial > Soil > Desert | place: Antarctica: Dry Valley...
CACCAACTGCGACAGGCCCCCCGCGTGGACCGAGACACACCACCCCCGCCAATGGGCCGACGGCGGCAAAACCAACCTGAACAACGGCCTCCCGCTCTGCCCACCACACCACCACATGGCCGACCACCCCGGATCCTGGAACATGAAAACCCTGCCCAGCGGCGGCGTCCGATTCAGCAGACGCCAATAACCCGCGGACTCAACTGGCGGACTCAGCTGGCGGTCGATGAGCAGACGGGCGCTCAGGGTTCCAGCAGCACCTTGATTGCGCGCCGTTCGTCCATCATCTTGTAGCCCTCAGCGACCTCGGCCAGGGGCAGCGTGGTGTCGAAGACCAGGCCGGGGTTGATCTTTCCGCCGACGACGAGATCGAGCAGCTCAGGAAGGTACGCCCGCACAGGAGCCATCCCTCCGGCGAGGCCGATGTTGTTGCCGAACATCCGTCGTACCGGCAACTTCACGCCGTGTGGGACTCCCACGAAACCCACCGTCGAGCCGGGTCGGGCGATCTTGAACGCGGTTCCCATCGCCCCGTTGGTCCCGACGCACTCGAGGACGGCGTCCGCGCCAATGCCGCGGGTCAACTCGAGGATCCGCGCCTCCCCCTCCTCGCCGCGCTCGGCAACGATCTCGGTGGCGCCGAACTTGGTGGCGATCTGCTGACGTGGCTCGTGTCGCGACATCGCGATCACCCGTTCGGCGCCCATCTGCGAGGCGGCCAGGACGCCGCACAAACCGACCGCACCGTCGCCGACGACCACCGCGGTGGATCCCGGTCGTACGCCGGCCGCGACCGCGGCGTGCCATCCGGTGGCCATCACGTCGGACAGGCTCAGCAGCGACGGAATCAGCTCCGGATCTGGCATTCCGTCGGTCTTCATCAGGCTGCCTTCGGCCTGGTTGACCCGGACGTACTCACCCTGTCCGCCGTCGGTGAAACCGATGTTGTTGCAGGCCGACGTCATCCCGGCGGCACAGTGCGGACAGTTATTGTCGGAGTGACAGAACGGGACGATCACGAACTCGCCCGGCTTGAACGACTTCACGTCCGAGCCGACCTCCTCGACCACGCCCACGATCTCGTGACCGATCGGGTCTCCCGCGGTGATCTCGTTCTCGCCGCGGTACGGCCACAGGTCAGAACCGCAGATGCAGCTCGCAACGACCTTCACAATCGCGTCGGTGGGTGCAGTGATCTCCGGCGCGGGCCGGTCCTCGAGGCGGATGTCACCAGGGCCATGAATCGTGGTTACTCGCATGCGCTTCATCCTAGGCACCCGCGCCCGGGGTCAGGTCAGGTGGTCATCGACCAGGTCGGCGTACGCGCCATAACCCTTCACGTTCGGGTGGTAGGACTCCCGGATCGGGTTCGCAAGCCCGTTGACCCACTCCGCCGCGTCGCACACGGCGTGGCCGAGGTAGGCGTTCGTCGGGTTGACGAAGGCATCTCCCTGCGCGTCTGCCCGGCTCTTGGTCGTCGAGTTCAGCAAGTCCGCGGTCGCGTTCAACCGGGTCATCTCCGCTGGGCTGAACCACGTGCCGGCGTTGCAGTCCTGTCCGTTGAACAGCCGGGGATAGCCGACGACGACCACGCTCGCGTTGGGTGCCTTCGCGTGTATCGATGAGTACACGTTGTCGAGCCTGCCGGGCAGCATCGCCCGGATGAAGGCCTGAGCCTTGTCGATGGCCGCGTTGCAGTTGCTGGCCCAGGACGGCTGCGCGCAGGTCGTGATGACACTGGAGAAACCGGCGTCGTTGCCCCCGACCTGAACGGTCACGTAGTCGGTGTCGGTCCCCAACGTGCCGAGCTGGTTGTTGAGTACGCCGCCCGTCTGGGCACCGCTGCACGCCTTGAAGCTGAGCGTCGCGCTGATCCGGGCGGCGTCGATCACCGGGTAGGCCTTTGGCGACCGGTAGCAGCTGCCGCTGTCCGCGTAGTAGGTCCGGCTGCCCACCCCGGAGGCGAACGAGTCGCCGAGCGCGACGTACTCGGTGGCCGCGCCCTGGGCGGCCGAGACGGACAGGGATGTCAGTGCGATCGACAAGACGGGGATCGAGACCACGGCGAAGCATGCGGCGCGCAAACGCCCGGAACCGGCTGGTGACATCGGGGACTGCCTATCTCTCGTGGGTCGCTGTGCACACAGGACTATGGCGCAGGGTCACGCCAAGTGTCCACGTATCTCATATCTGAGATATGGTCGATTCCATGAACGAGGACTACTTGAGCCGCATCGGCAACCTGATCCGCGACGCACGCAAACACCGCGGCTGGACACAGCAACAGCTCGCGGACTCTCTGGCAACCAGCCAGAGCGCGGTGAACCGAATCGAGCGTGGCCACCAGAACCTCAGCCTCGAGATGGTGGCGCGCATCGGCGAGGCCCTCGACTCCGAGATCGTCACGCTGGGCGTCGCGACGGGGCCCACCCACCTTCGGGTGACCGGGCCGACCACGCTCTCGGGCAGCATCGACGTGAAGTCCTCGAAAAACGCCGGTGTTGCCCTGCTGTGCGCATCCTTGCTCAACCAGGGACGTACGACGCTACGCAAGGTCGCACGCATCGAGGAGGTGAACCGTCTCCTGGAGGTGCTCAACAGTATTGGCGTCAAGACACGATGGCTCAACGCGGATAACGACCTCGAGATCATCCCGCCGGCCGTGCTCGACCTGAGCAAGATCGACGCCGACGCCGCCCGTCGTACACGTTCGATCATCATGTTCCTCGGCCCGTTGATGCACCGACTGGACACCTTCGACCTGCCGTACGCCGGCGGCTGCGACCTCGGTACCCGCACGGTCGAGCCGCACATGGCTGCACTTCGACCATTCGGGCTTGACGTGAAGGCCACCGAGGGCAGCTACCACGCCCAGGTGAACCGTGCGATCGCGCCGACCCGTCCGATCGTGCTCACCGAACGCGGCGACACCGTCACCGAGAACGTGCTGCTGGCCGCAGCCAGGCGCGACGGTACGACGGTCATCCGCAACGCCAGCCCCAACTACATGGTGCAGGACCTCTGCTTCTTCCTGCTGAAGCTCGGTGTCCAGATCGATGGGATCGGCACCACCACCTTGACCGTGCACGGCCGCGGCGAGATCGACACCGACGTGGACTACGCGCCGTCTGAGGACCCGATCGAAGCGATGTCGCTGCTCGCCGCCGCGATCGTGACCGAGTCCGAGATCACCATCCGCAGGGTGCCGATCGAGTTCCTCGAGATTGAGCTGTCGCTGTTGGAGGAAATGGGCTTCAACTATCACCGCAGCGACGAGTACGTCGCCGCCAACAAGCAGACCCGGCTGGTCGACATCACGACCAAGGTGTCGAAGCTGCACTCCCCCATCGACAAGATCCACCCGATGCCGTTCCCGGGTCTCAACATCGACAACCTGCCCTTCTTCGCGGTCATCGCAGCCGTCGCGGAAGGACAGACGCTGCTGCACGACTGGGTCTATGAGAACCGCGCCATCTACCTCACCGAGCTCACGAAGCTGGGCGCTTCGGTCAAGCTGCTCGACCCGCACCGGGTGATGATCGAAGGCCCCACGCGCTGGTCAGGTGCCGAGGTCGTCTGCCCGCCGGCGCTGCGACCGGCGGTAGTGATCCTGCTCGGGATGCTCGCGTCGAAGGGTACGTCGGTGCTGCGCTCGGTCTACGTGATCAACCGCGGCTACGAGGATCTGGCCACCCGGCTCAACACCCTGGGCGCCAGCATCGAGACGTTCCGCGACTAGCTGAAGAGGGTCTCGATATAAGAACGGGTCCGGGGCCGGCTGGGCGGAGGCGCTGCCATGTCGGCGGTGATCCGCGGCACCGGCTCGGTGCGGGGGCCGCTGTTGCGGTGCCAGTCGTTCTCGGCCTCGACGAGACCCCCGAGGTCTGCGCGCTCGAGGAAGATCCCGTTGCACGACGAGCATTGGCTGACCGGTACGTCGCCGAGGCTCCGCGTCGTCATCGGCGATCCACACTTGGGGCAGGTCATCTCGTCCACGTCCTCGACGATACTCCGGGCCGGGCGGTTGGCTGCGGACCAACTCGCGTACCGAGGCGCCTACCAACCAAGACCGTCAATGGACCCAACTCACTGGACCTGAGTAGGAACACGGATACCGGTAGCCCCGATATGTGGCGAGCATGGAGCTATGTACGTAGATACTGCTCATGTGACGCGACCCCGTACCGGTTTCCCGTTCCTGGACGCGGGCCTCGACCAGCCTGAGTCGGTGCTCGCGTTTGCCCATCGTGGCGGGGCATTCCACCCAGAGCTGATGGGGCTCGAGAACACGGTCGCCGCATTCCAGCACGCGGTCGATCTTGGGTATCAGTACCTGGAAACCGACGTGCACGCGACGAAGGACGGGCACCTGCTCGCAATCCACGACGCGTTTCTTGACCGGGTCACCGAGACCAAGGGCGTGGTCTCGGAGCTGGAGCGCAGCGAGATCGCGGAGGCCCTGATCGGAGGCAAGGAGCAGATCCCGGCGATGGCCTCGTTGCTGGAGCAGTTCCCCGAGACCCGGTTCAACATCGACCTTAAGTCCGACGCAGCAGTCGATCCCCTCGCCGAGCTGGTTCAGTCCATGAATGCCTACGACCGAGTGTGCATCGCGTCGTTCGCGCATCGACGCATCGAGCGGTTTCGTACGCTCGTAGGGAAACGGGTTGCCACGGCCGCGGCTCCGTTCGACGTGGGGTTGTTCCGCTTTCTGGCGTCGCCCCAGATCATCGACGTGCTGACCCGAGAGCGCGCGGCGGCTCTGCAGATTCCGTATCGTCGCGGCGGCGTCACGATCCTGACACCCGGGTTGGTCGCGCGGGCCCACGCTCTCGAAAAGCACGTGCACATCTGGATCGTCGACGATCCGGAGCAGATGAACGAGGTGTTGGACATGGGCGTGGACGGGCTGATGACCGACCGAACCGACGTACTGCGCGAGGTGCTGATCGAGCGAGGCCAATGGATGGGAGCAACCCCATGACCCAACCAGCCGTCACCCAACCGGACATCGCCCGACGTAAGGAGCAGCGCGCCTGGTACTGGTACGACTGGGCCAACTCCGCGTACGTCACGACGATCGCTGCCGTCCTCTTCGCGCCGTACCTCACCTCCGTGGCCGAGGTCGCCGCGTGCGGCAAGGCCGGCACCGCCGACGTGCCTTGTACGACGGACCTCACTGTCCTGGGCCTTACCGTCTCCCCCGGCTCGCTCGTCTTCTACATCGTGACGATCGCGACGATCCTCTCGGCACTCGTGCTGCCAGTGGTGGGCGCGGCAGCGGACCGCTCGTCGCGCAAGACGAACCTGATGGGCTACTTCGCGTGGGCCGGAAGCATCTCCGCCGGGCTGATGTTCTTCGTCACCGGGTCGAACTGGCAGCTCGGCGCGGCGCTGCTCCTGGTTGCCACCTTGTGTCTCGGGGCCTCGCTCGTGGTGTACGACGCAATCCTCTGCGAGATCGCCACGCCCGACGAACGGGACCGGGTGTCGTCGCGGGGCTGGGCCCTGGGGTACCTCGGTGGCGGACTCCTCCTGGCCGCGAACTTCATCCTGCTCACGGTGATGGAGGACGACGCGGCCCTCGCGGTCCGGATCTGTCTCGTGTCCGCGGCGGTCTGGTGGGCGGCGTTCACGCTCATCCCCTACCTAGGGATCAGGAACCGGCCAGCGGTCAGCGTGGTGCCTGAGTCCGGTTCGATGGTCGCCCAGAGCTTCGGCCAGCTCTGGGCGACGCTGCGCGACCTTCGCAACTACCCCGTCACGTTGACCTTCCTGGTGGCCTACCTGTTCTACAACGACGGTATCCAGACCGTGATCTTCGCCGCGTCCGTCTATGGCGAGAAGCAGCTCGGCTTCGAGAAGTCCACCGTGCTCAGCGCGTTCCTCGTCGTACAGTTCGTCGGGATCCTCGGTGCGCTGGCCTTCGGCAAGGTCGCCGAGCGTGCCGGCAGTCACAAGGTGATCCTCGCCGGGCTGCTGATCTGGATCCTCGTCGTGACCGCGGGCTACTTCACCCCGAAGGGCAACTTCGTCGCGTTTCTCGCGCTAGCTGTCGGGATCGGGGTCGTGCTGGGGGGCACCCAGGCGCTCTCGCGCTCGTTCTACAGCCAGCTGATCCCCCGTGGACGCGAGGCAGAGTACTTCAGCCTCTACCAGGCCTGTGAACGCGGTACGAGCTGGATGGGCACCCTCACCTTCGGTCTGGTCTACCAGCTGACCGACTCCTACCGGCCGGCGCTCCTGGCGCTGATGGGGTTCTTCATCGTCGGTGCGGTCCTGCTCGCCAGGGTGGATCCGCAGCGCGGCATCCGCGAGGCAGGCAACACCGCACCAGCCGTGGTCTAGTTTCGCCTGCACACGTGTGAAAGCCCGCTGAAGTGGGTACAAGTGGGAATGCCTGTCCCGCGCGGATCGTTATGCGTTTTGGCAAGGCAGCGACTGTCGGCATATTGTGGTCAGTTGCCCGTCTGATACATGTTCGGGAAAACAACACCAGGAGGTGGCTCATGGGAGAGCGGACACTACGTGGCGCCCGCCTCGGTGGCCAGAGTTTTGAGGACGAGCGGGGCATCGAGTTCGCCGCCCGTCAGAACGTCGGCTACGCATGCCCCCAGGGACACGTTTTCGAGATCCCGATGGCTCTCGAGGCCGACGTGCCCGCCGTCTGGGAGTGCCCGCGCTGCGGCGCCGAGGGTATGAGTGTCTCCGGCATCAAGCCGGCGGAGAAGAACGAGAAGCGCGTGCGCACCCACTGGGACATGCTGCTCGAGCGCCGTTCCATCAAGGAGCTCGAGGACATCCTGGCTGAGCGTGTGGATCTGCTGCGCGGAGGCGAGATCGGTCCCGCGCACCTGCACCGACCGCGCAGGGGCAAGAAGAAGAGCGCATAACACTCCTCTGACTGCTTCCTCTTAGTCAACGACTTCGCCCTGGACCACCGAACCTGGTCCGGGGCGTTGTTGCGTCCCGGCCCCGTGTGTTCCTGCCCCGTGCGTCCCGCTCCGCGGACCGCCGAGGAACTTTCGGGTGATGAACTGGGTGAGCATTCGCCGGGCGACCGGGCGGGTGAACGGCAAGATGAGAAAGAAGCCGAGCACGTCGGTGAGGAACCCCGGCGTCAGGAGCAACGTTCCGCCGACCAGGATCAGTGCGCCGTCCGCGAGCTCGCGAGCGGGCATCATGTGACTCTGAAGCGCCGATCGCAGGGCGCGCCACGCGCGAGAGCCCTCCCGCTTGATCAGGTAGGCGCCGAGGATGCTGTCCGCGACCAGCAACAGGATCGTCGGCCAGGCGCCGATCACCTGACCGATCTGGATCAGGAAGTAGATCTCGACCAAGGGCACCACCAGGAAGAGGATCGGCAGCACTCCCCTGGGGATCCTGCGCCTCATCGGCTTCGCCTCTCGTCCAGTCCTCGGGTTCTGACGGTCGAGAATACGCCGCTGACCTGCTGGCGCCGATGTCTGAGTCCCCACCGAGTGATTCGCTTCAGCGACTCGACCGCGACATCGGGGCTCATCTTGGACTCGCCCCGGACCCGTTCGACGAACTCGATCGGCACCTCGCGCACGCGCAGCCCCGCCTGCACGGTGCGCCGGGCAAGATCTGCCTGGAAGCAGTAGCCGACCGACTGAACGCTGGGCAGGTCGATCGCCTCGAGCGTCGTACGGCGGAACAGCCGGAACCCGCCCGTCACGTCCCGGATCGGGATGCCGAGCAGCAGACGCGTGTAGAGGTTGCCTCCGCGAGACAGTGCCTTTCGCGAAAGCGGCCAGTTGACCACCGACCCACCCGGAACCCACCGTGACCCGAGGACGAGGTCGGCCTCCTCAAGTGCAGTCAACAGGCCCGGGAGCTGTTCAGGCTGGTGTGAGCCGTCAGCATCCATCTCCCCGATCACGTGGTACCCGCGCTCGAGGGCCACCTTGAAACCGTGCAGATAGGCGGCCCCCAGCCCTTTCTTCTCGACCCGGTGCAGGACGCTGACCTGCGGGTCGTCGGCCGCGAGCTTGTCGGCGAGCTCACCGGTCCCGTCGGGTGAGTTGTCGTCGACCACGAGTACGTCGGCCTCGGGGACAGCCCTGCGAACCCGGTCCACGATCCAGGCGAGGTTGTCGGCCTCGTTGTAGGTGGGGATGACCATCATCATGCGACCCAGGTCGGACGAGCTCATGCATCCCTTTCGTTGGTCAGACGCCGCCGACGATAGTTCACTGCGAGGCCACATAGGACCGATATTGCGGCAACCGCGGTCAGCAGCGCCTCGATCCAGACCCCGAACCGGATGCCTGCTGTAACGCCCTGGAGCACTGGAGCCGACGCGATAAGGACGTCCTGGGTCCGGACGGGTGCCTGGGCCACGACGACCCCCTGTGCATTGACCATGCCGGAGACCCCGTTGGTGGCCGCGACGACGACGAACCGGTTGGTCTCGATTGCCCGGAGCCGGGCGATCGCGAACTGCTGGTCGATCTGGCCGGTGCCCATGTAGGTCGCGTTGTTGGTCTGTACGACGATCATCTCGGCGCCACCGTCGACCAGGTCGCGGAACAGCGCGTCGTAGGCCACCTCGAAGCAGATCACATCACCGATGCGGGTGCCCGCCATGTCGAGCAGCCCCGGCTTGGTCCCGGGCGTCATGTCGCGCGGGATCTGGTCGAGCCGGGTGAAGATCTTCGCGAGCTGGTCACGGAACGGGATGTACTCGCCGAACGGCACCGGGTGGGTCTTGGAGTACCGCTCCCCGGGCCCGGTGATCGGGTGCCACACGATGCCCTGGTTGAACACTTCGCTGGGCCCATCTCCGTCGACCATCGCGCCCACGAGCACCGGGACACCGATCGCGTCCACGGAGTCCTGAATGTCGGCGAACACGGTCGGGTCGACGAACGGGTCGATGTCGGTGGAGTTCTCCGGCCAGATCACGAAGTCCGGTGGTGGGGTGTCGCCGGTCGAAACTCCGGCGGCCAGATCCTTGGTTGCGGCCACGTGGTTGTTCAGCACTGCGCGCCGTTCGGCGAAGGCGTCCATGCCTTCGCCCGGCACGTCGCCCTGCACCGCTGCGACGGTCACCGTGCGCGCCGCCTCGTCGGTTGCAGGACTGTTCAACGAGAAGTACGATCCCGCCGAGGCCAGCAGGCAAGCGGCCGCGAGCCCGGCAGCGGCGCGCAACGGCGTCCGCCGTACGGCAAGAACGGCCCACGCAAGCACGGTGCCGACCAGCGCGACAGCGAACGTGGCACCCGCGGAACCTGTGTAGGCGAACAGCGCGTCGACCGGGGTGTCCACCGTCGCGAACGCGAGCCGGCCCCAGGGGAAGCCGCCGAAGGGGAAGATGCCACGCAGCGTCTCGACGCCGATCCACAGGGTCGCCGCCCAGACCGGCCACCAGGGCAGGCGGATGACGGCGGCCGTGCCGAGGCCCAGCAGTCCGTAGAAGAGCCCCTCAAACAGCGACAGCGCTATCCAGGCGTCCACGCCGATAACCTGAAGCCAGGGCAGCAACGTGAGCATGAACGCGCTCCCGAAAACCGTGCCCAACAGGAATCCGCGCCATAGGAATCGCCAGAGGAATCCGCGGCTGGAGCCGGCGCCGAAGCAGGTGAGCGTGAAGAGCGCGACAGCAACCGGCAGCAGGTAGACGAATCGGTAGGGCTCGAAGGAGACGGCGGCACCGATCCCCGCGACGGCGGCGGCGAGGAGAAGGCGCAGCATGCTCTCAAACTACCCGTCCCGCGAAAGCGAAAAGAGTCCGGACCCTTCGGACCGAACCTGCTCCCGCTGGATGCGGCAGACGGATCCGTTGTCTACTGGGCGCCGGACTCTTCTCGTGTCCCTCCCCGCTACAGCGACACTGACCTCCGGGAGCCGCGTACCCCGAGGTTCGTGGTACCCGACCCGGTCACGTGGCCACCTGGACATCAGCACGCAAAAGCGGCCTGCTTGGTGGGACCACGAAATCCTCGCGGCCCCTACCTCGCCTGTCAACCACCCTCTGACCTGCCGGTTTAGGTAAAGGCGCAGGTCAGCATGGTTCTCCGTCGGGCGTATCCCGATAAAAATAGTTCTTCATCGCGGCGTGTCGTGCTGCGACACGCCGATCGCCTTATTCTGTTGGGCTCTCGGCCCTGGGCGCAGTGACGGGCGCAGTGACGGGCGCAGTGATGGGAGGTACCACGACGATCCCGGTGGCCGTCGTCGCAACGATCGGTTCGTCGAGCATGGCTGCAGCCGACCCGGACAGGTCCGGGCGACCACGTCCGACCACAGACGCTACGAACTCGATCGTCCTCGAGCGGCTGCCGACTCGGACCACCTCGGCACTGATCTCGAGGATGTCGCCGGCCCGTACGGGGGCCTTGAACTGCACGTCGGAGTAGGAGGCGAACAGTCCCTCATCGCCGTCGGTGCGGATGCAAATCTCGGTCGCCACGTCACCGAACAACCCCAGCGAGTAGGCCCCGTCGACCAGGTTGCCTGCGTAGTGCGCGTGCGAGTGGGCGACGTACTTCCGGTGCGTCACCCTCAGCCCAAGGCGCCCCGTGGTGTGCCCCGGGATCTGCTGGCTCATCTCATGCCTCGGCTCTCTGTTTGGTGCGCTTGCGAACGATCTCCTCGACGAGATAGCTGGCGACGTCACCAGGGGTTGCACCCCGGGCGAACACCCGGTCCACACCGAGCTCGACCGACATCGTCTCGTCGAAGCGCGGTCCCCCGACGATCATTAGCGGTCGCTTGTCGCTGGGGTAGGACTCCCGGAACGCAGCCGACATCTCCTTGGTGTTCAAGATGTGCGCGTCGCGCTGGCTCACCACCTGGGACACCAGCACCGCGTCGGCCTTCTCTTCTCGCGCACGGGCCACGAGTTGGGGGACCGACACCTGGGCACCGAGGTTCACCACGCGGATCTCCCGGTAGTACTCCAGGCCCTTCTCCCCCGCGAAACCCTTGATGTTCAAGATCGCGTCGATGCCCACCGTGTGCGCGTCGGTGCCGATGCAGCCGCCCACGACCACCAGCCGCCGACGCAGCGCCTTGCGCACCGCGAGGTTGACCTCCTTGGGCGTGAGCAACGGGTAGTCCCGCTCGACAACCTCCACCGTGGAGGTGTCCACGAGGTGGTTGACCCGGCCGTACACGACGAAGAAGGTGAAGCCCGGCCCCATCGGCTTGGCGTGTACGACGAGCGCGGGATCGATGCCCATCTTGTTCGCCAATTGTGCCGCCGCGCCCTCCGCTACCTTCGAGTGCGGCATCGGCAGCGTGAACGAGACTTGGACCATGCCGTCACCGGTGGTGTCGCCGTACGGTCGCAGGATCGTCCCGGGGGTGTCGGTGCTCACGACGGTACTCACGACTGGGCCTCCAACTGATCGGTGACCGGGTTGAAGTAGCCGGCTGCTTTCTTGGCTACCCCGTCGAGGCCTCGGCCCGCGTCGGCGGGACGTTTCATCAGGCCGAAGGTGCCGTCCGCGATGGACGCGAGCAGCCCGGCGTTGCCCTCGTGGGCGTTGATCTTCTCCAGCAGCTCAATGCTCTCCGCGAGCACCTGACGCGCGCGTTGGGCGATGAAGCCGTCGGGCGACGGGCGGAAGTCCTCGTGCAGGTCGCCGACGGCGTTCATCACGTAACGCACGTTCTGCAGTGCCAGGTCGCGGTCGGAGATCCACGGCGTGACCACGGCCTCGGTCATCATCCCGACCAACAAGATGCTCTGCCCGGTGAGCGCGCCGACCAGGTTGAAGAACCCGTCGAGCAGGTAGCCGCGGAACACATCACCGGTCATGTGCCGGGTCGGCGGCATCCACTTCAGCGGGGCGTTCGGGAACAGGTCGCGGGCCAGCATCGCGTGCGCGAGCTCCATCCGGAAGCTGTCGGGCAGGTCCGGGTTGATCTCGAAGGCGTGCCCCAGCCCGATCTGCCAGTCCTCGAGGTCGGCTTCCTTGGCGAAGTACTCGTTGAGCAGTTGCGACACGGTGACCGTGTGGGCGGCCTCGACCGCGTCGGCGGTGGTGAGGTAGTTGTCCTCGCCGGTGTTGATGATGATGCCGGCGCGGGCGTGGACCTGTCGGCTGAACCGCTGGTCCACGAACGTGCGGATCGGGTTGATGTCGCGGAACAAGATGCCGTACATCGAGTCGTTCAGCATCATGTCGAGCCGCTCCAGCCCGGCGAGGACCGCTATCTCCGGCATGCACAGGCCCGAGGCGTAGTTGGTCAACCTGATGTAACGGCCGAGCTCCTTGCCGGACTCGTCGAGCGCGGCGCGCATCAGCCGGAAGTTCTCCTGCGTGGCGTACGTCCCCGCGAAACCTTCGCGGGTGGCACCCTCTGGCACGTAGTCGAGCAGCGACTGGCCGGTGGACCGGATCACCGCGATCACGTCGGCGCCCTCGCGGGCCGCCTGCTGTGCCTGCGGGATGTCCTCGTAGATGTCGCCGGTGGCCACGATCAGGTAGATCCACGGCTTGTGGTCCGGGTCGCCCAACTTCTTGACGAGTCGCTCCCGCTCGCGGCGGCGCGCGTCGACCTGCCTGACGCCGGCACCGACCTGCTTCTTGGCGGCGGACTTGGCACGGATCAGGTCCCGGCCCTCGGGCAGCCGGAACCGCACCGAGCCGGCGGACGCCTTCTGGGCGAGTGCTGACAGGTCATCTGCCTCACCACGAACCAGCGCGTCCCAGACCGGCGAAGCGATGCCGTGCTCGATCCCGACGTCGCCGCGAACCGCGTCGAGCAGCCGGTTCACCCAGGGGATGCCGTCGGCGTCGGCACCTTGCAACCCGCCGAGCCGAAGCGTCGCGCGCTCCACTGACACGGTGGTGTGTTTCTTGGTTATGTTCACGATCGGCCGGCCGGCCTGACGCGCCAACGAGCGCGCCTTCCGCACGGTGACCGGATCGAGGTCGAGCTTGCCCCTGGTCATCTGAGGACTCCTGGTTCTTCGAAGGCGACCTGACCGTCCACCAGCGTCATTACGCACGTGGGCAGGTCGAGGTCTGGATGCAGATTTGGAAGTTGGGGTACGCCGGCCCGCAGGTCGGTCGACCAGGCGGCGACTCGGGCGTCAGGCGTCTGCACGGTGAGCTCGCTCGGCACGTCCCAGACGGCGATGTGGGCCGGTGCGCCCAGCGCAATGACGCCGCCGTCGTCGCGTCGGGCAGCGCGCCATCCACCACGGGTGTGGGCGTTGAACCCGGCCCGGACGGTGATCCGTTCCTCCTCGGCGTGGTGCCAGGCTGCCGCGCGTACTCCTGCCCACGGACCGAACGGGGTCACCGGACTGTCCGACCCGAAGGCCAGCGCGACCCCCGCCCGGTTGAGCGAGGCGAACGCGTTCATCGGCCGGGCCCGCTCCGCTCCGAGTCGCTGCGCGTAGAGCGCGTGCTCGCCTCCCCACAGGCCCTCGAACATCGGCTGCATGCTGGCTGTCACGCCGAGCTCGCCGAGGGTGACCATGTCCTCACGACTGACCATCTCGAGGTGTTCGAGGCGGTGCCGTCCCGCCACGATGGCCGGTGCCCCGAGCACTTTCGCGGCTTGCCGCAGTCCCTCGACGACCTCGGCAACGGCACGGTCACCGATGCAATGGAAACCGGCCTGCAGGTCGGCTTTGGTGCACGCGATCACCTGTTCGGTGACCTGCTCGGCGCTCAGATAGAGGTGCCCTGAGGTGGCCGCATCGGCGTAAGGGTCGTTCATGGCCGCGGTGCGCGAGCCGATGGCTCCATCGGCGCACAGGTCGCCGGCCGCGCCCACGCAGCCGAGCTCGCGTGCGGTCTCGATGCCGTCGAGCTCGCCCCAGTATCCGACCACCTCGGGCATCGGGGTCTGCTCGCGAAGCGCGCGGATGACCGCGAAGTCCTCGGGAGGGGAGATGTGCGGGGCGCCTTGCTCGTGAACCATCGCGATCCCCTGGCGCGCCGCCTGCTGCAGCGCCGTGCGGATCGATTCCTCACGGGCCGAGGCGGGGACCAGACGGAACACCGATTCGCGGGCGAGGTGGTGGGCCTCGCGCGACACCAGGCCGCCGACGTCGTACCCCTCGAGGTTGGCCACCTCCGGGAAGGCGTCCAGGAACGCGCTCGACACAACGGCCGAGTGCACGTCGACACGAGCCAGGTACGCCGGGCGACGACCGATCGCGCGGTCGACCTCGTCGCGGGTGAGGCTGCGTTGTTCTGGCCACTGCCCTTCGTCCCAGCCGAAGCCCAAGACGATCGTCGACGTGGATCGGCGCGCGTAGTCGGCGAGCTGGTCCAGGGCATCACCGAGGGTCGTCGTCCTGCTCAGGTCCAGGCTCTTCGCCGCCATCCCGGTCTGCGCGAGGTGCGCATGTGCGTCGACGAACGCGGGTGTGACGAGCCGCCCCTCGAGCTCGACGATCCGGTCGGCGTTGTCCACGAAATGCGCGGACGCATCGTCGTCGCCGGTCCACACCACCTGCCCATCGTCGAGGCACACCGCTGTGGCATGGGGGTCTGCTGGTGTGTGGACGTAGCCGCCGCGAAGAAGAATCCGAGTCACGGGCTCATTCTCCGCATCGCTTCGGCGCAAGCGCGGGTGGGGCGGGTCATAGCCGTCGTTCGAACAATCCGCGCACGCCGTCGTGGCTCCGGAGCAGGGACAATGCGTAGTCGGCGTGACCGGGGACGTAGCCGTTGCCGACGAGCATGGTGACGTCGGCCGCCAGGCCCTCAGCGCCCAAGGCTGCCCCGCTGAAGGAGGTGGCCATCGAGAAGAAGATGACCGTGCCGCCCTTGGCTGTGGACAGGATCGCGCCGCCCTCACACCCGGGTACGTCGACGCAGACGATCGTCACGTCGGCGGGTCCGCCCGACCGGGTGACTGCCTCGGACAGCGCGACAGGGTCCCGTGCGTCCGCGACGGCGACCACGTCCGCGAGATGTGCCGACTCGAGAAGGTCGGCCTCGGCCTGGTGCGGCACGATGCCAATGGTCAGAGCCGCGCCGGCATCCTTTGCGGCGGCCAGTGACATCGATCCAGACTTGCCGGCGCCGCCGATCACGACGACGCGCGGGTCGTCGTACTGCCTGACCACCCGCGCGGTCAGCGCCGGCGCACCGCACACGTCCATCACGGACAGGGACAGCTCGGCCGGAAGGTCGTCGGGGATCTTCGCGGCGATCGAGCGTCCGAAGAGGATCGCGTAGCCGTCGGCGGGAACCTGCTCGGACCTGCCGTCCCAGCGCGCGAGACCGTCCTCGATGACCAGTGGCGTCAGGGTCAGCGAGACCAGGGTGGTCACCTTGTCGCCCGGTGCCAGGCCGAGCGGGGACTTCTCCCCCACTTCCTCCACCGTGCCCATCAGCATGCCGCCGGAGCCCGTCTCGGGGTTCTGCATTTTTCCACGGCTGGCGATGATCTCGAGGACCTCGGCCCGCACCGCGTCGCCGTCGCCGTGGTGCTTCTGCTCGAGCGAGCGGAACGAGGCCGCGTCGAGGTTGAGGCGTTCCACCCGGATCCGGACTTCGTCGGGCCAGATCTCGCGCCGGGTATCGAGACGTTCCGCCGCCTGCGGGAGGACACCGTGAGGCTCGAGCACCCGGTGTAGTCCTGCGGGGTGACCTGAGGTCACGTTTGCGGGCGAATCGGTCGCCTTCACGGGCCTTCCTCCATCAAATATCGCTCGACAACGCAAATCTTACGGCGAGTCATTGGACGCGCCGGATGTTCTTTGCGTACTCTGACATGTGAGCGGTGCGTCACACAACTGAGCAGGCCGAAGCCAGGTGCGCCGCGAGTGATGGACCAGCTTTTCACAGCCAGATTTTTTCACAGGAGCAGCTATGAGCATCGAGACCGCGACGATCCTGGAGTCAGGGCAGCCGTACCCCTACCGACAGACCGAGCTCGTCGAGCCCGACTGGACCCGGTTCCCGAAGTGGCAGGACGTCACCCGCGAGCAGTGGGAGTCGGTGCAGTGGCAGCGGGCCAACTGCATCAAGAACCTCAAGCAGCTGCGCGGCCTTTACGGCGACCTGGTCGACGAGCGGTTCTACGCGGACATGGACCGTGACCAGCGCGAGCGGGCCACGATGTCGATGCTGGTACCCCCGCAGATGATGAACACGATGGCTCCCCGGGTGGCCCCTTCCGGACCAGGCTCACTCACTGAGGCGATGTACGCCGACCCGATCCGTCGCTACATGTTGCCGGTGTTCTCCGACCGTCGTACCGACTGGCCCTCGCACCCGCACGCAACCCGCGACTCACTGCACGAGCACGACATGTGGGTCGCTGAAGGACTCACCCACCGCTACCCCACCAAGGTGCTCGCCGAGCTGCTGCCGACCTGCCCGCAGTACTGCGGCCACTGCACCCGGATGGACCTCGTCGGCAACTCGACGCCGGTCATCGACAAGCTCAAGTTCGAGCTCAAGCCGGTCGACCGTCTCGACGCGATGATGGCGTACCTGCGCAACAACCCGCAGGTTCGCGACGTCGTGGTCTCCGGTGGCGACGTCGCGAACATGCCCTGGCCTCGGTTGGAGGATTTCCTCAACCGGCTGCTCGAGATCGACAACATTCGTGACATCAGGCTGGCGACCAAGGCGCTGATGGGTCTCCCCCAACACTGGCTGCAGGACGAGGTCCGTGCCGGGATGACTCGCGTCGCGCAGCGGGCCAACAGTCGCGGAGTGTCGATCGCGATCCACACCCACGTCAACCACGCCAACTCGGTGACCCCTCTCGTGGCCAAGGCAACCAAGGCGATGCTGGAGACCGGCATCCGCGACGTGCGCAACCAGGGTGTTCTCCTCAACGGCGTGAACGCGGACTCGCACACGCTGCTGGACCTGTGCTTCGCCCTGCTCGACGGCGCGAAAATCATGCCGTACTACTTTTACATGTGCGACATGATCCCGTTCAGCGAGCACTGGCGGGTCTCGGTCGCGGAGGCGCAGAGGATGCAGCACGACATGATGGGCTACCTTCCTGGCTTTGCGACCCCGCGCATCCTGTGCGACGTACCGTTCGTCGGCAAGCGCTGGGTGCACCAGCTCGCCGGCTACGACACGGAACGCGGCATCTCACACTGGACGAAGAACTACCGGACCTCGATCGAGGCCAGCGACCCCGAGGCATTGACCCGTACGTACGACTACTTCGACCCGATCCACACCCTGCCCGAGGCGGGACAGGCGTGGTGGCGCGAGCAGGCCGGCGACTCGAGGGTCGAGGCCGAGCAGAAAGCCGGCGTACTCGCCGCTGCCTCACGCGAGACGGCCGAAGCCCAGAAACTGCTGCTGCCAGTCCTGTAACAGCTCGTCAGTCGTCGCGAGCGACCACTCGGACATGCACTGGAGCACGTCGCAGTCGGCACCGGAGCGTGGCGACGTCGTTCGGCAGCCGTGAGTGCATGTTTGAGTGGTCGCTTATCGCCTCACGGTGAGCGTGTCGACCAGGCGGGTGACTGACCCGCCCAGGCCCCACTTCTCGGCGAGCGCTACGAGCGCGTCGGGGTCTTTCGGTGTCCGAGGCAGGATCAGATCCGACGTACCGAGGTCGATGTCACGGGCCACCTCTACCACCGTTGGCGCCACCGCGAGGTAGTCGGCCGCGTCCTTGACCTTGCGCCGCGGCCCGGGAGCGAGATCAGACTCCGGGTCCCCTGCTGCCCTGATAATCGCGTCGAGGTCGCCGAAACGACCAAGCAAGGTTGCTGCGGTCTTCTCCCCCACACCCGAAACGCCGGGGAGCCCGTCGGAGGTGTCGCCGCGCAGGGCCGCGAAATCGGCGTACTGACTCGCGTCAACGCCGTACTTGTCGCGGATCACCTGGTTGATCATCCGCTCGTGTCGTCCGACACCTCGCGCGATGTAGAGAACCCGGACCTCTGCCTCGTCGTCGACGAGCTGGAACAGGTCGCGGTCGCCGGTGACTATGTCGACCGGCATGCCGGCACCTGTCGCGAGGGTGCCGATCACGTCGTCGGCCTCGTAGTGGTCCGCGCCAACAATCGCGATCCCGAACGCCTCAAGTACGGCGACGATCACCGGGATCTGCACCTCGAGCGGGTCCGGGACCTCCTCGACATCGGGCCCCCCGGGGACGACGACTTCGACCCGGTGGGCCTTGTACGACGGGATCAGGTCGACGCGCCATTGAGGCCGCCAGTCGTTGTCCCAACAGCAGGCCAGGTGCGTCGGCTGGTAGTCGGACACGAGCCTGGTGATGAAGTCCAGGAGTCCCCGCACGGCGTTGACCGGCGTACCGTCGGGAGCTTTCACGGTGTCCGGCACTCCGAAGTACGCACGGAAGTACATGCTGGCGGTGTCGAGGAGCATCAGTCGGTTGGTCACGCCCGGAGTCTTCCAGACCGCTAGTCTGTCCAGCGTGGAAGCCATCGACCAGCAGATCCTGACGCTCCTCGGCGAGGATGGCCGGATGTCCTTCACGGACCTCGGCAAGGAGACCGGCCTGTCCACGTCGGCGGTCCATCAGCGAGTCAAGCGGCTCGAGACCCGGGGCCTGATCAAGGGGTACGGCGCCACCATCGACTACGACAAGGTCGGTCTACCGCTGACCGCGTTCATCTCGATCCGCCCCATCGATACGTCCCAGCCCGACGACTCCCCGGAACTCCTGCGCGGCATCAAGGAGATCGAGAGCTGCTGGTCGGTGGCCGGCGACGAGTCCTACATCCTGAAGACGCGGGTGGCTACCCCGACCGACATCGAGGACCTGCTTGCGCGGATCCGAGCCGCTGCCAACGTGTCCACGCGTACGACGATCGTGCTCTCCACGCCGTACGAGAACCGGCCCGTCTCCTAATCCAACACCGACTAGTCGGAAACCGAGGAGTAGGCCACCACTCCCCTGCGCAGTGCGCCCGCGGTCTTCCTCGCGGTCTTCCGTAGGGGTGTGTCCCCGGCCGCATTCGCGATCTGGTCGGCCACGTCGAGCAGCTGCTTCATCCACCGGACGAAGTCGCCAGCGGCGAGGTCGGTCTCGTTGAGGACCTCTTCGAGCGGGGCACCCTCGGCCCAGCGATAGGCGGCCCAGGCGAATCCCAGGTCCGGCTCGCGCAGGAAGTCGAGCCGGTTGTCACGTTCGAGCGCGTCCAGGTCCGCCCAGAGCGAGACCATGTCCGCCAGGGTCGCCTTCACCCGGCCACCTGGCAGACGGGGCGCCGAGACGTCATCGGCCTTGCGCGCCTCGAATACCAGCGCGGACAGAGCGGCAGCCAGCTCGCTGGGGGAAAGGTCGTCCCACAGTCCGTTGCGCAGGGACTCGGCTGCCACCAGGTCCATGTCGGTGTAGATCCGCATCAGGCGTTCACCGGTCGGGGTGACCTCGTCGTTCTCGAGGTAGCCGAGTGTGGTGAGCACTTCGCAAACCCGGTCGAACTGGCGCGCGATCGTGTTCGTGCGCGTCTCGATGCGCTTCTCGAGAGCCCGGGTGTCGCGATACAGCTTGTGGTAGCGCTCCGCCCACCGGGCATGATCCTCCCGCTCGGGACAGCCGTGACAGGGATGCGCCCGCAGGTCCGCACGCAACCTGCTCACCTCGCGGTCCGCGGATGCCGCTTCCCGATCACGGGCTGCGTTGCCGCGAGGTCCCGTCCCGGCGCCGCGGCCCTTGCGTGACGGTGGTGGTGTGAACCCCTGGGTCTTGGCCTTCAGGCTCGACGCAAGGTCACGACGTGACGCAGGGTTGCGGCCGTTGAAGTTGCCGGGGATCCGCATCCTGGTGAACGCCGCGACAGGTTCCGGGAAGTCGACCATCGACAGTCGTCGCGCATGGCGGTCCTGGGTCACGACGTACGGCCTGGGTCCCTCTCGGTCCGCGGTCGTCCCCGGGTCCACGACGACGGCCATCCCGGAGTACCGGCCGGCGGGGATCTCGATCACGTCGCCGGGTTTGAGTGCCTCCAGCGAGGCCACCACCTCGTCGCGCCGATCGACACGCCTGGACCTGGCGTTCGACGCCTCGATGTCACTGAGCTTGCGACGCATTCCGGAGTACTCCATGAAGTCGCCCAGGTGACACTCGGCAGCCTCCTTGTAGCCCTCGAGTGCTTCCTCGCCCTTGCGCAACTGGCGGGCGAGACCGACCACGGCCTTGTCCGCCTGGAACTGCGCGAACGACGATTCGAGCAGTTGCCGTGCGGTCGCCCGGCCGAACTGCTTCACCAGGTTGACCGCCATGTTGTACGACGGACGGAACGACGACCGCAATGGGTAGGTGCGCGTCGACGCAAGGCCGGCAACAGCTTTCGGGTCGATCCCCTGCTGCCAGAGCACCACCCCGTGGCCCTCGACGTCGATGCCGCGACGTCCGGCGCGACCGGTGAGTTGGGTGTACTCGCCCGGCGTGATGTCCGCGTGGGTCTCCCCGTTCCACTTGCTGAGCTTCTCGATCACCACCGACCGGGCAGGCATGTTGATGCCCAGCGCCAGAGTCTCGGTGGCGAAAACGACCCGGCACAGACCCGCCGCGAAGAGGTCCTCCACGCACTCCTTGAACGTCGGCAGCATCCCGGCGTGGTGGGCCGCGATGCCACGCGACAGCCCCTCGAGGAAGTCGTAGTAGCCCAGCACTTCCCGGTCCTCGTCAGGAAGGTTCTGACACCGATCCTCCACGAACGTGTAGATCTCGTGCCGTTCGGCGGTCGTGGTCAGCCGGAGGTTCGCGTTCAGGCACTGTGTCACCGCCGCGTCACAACCGACTCTGCTGAAGATGAAGCAGATCGCAGGGAGCAGACCCTCAGCGTCGAGACGCTCGACGACGTCGTACCGGCTCGGCATGCTTTGTCGCCGCAAACCCTGCCCACTCGACTGTCCCCGCGCACCTGCGCGGCTCCTGGGGGAGCCCCGCTTCGCCCGGTGGTCGGACGTGCGAGAAGACCGCGAGTCGTCGCGCGCGACCCGCAGTAGTTCGGGGTTGACCTGCGGGGCGTCACGAGCGGAGCCCTTCTCGTCGGCGAACAAGTCGTACATTCTCTTGCCGACCATGACGTGCTGGTAGAGCGGAACCGGTCGGTGCTCCTCGACAATCGTGGTGGTGGTACCGCGGACGGTGGACAGCCACTCGCCGAACTCCTCGGCATTCGACACCGTCGCCGACAGCGAGATCAGCGCCACCGACTCGGGCAGGTGGATGATCACCTCTTCCCACACCGCGCCGCGGAAACGGTCGGCCAGGTAGTGCACCTCGTCCATCACGACGAACCCGAGGCCGCTCAGTGTGCGCGATCCCGCATAGAGCATGTTGCGGAGCACCTCGGTCGTCATGATGACGATCGGCGCCTCGCCGTTGATGGTGTTGTCGCCCGTGAGCAGGCCGACGTTCTCCGCGCCGTACCGGCTGACCATGTCGTTGAACTTCTGGTTCGACAGTGCCTTGATCGGTGTGGTGTAGAAGCACTTGCGGCCCTGCTTCAGCGCGAGGTGTACGGCGAACTCGCCGACGAGCGTCTTGCCGGAGCCGGTCGGCGCGGCGACGAGGACCCCGTTGCCCGTCTCGAGCTCGTGACACGCCTTCAGTTGGAAGTCGTCGAGCTTGAAGTCGTAGAGCGCGGCAAACTCAGCAAGCGCCGGAGACTGCGCGGGGGAGGTCATCTCGGTGCCAACACTCGCAATGCGTTCGGAGCGACGTCAACGGTCAGTGGTAACGAGCCTAGGCGCTCCCCGTCGGCGTACGCGATGATCCCCGGCGCCGCGATCGTGACGGTACGCACCCGATGGTGTTCGTACTGCGGATGCGTGACGTGCTTGCCGGTGTAGAGCTTGGGGTAGGTCTTGACGAGCTCGATCTTGCTCATCGGCTTGATGATCACCACGTCGAGCATTCCGTCGTCGATCTCGGCACCGATGGTGATCTTGAGACCTCCTCCGAACGACGGGCCGTTGCCGACCGCGACCAGCATCGCGTCGAGCTGGCGGGTGACCCCGTCCATCTCCAACGTGTAGGGCAGCGGCTCGAACACGCGCAGTTCTGCCAGCGTCGCCAGGGTGTAGCGCATCTGCCCTTTCGGCCAGGCCATCTCGTTCGCGCGTTCGTTGACCTTGGAGTCGAATCCCGAGGCGAGCACGGTGACGAAGTACTTCGAGCCGGCGCGCGCAAGGTCGATGGTGCGCACGTGAGAGCCGACGACCACGTCCGCGGCCGCCTGTGGGGCGCTTCGCGGGATGCCCAGGTAGCGGGCGACGTCGTTGCCGGTGCCCGCGGGAATGATGCCGAGGTTCGAGGTGCTGTTCGCGAGCGCCTGCGCCGCGATGTGGACCATCCCGTCGCCGCCGCACACCACGAGGCTCTCCACGCCGTCGGCGACACACGCACGCGCGATGTCGAGCGCCTCGTCGCCGTCACGCCCAGTGAGATGGCGTACGACGAAGCCTGCCTCGCGCAACCTGGGCAAGGCGATTGCAGCAGAACGGGAACCCTTGCCCTTGCCCGCCGAAGGGTTCGTCAACAGCGCGATTTCTCTGGCCACGCGGCGAGAATACGCGAATCCCGTCACTCGCCGCTGCGACTCTCTCTACGTCGCCGCGGATGACTTGAAGATGTGGCCGGGGCTCACAACCTGATCGCGGCCAGGACACGATCAGGTGCGACCCCGATGGCCTTGGCGAGACGGGTCAGCGTCTCCAGTGCCCGATCAGCGGTGAACTCGGTCCCCGGAACGGCCAGGGTCAGGCGACCGTCGTACTCCAGGAGCAGGACCTCTCCGTGTGTCCAGGACTGGTGAGCGGCCCGGCGCCACTCCTCGTCAAGGACGGGCTGCGGGAAAGCCTGGTCCGCGGCGAGCAGGTCACAGTCCAGCGAGTCGTCGCGCGCGCTAAGCCGACCACCGATCTGGTGCTGACCGCGAACGCTGGAGCTCGCCGTCCAGGTGAGCTCTGAGGTGCCGAGCCAGTCCGGCAGGTCGAAAGCGTCGAGCGCTGCCACGCTCTTGCGCGCGACCACTCAGTCGTCCTCGTCACTCAGGCTCGAGCGTCGGTCGTCACCGCGGTCGGGAGCCTCGAGCGGAGAACTCTCGTCGTCGCCGAGTCCTGCGAACTGGTCGGCGGCTGCTCGCCTCGCACGTCCCCGGTCGATGAACCTGGCGATCAGCTCGGAGATGAAGAAGAGCGCCGTCATCGGCGCCGCGAGCATGATCATCGAGAACGGGTCCGTCGAAGGTGTGGCAACCGCCGCGAACACGAACGTACCCAAGATGATCCAGGGTCGGTGCTTGCCGAGGCTCTTGCCGGACACGACGCCGGCTAGGTTCAGCAGCACGACGAACAGTGGGATCTCGAAGGCGATACCGAAGACCAGCAGCATTCGGGTGAAGAACGAGAAGTACCGGCTGAACTCGACGAGGTTCTGCACCGAGTCGGGGGTGAAGCCGATCAGCACTTCGAGACCCTTGGGCAGCACGTAGTAGCCAACGGCCACACCGGCGATGAAAAGGGGTCCGGCCACGGCCGCGAAGATCCGCGTCCAGCGTCGCTCGTTGGGATGCAGCCCGGGCAGGATGAACGCCCATATCTGGTAGAGCCAGAACGGGCTGCCCAGCACGACCGCGGCCAGGCCACTCATCTTCAGCTGAACCATCAGCGGGTCGGTGACGCCGTTGAAGATGATCTCGGTGGAGACGTCCTTACCGAGCGACTGCTGCGCGTCCTGGTAGGGACCGCGAATGAGGTCGAACAGCTCCTGGTAGAAGAAGAACGCGATGACGGTGCCGACGACCAGGAGCAGTGCAACCTTCAATAGGCGCGCGCGGATCTCGCGTAGGTGGTCGGCGAGCGCCATCCGACCGTCTGCACCGATGGGATGTCTCGGCTTGGCCCGGAACAGGCCAACGACTCCAGCTATCGACACGTGAGGAGGGGGTCGTCTATCCGGGGTCAGCGGTCGTTGTCAGTGGGGTGCTGCGGCGCCTTGTGCTCCGCAGGGTCCTCCATGCTGCGAGCCTGGGCATCACGGTTCTGGGCATCACGGTTCTGGGCATCACGGTTCTGGGC
>Ga0136633_1000787_pt1 | contig 23949 bp, 16 predicted proteins | sample AntDrymeUQ832206_2_FD_105494 | JGI IMG/M metagenome (GOLD analysis project Ga0136633, IMG submission 105494) | Polar desert sand microbial communities from Dry Valleys, Antarctica - metaG UQ83 (22.06) | ecosystem: Environmental > Terrestrial > Soil > Desert | place: Antarctica: Dry Valley...
ACTACATCCCTGCTGGACTGCCAGGCCTGGCATACACGTCGAAGATGCGGAGCGGAATACCACCTGGAAACGCCGGCGGCAGCCTGGGAGGCTGAAAGAGATGCAATCGTCTAAGGCTTAGACCTTGCGGACTCCGACGTGGACGTGGTTGAAGTGGCCGGCGACCTTCCACAGCACCTGGAAGCGGTAGCCGTTGACGGTGACGGTCAGGTCGCCGCCGGTCCAGCCGGGTCGGCCGAGCGCCGAGGCGATCCTGCGGGCCGCCTCCTCGGTGGCGGGCGTGGGCGCCTGGATGCCCCGTACCGCCAGGTCGGCGGCCCACGAGTCGGTCCGGCTCACGTGGTGGTCGGAGAGGTTGGACCCGTAGGGCCGGGGAGTGGGCTCGCTGTTGTAGAGCGGGGCGTTGTCCCGGATGGCGAGTTGGGCGAGGAACAGGGCCAGGCCCTCCGTCCCGTCGTTACGCCCCGACGGTGCGAACCACTGGTCGGGGCTGGTGGGCACGACGAGCGGGGGGACCGTGGTGGTGGTCGACGTCGAGGTGGATGTCGACGTGGAGGTCGAGGTGGAGGTCGAGGTCGAGGTTGCCGAGCTGGTCGTGACCGGTTGACTAGCCACGGCGAGGGCGTCGCTCGACACCTGCAGGATGTCGCCACCGGTCGGCGTGATCACCACCGCCACCACGAACAGGCACACGCCGGCGCCCAGCGCTGCGACGATGCGGCGCCACCCGCGCGCCATCTCATTCGTCCCCAACCGTGGCCCTCCAGCGCTGCGCAGCCGTCCCCGCCGGGTACGTATGTGAAATTCAGAGAAAGCGGGTAGTCATGTTCGGATCCGCTCCGTCCTCCTTGCGGGCAATGATAGGGGAGGATTGAGTGGTCCCCGTTCACGCGACGCAATACGGTGACGCACGTGGCCGACTACGCGTTGAAGCTGAGCGAGGCGGAGTTGGAGAGGTACCGGTGGATGGCCGAGTCGGCGGAGGCCGCTGAGCGCGACCTGTGGGTCACAGCGGGTGTGGCCGAAGGAGCGGCGGTCGCTGACATCGGGTGCGGGCCGGGCGCCATCTCCGTCGTGATCGCCGGGCGCGTGGGACCGAGCGGGCGGGTGGTCGCCGTCGAGCGGAGCCCGGAGGTGGCGGAGGTGGCCCGGGCGGCCGCCTCCCGGGCAGGGCTGGACAACGTCACGGTGACCGTGGGCGACGCCCAGGACACGGGCATCGCCCCCGGGAGCGTCGACCTGGCGATGATCCGCCACGTCCTCGCCCACAACGGTGGGCGGGAGGAGGCGATCGTCGCTCACGCGGCGACGCTTCCGCGCCCCGGTGGATGCGTCTACCTGGTCGACGTCGACCTCAGCGCAACTCGCAGTAGACCGCCGGACACGGACCTGGCGGATCTCGAAGACCGCTACCGGCAGTGGCACGAGCAGCAGGGCAACGACCTCTCGGTGGGGCTGCGCCTCGCCGAGCTCCTGACCGCCGCCGGCCTGGAGACCGTCGACTACCAGGGTCGCTACCAGATCGTCTCCGCTCCCCCAGGCTTCCGCCCCCCGAGCTGGGCGGCACGCGACTCCCTTGTCGCCGCCGGCCTGGCCATCGCTGCGGACGTCGGGCGATGGTCAGCGGCGTTCGACCGCTTGGACGCCACCCCCGAGCGGCCGGTGATCTTCGTTCCCCTCTTCTTCGCCGTGGGTCGCCGCCCGGCGGGCTGAGGAACGGGCCGTCAGGCCATCGCCTGCCGACTGACGCCGGGGGGTTCACGTCCGGCGAGGATGGCGACGGCGCCGGCCGTCGCCAGTGCGACGCCCAGGCCGGCCAGGGCCGCCGCCGTCGTGGCCGTGATGGTGCGGCGGGTCCCTGTTGGTCGCACCGGTGGCCGTGAGGGTGCGGAGGTCGGGGCGGCCTCACCGCGGATCAGCCCGACGGTCATGGCGAGCACGCCGAGGGCGAGGAGCATGCCCACGGCGGTGGCGCCGGACCGCAACGCGGCCAGCCCGGCCTGGTCGTCGCGGACCTCGATGGTGAGCCCCGCCGCCGCCGCGAGCTCCCGGGCAGCCGTGAGCTGGTCGCTGGTCGGGGGCCTGTCCGTCCGCAGTAGCCAGCGACCCGAGGCGACGGTCTGCCAACCGCGGCGCCGCAGTTCGTCCGAGGTGACAAATGTGCCCGGCAACGAGCTGTAGCCCCGCTCGACGGCAGTGGCGTTCGTCACGGGCTCGACCTTGCGGCGCGTCTCCTCCCTGGGCTGGGCCACTCCAAGGATGCCGAGCTCGCCGGTCTCGGAGGTGACGAAACCTCCCGCCGGCCCGTTCGCCAGCAGCTCCGGCGTGGCGACGTACATGAGGCTCAGGTCGCGCCAGCCGTCGCTGGTCCGCTCGACGAGGGTGACGGCGATCCGGCCCTCTTTCGCCAACGGGGACTCGAATGCGGGGTCGAGGGCGGCGTCGAGCCCGGTGATCTCCGCCGCACCCAGTGCGGCGGAGAGCCGGTCGACCTCGGTCCGCATGGGACCGATCTCGGCGGCCTCGGAACGAAGGGACCGTCGAAGTCTCCGCGCACGACGAACATGTCGTGCGGCAGGTTGCCGGCCGCCTCGGTGTGCTCGGCGGCGCCGGCGGCGAGCACGACGGCCGTCGGGATGCCCAGGGCCATGACGATCGCCGCCAACGCCGCGCCAGAACGGGCCTGGAACCGGGCGAGGTCACGGAGGGCGGCGCCGCGCCCCGATCGGCAACGGCGTGGCCACGGTGACGAGCAGGCGCAGGGCTAGGGGGCAGAAGGGGGACGCCCACGATCGTGGCCACGGTGCCCACGGCTACGAGCACCACGTTGCCCCAGTTCACCGCAGTCTCGTCGGCGAGGTCGCCGGCCACCGCCACGCACGCCACGCCCACCCCGACGAGCAGCGCGTGCACGGCCCGGGGCCGGGGGGCCGACCGAACAACGCCTGCACGATCGACGCCCGCGCCGCCACCCTTGCCGGCCACCACGCCGCCCCTGTCGCGGCGATGACGGCGAGCCCCATCCCGGCGGCGATGACCCACCACGCAACGTCGAAGCGCTCGAGGGCGCCGGCGATGGTCCGGAGCGTGCTCTTGCCCGAGCCGCTCGGGCCCATCACCGCCACCAGTTCCCCGGCCTCGACCGAGAGATCCACGACGTCGAGCGCCCGGACCGCAACCGCGCCCTCGCCGTAGACCTTCGAGACGCTGCGCATGTCCAGCACGCTCATCGCCGGCCTGCGATCCTGCGCCGCAGCAGCTCGGGGGCGGACGGGGTGCCCCGGTCGAGCGGCACCTCCCCACCGCTGCGCTTCAGCCGCCCGTCCGCCGCATCCAGCCATCGGATGACACCGTCGAGGCGGAACAGCTCGGCGTCGACCACCAGGGCCAGGGCCACCTCGTCCTCGGAGACGTCTGCCTTCAGCCGGGTGTACTGCTGCATCAGCTCGACCAGGTGCCGGCGGTGCACCTGCACGACCTCCTGCACATCCACGCCGGCCACCCGCAGTGCGACCAGGATCTTGATCACCAGCTCGTCGCGCGGAGGCGCTGCGGCATCCGCCGGCGTCCGCAACCATGCGGTCAGCTCCTGCTCGCCGTCGGCGGTGATCCGGTACCGCCGCTGAGGACCGTCGTCACCCTCGTCGGAGGCGACCAGGGCGTCCCGCTCGAGGCGTTGCAGCGTGGTGTACACCTGGCCGACATTGAGCGACCACACCTCGCCCGTGCCGGCCTCGAACTCCTGACGGAGCTGCAGCCCGTACTTCGGCCCCTCGCTCAACAGCCCCAGGAGGGCGTGCCGGACGCTCATCTCTCACTCGGTTGCATACTTAGTATACTACCGGACATGCTCTGAAGCGCAGGCGAGAGATCGAGTGCCTCGGCTACAGGGGGAAGTGGTCGGCGTAGACCACGCGCGGCTCGAAGCCGGGCTGCTCGATCCCGATCGGGTCGGCTGGGAGGAACTCCCACTCCTCCACCGTCACCCGCCAGTCCGACTCCTCGCCAGGAGTGCGGGGCGGTAGGGCGGTCGGCAGTTCCAGCTGCCCCGACCAGGTGACGACCGGCCCGGCGGCGCCAAGGATCGGTAGCGTCTCGTGGGCGACCGTGACCCAGCCCAGGTCCGTGTTGACCGCGGGGTCGCGGCGCTCCAGGCGGGCGCGGACGCGGCGGCTGGCATCGACGACCTCGAGGAAGGTGCGGGCGACGGTGCCGCTCGGGAGCGTCGGGGCTCCCACCGCCCCGGTCACGATGACGCGGGCGTGGGTGTCGTCGGGACGGGTGAGGGTGGCGGTGCGCTCCGGTGCGAGCTGCGCGTAGTCGCAGACGTGGACCGGCCCAAGGTGGAGACCGCTCAACGAGCTCGGTTGGTAGCGGGCGACAGCGAGACGCACGAAAGGCCAGAAGGCGGTGGCGGGGTCGAGGGCGATGTCGACGAACCACAGGTTGCGGGCCCGGGAGAACTCCGGCGTGTATCCCAGAACGCGCACCGTGGGGCGCCCGGTGACGTCCACGAGCGGCAGCGCGACTGGACGCCCGACGGGCCGGCCGGGCACGGGCCGGTCGTCGAGACCGATCAGGTGCAGCACGTCGATCAGCGGCAGCGCCGAGCGCGACGCCGGCCCCTGCTGGAACCACACGGGGTCGCCGCCCCACTGGCTGACGGAGCCCTGCAGGCCCACGTCGGTGCCCGAGGCCAGCACCACACCCAGCAGCTCGCCGTTCCCCGTCGTGTACCAGGGCCGGTCGAGGTAGACGCGCAGCCCAGCCCGCCGGGTCCGGCGCAGGCCGAAGGGCTGAGCGGGCTCGGTGCGCTCGTCCCAGCGGAACAGGGGCAGGACGTCGCGCACCACGACCTTGGCCGGCCGGGCGCTGCTGGGCACGTCAATCCGGCGCACCGGCCCGACCACGGACAGGTCGTCCACCGTGGGCGTCACCTGGGGCGAGAAGTACTCGCGGTACCGGGTCGTGGCCCGGACGCTGTAGTCGACGTCGCGATGGCGCGTATCGCCCATCTTGTGGACGGACTGGTGCACCCGCAGCGGCCCGCCGAAGAATGGGATGGTGGCGTCGGCGCCGGCCAGCACGACCAGGTCCTCGTCGTAGCCGACCTCGGTACCGAAGGCGGCGGCGACGACCGTGACCTCTTTGGGCTCCGGCTTGGCGACATCGTCGACCCACTCCGTCCAGGTGGCCTCCATGTCGATGCGGTCGGTGCTCGGGCCGTGGACGTCGACGGCGCCGATCAGCGTGACCTCGGTGTCGCCCTCGGAGCGGGACGGGACGAGCACCGTCGGCCGGGGCACCTCCACGGGGCGGGGCACGGCGTGCACCAGCCGCACCTCGACGGACGGGGTGAGCCACCAGAACCAACCGTCGGCTGCAGCCTCGGCCAGCACCGGATCGGCCTGCGCCCCCGGCGGGATGGATCGCCACAGCCCCAGCAGCTCGAGCGACTCGCGGTCGAGGCAGGTGGACATGCGCATGCGCAGGTGCTCGCCGGGCGGGACGGTCATGCGGACGACATGGCCGTCCACCTCCGCCCCCAGCTCGGCGCCGGCCTCCAGCACCAGCCGCAGCGGCGTCGGCGACGGCCACGCGCCGGGATAACGAAGCGTGGTTCCCTCCAGCGCAAGCAGGCCGGTGAGGCGGTGGTCGCGGCCGGCGTCAGGGAACGTGAGCGACACGCCGGCGGCGAGAGGATCGGGGAGGTAGGGCAGAACGAGCTCGTCGACGTCGTGGACGACGTACTGGCCGGGCGTGGGGGCCTTCCCTCTCGGGAGGTCGGCTGGCGTCGCGTGCTCCGGTATCTCGGCGGTCGGTCCGACGACAAAGCGCACGCCGGGCTGGGGCAGGCGCTGGCCGGGATTGGCCACGTCGGCGACCGTCTCCTCGAAGAACGTCCCCGACTCCCGCAGTGCGATTCCCAGGGCGGTCCGGAGATCCGCCGGCGATCCGCCGCCGATGGCGAAGTCGAACGCGCCGTGCAGCTCGGCCTCGAACTGGCTCGTCTTGGGCGCGGCGAGGTGGCGTTGGCTGTCCTCCCGCCAGCCCAGATCCAAACCGGGATGGGCGGCGAGCACCTGGGCCGCGTACGTCGCCGGCGGCACGAGCGTGACAGTGAGGTCACCCGGCGCAGCCTGCTCCACGCCTGAGCGGATCACGAGCCGCAGCAGTGACTCGCCCTCGGTGTAGGGATGCCGGGGGACGGTGGCCGGCTCGACCACCGGGTCCCAGCGCAGGAACGGCCGCGGGGTAGTGACGACCTGGCCGAGCAACGCCAGGAGTTGGGCGATCGACAGGCCTCCCCGCTTGCCCAACCCCGACAACAGCCCGACCTGGCCCGCGGCGAGAGAGGACAGCGCGGCGCCGTAGAGGGCGGGGCTGCTCTGCACGTCGGTCCGCCCCAGGAGGTGGGGCGACTCATCGGTGGCCCGGGCGAAGGCGGCCTCGATGCGCCCACGCCGGTCGACGCCCGCTGCGAACGCCGCCCCGCTGCCGGCGGCAAGGCGGGTGGCCACCAGATCGTCGACCTCCCGCACGCCGGTCAGCCGCACGCCGTCGAGGTCGACGCCCGGCACGCCCTTGCCCCGACCGGGGCCGTCCACCGGCCGCGGCCGCAGCACGCGCAACTGCTGGCGGACGGCGTCCACCGGGACCGGCCCGTCCGGCAGCCGGGACGACGCCGCGGCCTCATGCGGCTTGCCGGCCAGCAGTTCCCGGCCATGGGCGGCGGCGACCGTCTCGTCGAACGGTGGCCGCCGTTCCCGCAACGCGTTGGCCGGCCCGGCGATGTCGTGGGGCGGCGAGTTGCCGGCCAGGTCGGCGGCGTAGGCGCGGAAGGCGTAGCGCCAGCCGTACCGCAGCCGGGGCAGGGAGCCGGGCGCCACCTTGGTCGAACTGGCCACCGGGTTCACGGGCGACGGGTCCGCCGGCGGCTCGGGCAGGACCTGCTCCCTGCCGCCCTCCTCCACGACCACGTTGCCCGGGCGGGGCCCGGCCAGCGACCATCCCTCCCAGCCGGCGATCACCTCGTGGGCGTGCCGAGGGGCGGCGGGCTGGTTGTCGGCCTGGGTCAGCGCCGCGCCCTGCAGGAACCCGACGTCGGGCACGCCGTCGAGCACCCGGCCTGCGCCGTCGATGTCGACGGTGAGCAGGCGCTGGTGGAGCGAGTGCCAGTCGCCGCTCTCGTCGTCCCACACCTCGAGTCGGATCCCCCGGCTGACCTGCTCCAGGGTTAGCGGTGGTGCCTTTCCGGCCAGCAGCGCAACGTCCTTGGTCGCGGCGTCGTCGAGTCGGTCGTGGAGCATGGCCGCCCGATCGGGCCGGGCGATCGCGAAACCGGTGGCCCGCAGGCTCGGAGGCGCCGACGTCTCGGCGTCGCCGTTGTTCTCGGCGGCGACAAGGCGGGGCACGGTGCGGACGAACTGCTCGAGCTTGAGACCCGACGCGTCCGGGTCGAGGTCGAGGACGGTGAAGCGGTCCTCGTCGCCCAGGCGGAGCATGGCGATCTCGAAGTCACCCGAGGCCGAGTTGGCCGTGAACGTGGACCCGAGAACACGGCACGACACGCGGGGCTGGCGCCTCACCGGGTTGGCCGGTCCCCGCAGCAGCACGTCGCCCTGCAGCCACACGAGGCCGGTCAGCAGCGCCGGCTTGTCGACCCGCAGGTCGATCACCAGTCCGAGCCGGCGCAGGAGGGGCGAGAGGTCGCCGAGCATCCCCGCCCGTTCGTGGAAGTCGGGGTCCGGCCTCCGGACGGGCATCTGTGCCGCCCCCGGGGTGGGCCGCTCGGCGTAGAGGCGTTGCTCCTCAGGGCGCTGGTAATACCGCCGGGCCAGGTCGACGTCGGCCACCAGCCGGGCCAAAGGCTGGTCCCCGGTGGACCTCGGAGTGTCGTTGAAACCGCGACCGATCATGGCGTCGATGTTCTTGCTGATGACTTCGTCGAAGTGGCCGTCGATGACCTGTTGCAGCGGCAGTTCGCGCCGGTCGAGGCCCAGCGTGCGGAGGAGCGCTTCCACCAGAACGTTGCCCTTGGCGCTCGGCGGCGTCACCGGGGAGGAGACGATGGACGCCCCGTGCACCAGCAGCGCGTGCTGCTGCATCCGGTGGGCGGGGAACGTGCGCCAGGGCACGCCGGTGTGGTCGGGGACCTTCCACGGGCGCACCGGGAATGACGCGGGGAACACCTGCGGCCACAGCGTGGCATCCAGCTGGTCGAGAACGGGAGTGACCGGAATCTCGACGATCGTCCCGTCGGCCCGCCCACCCGCAAGTCGGAACTCGGCGCCGCCGGCGGTCAGCGTGGCGGTCCAGTCCCCCACCCGCGGGAACTCACTCATCGTGCCTTCGCCCCGGTCGGGCGTGAGCCGGTGGGTCACGAACAGGGACACGTGGAACGCCTCGTCGGCCGCGGCCGAGTACGGCAGGGCGGTAACGAGAAAGGACTCAGTTGCCACCGGTCACCCCCGCGAATGCGGCGCAGTACTCCGCCCACGCCGGTGAGCTGCCGTCGGGGAGGACGCCGATCTGCTCTGCAAGCGTGGGGTCCTGGTTCGAGCCGGCGAGCCGGCGCTCGCACGACACGGTCACGGAGAACGAGAAGAAGAAGACCTCGACCTCGATCTCGATCGACGCCCGCCCGACCATCTTCCCGGTGTCGAACTCGTAGGTGAGCGACAGCTCGAGGGTGATGGATGCGGAGATGAGGCCGAGCACGTCGACCTCGCCCCGGATTCGGAAGTAGCCGGTGAGGCTGCCGGCCTGCGCCTCGAGCCGCAGGTAGATCCCGACCATGATCGAGACCGACCCCGACGCCACTCCAAGGTTGATCGACAGGCAGGCGCCGGCTTCGAGCGACATCTCGAGCAGCACCAGGCCCTTGGGCGACAGTCGGATGCCGACGAAGCCCCCGCCGCCGATCATCATCACCGTGAGCCGGAACGGCTTCTCACGGGTGCAGAAGTGGAAGCCGACGGTGAGGGCTTCGTCGCCCAGGAACGGCACCCGCACGTCGGCGCCCAGGCTGATGTTCTCCAATGCGAACACGCCGACAGCCACCGCCGGCAAGGCGAGGTCGAAGCCGGCGACCACGCCGTCGGCGCTGACGTCGAGGTAGGGCGGATCGGAGAAGGCGTCGAACGGGATCAGGTCCTTCAGCGTCTCGATGAAGCTGAGGACGCCGACGAACTCGATGCCCCGGAACGCCACGTCGACCTCGGGCTTGCGGCCGGATGCGGCCCGGAAGGCGATGCGGTCGAAGGCGAGGCGCATGAGGGGTGCAGTCGGGAACAGGTTGAGAGCGAAGTCGCGCAGCTCGGCCAGGACGTCGACGCCGACGCCGGCCGCTCCCGAGGCCCGGGCCTCCACCGAGAGCAGGAAGCCGTCGGGGCGGACGATGAACAGCGCGTCGTCGTCGGCGACGTCGGGGAAGTTGGTGAGCGTCGGCCGCCACGTGAAGCTGGCCTTGACGGACATGCCCGAAGGGTCGATGCCGTTGACGAACTGGGTGATGAGGTCGATCGTGGCTGCGATGTCCGCCGCATCGAGCACCGGGCCGAGGACGTTGACCAGCCTTTCCAGCTCGGCCTTGACCGGCGCCGGCAGCGGTTGGTCGTTGACGATCCCCTTGAGGGTGTTGACCACGCCGGCGAGGGTGTTCAGCGCGCCCGAGACAGCGGCGGTCACGTCGGCCACCGACGAGGGGGTCTCCAGATCGAGCAGGTCGCCCACTGCGTCGACCAGGTCGTCGACCGCGTTCTCCAACTGGGCCCGGATGTTGTCGATGGCGGTGCGCGCCGCCTGGGCCTGTGCCTTCAAGGCGGTCGTCGCCCCGTTGGCGGCGTCGTCGGCCAGGCGGTCGACGCTGCGCACGACGACCCCCCGCAGCTCGTCCAGATCGGCGAGGAGGGAGGCGATGCGGTCGAGCTGCTCGGTGATGAACTTCGGCGCACCGTCGAGGCCGACGGCGGCGAGGATGTCCGTGAGCTCGAAGAGCCCGAACAGCTTCGGGAGCACGCCGGCCAGGAACTTGTCCGGGTTGAACTTCTGCGCCGCCGGCTTGTTGACCAGGTCGTCGATGTCGCCGACGGCGCCGAGCGCCCTGGACAGGCCCCGGATGGGCAGGTCGGGCTGCACGAACCCGCCGGCCTTGTCGGTGCTCTGGCCGAAGGAGATCGTCTCCACGTTCTTCAGGGCGAGGAAGACCTGGGCCTCGGCGTTGACGCCCGAGAAGCCAGCGGTGAGGTACGGGGCGGCGTAGGCGACCTGCGTCGCAGGGGCCGCCGGCGCCAGGTGGCGCATGGCGGGCACCACCACGTCGGCGTTCTCCAGCGAGGGGGTGGACGTCAGGCTGCCGGACGGCCCTGGCTCGCCGACGAAGCGCAGGACCGCAGTCTCCAGCGACGTGTCGCCCGCCTTGGTGGTGGCTGCGTAGGCCACCGACTGGGCGCCGGCGTCGATGTTGCGCTCGGGGGCGTTGACGTAGGTGCTCTTGATCAGGCTGGCGGGGAGGGCCGGGGTGGGTAGCTCGGCCCCGACGAACAGCAGCGGCGTCTGCACCCGAACCCGGCGGCCGGCGTGGTCGATGGAGTCGAGGGTGAACGCGAACTTGCCGCTGTTGACGATCGGCCAGAAGAGGAGGTCGCCGCCGGGTGAGTCCGGGGCCCCCGGGATGGGATCGAAGATGTCGGGTGTGACCAGCGGTCGCACGGAGACCTGGCGGAACGGCATGCGCCGGTCGTCGAACGTGCGCACCGGCTGGCCCACGACGATGAACTTGCGCTGGTACAGGTACGCCTTCGGGTTGGCACCCTCCAGGATCTTGCGCTCGGTCACCTTCACCAGCGAGGCGCGGAAGCCGAACGGGAAGAGGTAGCCCGGGTAGACGACCTGTACGAACTGGTCGCGTCCCATCGGGGCCTCGTGGTCCCAGGACTCGATCGATCCGAGCTTCTTCTTGGCATACGGCTGGATCTCCCAGCGGCCGTGGATGTCGAGATAGGCGCCGAGCGACGACAGGTAGAGCCGGGTGGCATCGACCGGCTCGGGTGGGGCGATCGCAGGGTCGGCGGTCTGACGGACGAGGATCACCCGGTCGCGAGGGTTCAGCGACATGCGGAACGGCGATTCCCCGAGCGGTGCGTCGACGCCGGGTGCGAGGAACTCCTTGTCGCGCGCCCAGATGGCGCGCACCACCCGTTGGGGGTTCCGTGACTCGTCGACGGAGACAGTGCCGTCGTCCGGGTCGACCCGGCGCACGCCCAGGCGGCTGTGCCACAGCTCCACCCTTTGGGGATCGGCCGGCGCCGACGCGGCCGCCGACGAGTGGGCGAACCCGCCGAGGTCGCTGGGCGAGAGGATGAGCCGGAACGGCGCCTCGATGGCGGTCTCGGCCTCGCCGGGGATGCGGGGCCGGGCCCGGATGGGGCGGCGCTCGGGGCGGGGCATCAGCAGGCCCCCGAAGCCGCGGCCGAACCGGGCGCCGCCTGGTGCGTCCGGATCGATGGGCGAGCGGGCCAGGTTGCGCCCGGACAGGTCGACCGCCGTCTCCTCCGACAGGATGGCCCGGGCGGTACGCAGCGCCGTGGCCGTCGCCAGCACCGCCGCCACGCCGCCGGCGGCTGTCGCCGCTTCTGGCTTCTTCCTCGCCCGCGCCTTCGTGACCGGGCTGGTGACCACGAGCATGCCCGCCGACGTCCGGGCCAGCACGAGCCCGCCGGTCAGCTCGGCAACAGCGACGATCGGGCCGAGGTTGGCGGCGAGCCCGCGCGGGGTGGCGACCGGGGCGACGAGGAGAGGCAGCCGGGACATCGCGGCCAGCACGCCTTCGATGCTGTACGGGATACGCTCGTCCTCGGGGACGGCGAAGACGAGCCTCGACCTGCGAGCGGCGAAGGCGGCGATGGGGGGCGAGTCGGGCGGCTCCGGCACGGGATTGGGCGGCACCGGCTCGACCCGGAAGTACGCCTTCTCGCCCAAATGCTGGAACGGGAAGCGGACCTCGAGCCGGGCCTCGGAACTGGTCGGCCTGAGCGCGGGACCACCGCGGTCACCGACGAGGTCGACGTCCCAGCACAGCACGTCGAGCACGACCAGATCCTCCGGCCGCAGGATGCGGAACCTGCGGCCCGCCTTGGCCAGCGTGGCTCCGAGCTCGTCCCCGAGGTGCTCCGGGTCGGCGTCGAACTTCAGCCGCGCCGGCTTGGCGGCACGCCGCTGCTTCTTCGGGCCCTGCCCTCCACCAGGCATATCCCCCCCCGGGCCAGACCGTACTTCGGGCCGGCGGGAGGGTCAACGGGTTGGCGCCGGTAGCCTCGGGGGATGCCCGAACCGCTCAGCACCGGTGTAAAGGTCGACGTCCTCACGCGGCCGGAGGACGAGACGGATACGGGCGAGGCCAAGGTCGCCCATATCGTGAAGACCGACGGCGACGCCGCGGCCAAGGTGGTCGAGGCGAGGATCTACGGCACTCCCCTCGAGGCCCTCTGCGGCATGGTGTTCGTCCCCCAGCGTGACCCGACCAAGCTCCCGATGTGCGAGGCCTGCAAGGACATCTACGAGACCTACCGGATCTTCAACGAGGGTCTCCCCGACAAGCCGAACACCTGACTCACGCCTTCGGCCGCTCCTTCGTGCCCGCCTTCAGCAGCTCGATCATCTCGGCGATGCGAGCCGCCCGCACGTCGGGCTGGCGCTTGGTGGCGTCGACCCAGCGGAGATAGCCCTTCCGGTAGAACGTGGCCAGCGAGTCGAAGAAGGCGGCGGCGGCGGGCTCGGCGTCGAGAGCGGCGGCGACATCCGGGGGCAGCGTCGCCCGCTGTGGGCCTTCGGGTGCCAGGGTGACGACGACGTCGCTCCCGGGCTCGAAGTCGGCGTCGCGCTGCCATGCGGGACCGAGGACCAAGCCGTAGCCCTCCTCGACGACGTCGAGTGCGCCTCGAATCCGCCGGCCGCCGACGGTGCCGGTCACGTGGTGGCGGTCCTTCTCGCCCCAGGCCCCGTTCGGATCGAATGGCACCCGAATCACGAGCCGTCCCCGATCATCGGCGGCGACAGTCGTCGTGAAGGTCTCGGCCGGCGCCATCGACACGATGCTCGCACGTCCCACGGCTCGGAGCCGGACCGAGCTCCGGCGCCGCCCGATGGCGGGAGTGGTCACTCGGGGCGCTCACGAGTGCGGTTGGCGAGGGGTCCTGGCCGACCGGGACTCCCGAAAGGCAGGGACCGGGACGAGTTCTTGCGCTAGGCTTTGTAGCCCTCTGGCAAGGGAGCGGGCATAGATGGAATGGCGGAGCCGACTGTCACCGAACACCACTATGCGCATGACAGGAGCTAACCGGGTGCTCACCGCCATGTCGACGGCCATACGTGCCAGTCTCCATGGCTGAAGACGCGAAAACACGCCCTGAGTCTGACCCACAGAGATGGCCCGCTGCTGCTGTCCGGGTCTTCGTCAGCCATGACGTTGATCGGCACCGAGTATTGGCGCTACGGCTTGCGGGCCACTTGGAAATGCTTGGTGCGGCCGCGTGGCTGTCGTCGAGGGATATCCCGCCCGGCGCGTCCTGGCAGAGCAGTATCCAACAGGCAATGAAGGTCAGCACGCACCTGCTGGTCCTCGTCGATCGATCCGAGACTTCACCCTGGGTAAGGGAGGAGATCGGCATGGGACAAGAGCGCCTGTTGAAGGTCGGCAGTGACTACGTCGTTATTCCGGTCCTCGTCGAACCGGGAACAGAGTTGCCCTCTGGACTGAGTCTCCGTCAGGCCGTCGATCTCGCAGCCGGCTACTCCGCGGGTATGTCGTTGCTCGCAAAGCGGCTCGACCTGGAGGCGGCCATGGCTACCCTCCAAGCCCGGCTGCTCGCCGAGTGGGATGCGGCGTTCTCGTCGTTACGGCGACACGCGGACGTTTTGCGAGGACAGTTGAACCGGATGCGTCTCGCCGTTGACCATGAAGAGGCAAATGCCAACAGCCGAGCGGGCGAAACAGCGGCCGCCTCTGCCGAGGTCGAGAAGCTGCGCAAAGCCGTTCACACACTCCAGGCGCGGGCACGAGAGAACGCAGCGCTGGCGGATGCTGCGGAGAAGCGCTCGGAACGAGCGTCGGCCGACTACGAACGCGCCCGGAGCACCCTGGTGGAGCTCAAACGCAGATTGGTAGAGGTGGAAGCGTCCCACCAACCGGTGCTGGCCAAGATCGATCAGGCGGGAACGCTCCTGGAGGAGGCGCGGCGAGATGGGCCGTTGAGTGTGACCAGAGAAGGTGACGTGGCGTCTCTGCTCGAGAACCCGAGCCAGCTCGCCGGAGCACTCGACCTCAGCACTCCGCCGAGCTTTGCATCATTTCAGCACGAGCATACGATCCGCGGGCTCATCCTGGACGTTGTGCTCCGAACGACGGAACGACATCCGGACCTGCGCGACGCCGTGCTCGCCTCCTGCGCTGAAGCCTTCGCACGGGAAGTAACATCTCCGGATATTGCGATGCAGTCGGCCGATGCTTTCCGACTCGATCGTTTGAGTCGAGACCTTGTCGCTGCCATCGACCACTTCATACAGCGTAAGCGGGCCGGGCTTGAGTCCGTCGACGCATTTGAAGTCGCGACACGCGACGCCTTCGCTCGGCTCGGCACCGACGATCGAAGCAGTGGCGATAGGAAACCTGTCCGGGCTGCCGGGACACCACGCCAAGACGGCCCAAGTAATGTGAGCGTAAGGCAACGGTTTGATCTTGTGATCACCGGTATTCCATCGGGAATGAGTTCGGCCGACAAGGTTCGCCTCGCGCAGAGAATTCATGACGTGAGCAAGTACTCGGAGGGCAAGGCAGACGTTGATGGCTACTTCGCGGCTCTGAAGCTTGTCACGCAAGTGAAGGCCCCCTTCACAGTGCTACGCGACGTACGGGAGGAGTCGGTACTTCGCTACGCCAAGCTGTTTCGCAGCGAGGGCGTCGAGGTACTCATACGAGATCTGTCGAACGCAACCACGCCGTAGTGAGTGGAGGTATTGAGCAGATAGCACGGTGACCGGGCGCCACCGACGTTGCTCGGATGCCGGCGCCACATCGCAGCTCCCCATTCAGCGGCACAAATCTGCACCAAGGGCCTACACGGCCAGGCGCTGAACTCATCAGGTCGTCGAGGATACGGATCGAAGCCGTCGTGATTCGCAAGACTGGCGCGATCGCTCCGTCCCCCGCACGCCGAACATGGAGAGCTCTGGCACCCTGGGAGTACCGGCCAGTGCGGCCGGATGACTGGAGGCATGCCATGGCTGTCCGAACGCAGCGGCCGGCGGCCGTGTTCGGCGTCCACGTCCTCCTGCTGGGTGCGATCGTCGTGCTCGCAGCGCGCAACAGCGGCAGGGACGCGCCGCCCGCCGCCGCCGCCGGCGGCGTGACCCGGGTGCGGCTGGGTCAGGCCGACCCGGCCCACGCCCCGGGGCAGACGCTGTACCTCGAGCAGGTGACGATCGCCCCAGGGTCGAGGCTGGCGGAGCACTTCCACCAGGGCACCCAGGTCGCCAGGGTGGTCAGCGGCGTGCTCACCTACAACATCGTCTCCGGGACGGCGATCCTCACCCGCAGGACGGCCGGACCGAGGAGGCGTCGGGCCCCCGGAACGTGCGGTTGGCCGCCGGCGAGACGGTCACCGAGACCCGGGGGCTCGTCCATTTCGGCGCCAACGACGGCTCCGTGCCGGTGGTGATCGAGCTGAGCGCGTTGCTCGACCAGGGGGCCCCGCTCGCCACCGTCGTGGGGAGCGGAGCCACGGGGACCGCCCTCCACATGACCGCCGACCTCGAGTCCCAGGCCCGCACGCTGTTCACCGCCGGCGCCGGCGACTCCGTGGTCTACGGCTGGAACCGCCTCGCCGGCAGCGGAGCGCTCGACGGCCGGCCCGTCGGGGTCGACATGCTCGGCGAAGTGACCTATCTCAACGGCAGCGGTCCCATCTCCGGGTACATCACCTTCTCCTTCGCCGACGGCTCGACGATCGGGGTGACCATGGCCGGAGCGGCCCAGGCCTCGCCCGGGGGAGCCGACACCGCCTTCACCGCCACCCTGGGAGTAGTGGGCGGCACGGGCCGCTACCTGGCGGCCAAGGGGACCGGCACGTTCGTCGGATCACGTAAGGCCGCCCTGGGCACCGCGGTGTCGGCCACCTTCGACCTCAAGATCACATGACCGGAACGCTCACCAGCGCCTGGCGGGTGAACCGCGAGCCGGTGCCGGGCTCGACACCGGAGGCGCGGACGACGACGTTGTAGGTCCCCGCCTCGCCGGTTCCCCCGAACGTGGACGCCGCCGTGCCGTTCGACAGCGTGGCGCCGCCGAGCCCGCCCAGGCGCAGCTTCTCGAGCCGGGCGCCGGTGAGCGCCCGCATGGGCAGGTGGATCGTCGTGGTGACGAAGGGATCCGACTTGCCCTCCCTGGCCAGGTTCACCCGGAGGGTTGCCAGGCGGGCCACGTCGTCGGGCAGCGAGTCGGGGCCCAGGTCCTTCGGCGCCTTCAGCTTGGCCAGCGCGTCCTTGTTCCGGTCGATCACGCCGGCCAGCGATGCCGAAGGCCCCGTCACCGATACCTTCATCCGGGTGCCTCGGATCTGCTCCTTCCCGAGCACGACCGCACCGGCGACGGTGAACGGCTGTCCGGCCTTCACCCGCTCCGGCGAGGCGACGACGTGAAGGCCCAATGGCGACGAGCAGAAGCCGCCGACGGTGTACCGCAGGTGCCGCCTGCTGGCGGTCGATACTTCGACGAACCACTGGCCGGGTTGCGGCTCCTCGATTCGGAACACCACGAACCCGTCGCCGGAGATCCGGTGCACCGACGTGGACGACGGGTGCAGGAGCTTGCCGTTCGGGTCCCGCAGCCGTATGCCCACCAGGTTGTCCTTGCGGGGCGGGGTGGGTGAGAAGCGGAACTTGGGGTCGGCCCACGCCGCGGTGAACGTCGCCGAGGTGGCCAGGCCGTCCACCATCACGCCGACCCGGCTGCTCGAGGCCATGGCCGATGCGATCACGGAGACGGCGTCGCCGCTGACCTGCCCGTTGATGTAGTTGTAGATCTCGAACAGGTCCTCGATGGCCGGCATGTAGTAGTAGCGCCCGCCGCCGGTCGCCAGTTGGGAGAGGAGCGCCTGGTCGGAGGCGGGGCCCATGGCGCACGTGTGGAGCGCCACGCCGGCCGGCAGGGTGGCGGCCGCCTCGACCGCCGACGGCCTCGCCGGGCTGGTCGGGTCGCAGCCCTTGTTGTCGTACCCATCCGAAAACAGGACGACGGCGCGGTTGCCTGTGGCCGGCGCCAGCAGGTCGCGGGCCTTGACGATGCCGTCGCCCATGAACGTGCAGCCGCCGAAACTGATGCCGTCGATCTCGTTGGCCGCCGCGTCACGGTCGGGCTGGCCGGCGACGTGGCGGAGCGCCGGCGGCGTCGGGAACTCCACGGTGCCCGAGTCGCCGAAGCTCACCACGCCGACCTCGTCGTCCACCTTCAGCAGGTCGACGAATTGCTTGCTCGCCGTCCGGGTCACGTCGACGTAGCCGTAGGCCACCATGCTGCCCGAGCGGTCGACGACCGGCACCACCTTGACGGGCGCTGCGTCCGGAACCTCGGCGTTGTCGATCACGAGGGCGAAGTCCTGCCACGGACCGGCCAGGTCGGGACGGGCGGAGGCGGTGATCGCCGCAGCCAGGACCCGCACCTCGTAGACGCCGGCGGGGTTCTGGACGTAGACGTTCTCGAGGTTGTTGACGCTGTCGAACGAGCCGCCGGTCGTCGAGAAGCCGTTGGCGAAGACGTTGCCCTTGAAGACGTTGCCCGTGGCCGTCTCGGTGACTTCCAGGTCGAGGTCGTTGACGCGTGCCGGGTTCGAGCCCGCGGCGCCGGCGGCGTCGGTCCATGCGACGGTGATCCGAAGCGGAATGCCGGGCACGACGGGCGACACCCGGATGACGTGCTCCTGGCCGTTGGCCGTGAACGCGTGCATCTGGTCGGTCACGATCTTGGGGCCGCGATCGGCGGCGGGCGACTGCAGCAGGATGTTCTCCAGGCTCACCCGTCCCCATCCCTGGTGGCCGTTGGGGATGTGGGGAACCGGGGCCGAGTCGCGAGAGGACACCGTGTTGACGTTGCCTGCGCCGGGGTTGTTGCCGGCGACGGTCCGGACGAACAGGCGGCTCATGCCGGCGTCGAAGAACCACTGCCCGGCGGCGGTGATCGCGCCCAGCGATCCCACCTGGGTGAGCATGGTGACGCCGTCGCGGACGGCGTTCGGCGTGTAGCTCAGCTGGCGGCGGAAGATGTTTCCCGACTGCGTGGTCCACAGGGCCTTGTCGACCGACGTCCGGTTGAGCCCCCGCCAGTTCTCGCCGCCGGCCAGGTTCTCGGCCCCGTTCACCAGCAGCGCCTTGAGCATCGCCGGGCTGGGGTTCTTGCCGTTGTGGCTCTGGCGCCACCACTGGATGAGGAGCGCACATGCGCCGGCCACGGCTGGTGCGGCCTGCGACGTCCCGCTCATGAAGGTGTACCGGTCGATGAGCGTGGCCGGGTCCCCAGGGTCGGGCGTCCCGGTACCTGCGATCGGCGGCGTGAGGGAGTTATTGCGGGCGAAGGCGGACGAGACGTCGGTCCCGGGCGCCACCACGGTCGGCAGGATCCGGCCGTCCACCGCCGGCCCCCGGCCCGAGGAGTCCTTGATGCCCCGGATGTCGTCGCCCGGGAAGCCGACACCCGGCCGGGCGGTCAGTGAGTTCCCGACGACGATGTCGTTCTTGGTCTCATGCGGGCTGGATACCGACGAGTCGCTCCCGCCGTCGTTGCCGGCGGCCGAGACGATCGCAAGGTACTGGAGGCCGGGCGCCGCCGAGTTCGGATCCCGGACGCCCAGGTCGATAACGCGCGAGCCGCTAGTGTAGCCGGAGCTGGGCGAGTTGTTGACGCCCCAGCTGTTGTTCATGACCTGGGCGCCGTTGCTGGCGGAGTCGTTGATCAGGGTCGACGTCGACGGTTGCGGGCTGGCCAGGAGGAAGTTCTGCGTGACGTACGTCGACTGGGGAGCCATGCCGAGTCCCCAGAGAAAGTTGTTCGGGGCCGCCCCCTCGACCTGGGTGGTGGATCCGTTCCCGAGGGCGATGCCGGCGACGTGCGTGCCGTGCCCGCTCGTGTCGGTGGGGACGGTCCCGCCGGTGTAGTCGACGAACGCGACCTGGCGGCCCCGGAGGTCGTGGTGACCGTTGGTGTTGTTGTCGGCGTTGGTGTCGATGCCGGTGTCGACGATCGCCACCGTGACGCCGTTACCGTCCAAGCCCACCGACCCCAGCCACGCTTGGTAGCCGGTGGTCGGGGCGGTGTTCGGCGGGGCGGCGCCGTTCAGGTTCTCGGCGACGATCTGCGCCTCCCGCTCGCCGAACGCCTCGAAGGGAGGCCGGTGCTCGATCCAGCGGACCGGGGGCAGGGCGGCGATCTGGGGGATGGTGGCGGCATCCACCTCGGCGGTGACCTTGCCGTACGTCCCGCCGTAGGTGGCGGGAGCCTCCTGCACCCGTACGACGGTGCCGCCGGCCGCCGTTACGGTCGCGACCACGCTGTCCACGGCGGTCTCCGGGTACACGGTGATGCTCAGCGGCACCTGGCCCTCCAGGCCCTTGGCCGACGGGGCGATCCGGTAGCTCGGCAGGAAGGGCCCGGTCCACGCCACGAACGGCAGCGACGTGAGGGCGGCGACATTGCCTGCGTCGCCGACGACGAACAGGCCGTAGGCCGAGATGGGCTCGACCACGTCGACACCGATCTCCTCGATGGCGGCGACCCACTCGGGGGTGGGGGGCGCGGCGAGCTGCACGAGGTGATGGATCCAGGCTGAGTCCGCCGCGTCAGCTGCGATCTGTGGCGTGGCGGCCTCGATGTCGATCGTCTGGTCGCCCACGCGGAGCAGGTTGGTGTCGCGAAGGAGCTTCACCCGGAAGCCCTGGCCCTCCAGTGCGAGCAGGCTGGTCGGCTCGCCGGCGACAAGCGTGCCGTCCGGAACCTCCTGGTCCACCGCGATGTCGGCGCCGCCGGCGGCGGCGATCGCCTCCCCCCGGCTGGCGCCCTGCGCGTTCCTCGACGTGACGATCGCCTTGTCAGTCATACCTCTCCCCGTGTCTGTCCCAGCCCCTGATGCCTGGAGTCTCGCGGCCGGCGTCGAAATACACCGAGGACCGGAAATTCCTGGCCCTTCTCTACTTCACTTCGCATCGAAGCACGCACGCGCCTTCAGACCGAGCCGCTGGCGGACGCATACCCCCCCCCGAGCCCATGCAGGGCGGAGGCGATGCCTCGCCGGTCGCCGAGCGCTCGCCGTATTGCAAGGCATTCCTCGAAGAGCACGCGAACGGTGTCCGCCTCACCTGGGGCGGGCTGCCGACCCCAACGCCTTGGCCCGCACCTCCGGCGGCGCGTCTTCGGTGGCGTCGAGCAAGGACGGCAGCCACCTCGTGCCCTCAAGGAAGCCGCTGCGAACCTGCCAGTACCTCCAGAGCGCGCCGGCGGCCCGCAGCCCGTCATCCCCATCCGAGTGGCTCAGCGCCCAGTCGAGGGCGGCGCGGACATTGTCCTCCTCCGCATCCAGGCGCTGCAGCCACATCCGCTGGTCTGCGTCCTCGAGTCGACCGGCACCGGCGAAGTCCTCCGGCAGCGCAAGCACTCGGTCGTCGACTACCCCGGGCTCCGCGTGCGAACCCGGGAGAGCGGCGCAGTGCGGGCAGCTCAGGTCGCCGGGGTCATCTCCGACGGCACGGCCAACTACGCCACCGGTTTCACGCCGTTCGCATCCCTGGGCACGGTCAACAACGGTGAGGTGACGGTCATCCGCTGATCGGGGTCGCAGGAACGCGAGGGCTGGGTCCATCCACGACGGAGCCCCCGCCCTCGCACGCGAGCAGTCTCGTACAGTGACGGCGTCCGCGACCCGTCGCTCGTCCGCGTGCATACGGTGTCTCACCCCACAGCTGGAATCGAGCATGGCCGACCACCCGAGCAGTAGCCCACGCGTGGCGGCATGGGAGAAGCGCCTCATTGCCCCTGTCGTCATCGCCGCGACAGCGGTCCTGCCGCTGGTGGCCCTCGGCCTGTCACAACCGACAGGCGCCTGGCACACCGTGGAGACCATTGGCCACTGGGCAGTCTGGCTGACCTTCGTCGTCGAGGTCGCCATCATGCTCGCCGTCGTCGACGACCGCCTCGCATGGATGAGCGGGCATCGACTCGAGCTGCTCGTCGTTGTCGTGTCTTCGCCGCTGCTTCCGCTTGCGCTTGCGGTTGCGCCGGCGCTGCGCCTGATCATCGTCGTGAAGACATTCAAGGCCTTGAAGCTTGCGAAAGCCGTCAAGCTCGCCAAGCTGCACAAGAGCGTCCGGCTGCTGCGCCGCAAGCTGTCGATGACCGGCGCAGCGTCGATCGCCCTGGGGTTGCTCGCTCTTGCCCTCGGTGCACTGACGACCGGGTACATGGTGACCGGACGCTCACCACTGAAGGGCGCCGAGCAGAGCGCGGTCCTGGTTGCCGGCGGGGTTCTCGTCACGTTCGGCATCAACCACCTGAAGGCCCGATCTGCTCGGCCCGACGCACCGGAGCGACCGCCAGCGACGCCACATATCTGATGAACGCCACGCCCGAAGCCGACGGATCGTCCTCCTGATCCGCCGGCGCCGACGGGGTGCCCTTTCCGCTCGGCGCCGGCGGGCTGGCTACGGCCGGGACAGCTCGAAGCGCTGGTTGGCGCCGCCGTTGCGGTGCCACACGACGATCGGGGCTCCGTCAGCAGTGGAGTTGCCGGCCACGTCGAGGACGAGGTCCGGGTTCCACACCGAGGCGATCACCACGCCGCCGCCCGCGGCCTCTTCGATGCGCCACCGCTGGTTGTCGACCGCCGCCCAGGCGAACTGCTGGACCGCAGAACCGGCTGGGCCGGGACCGGCCAGGTCGAGCACCCGCCCGGAGTGGCGGGCGATGATGCGGTAGACGTCGGCGCCGCACAGGTCGAGGTACCAATCCTGGTTGGCCGCGCCCGTCGCCCGGAACTGGACGACAGGCGAGCGGTCGGCGATGGCGGCCCCGGACACGTCGAGGGTTTTGCCGGCGAAGGTGCCGATCTTGTGGGTGGTGATGGCGGAATCGAGGACGAGCATGGTCCTTCCTTTCAGGTCATAGGTATCGGTGGGAGGGGAGGAGATGTGTGCCAAGCGGTGCTCGGCCCCGCGGATGCGGGCTGGTTCGGTGATCTCGATGGGTTGGACGTGCCATGACTCACTGGCGATCGGGAAGCAGAGACCGAACTCCTTGGCTCGCCGGACGATCGGCCGGTAGTCGCCGGTGAGGTCGGCGGCCAGAGCCCACGGCCCGCTGGGCAGGCCGTCGCCGTATTCGTGCCAGGACGTGCCCGGCGGGTTGGCGGGGTTGCCGGCGCCACGGAGGAAGGCGTTGTAAAGCTCCCGCTGGCGCTCGGTGCTGCGCCCGCCCGAGAGCACGAGCGCTCCGGTGGCGGCGCACGCCGTGGCGAGCCGCTCACGGAAGATCGGGTGCATGTGCTCGAGATCGGCCATGTCACTCACCCGCGAAGCGGACAAGGGTCCGCCCGCCCAGCAGCAGCGGGTCGGCGGCGGCCAGGTGCGCGTCGGAGAGGGCCACGATGCGCTGGGCCGGGATGCGGCCCGGGTCCCACCTGTCGAAGTTGCCGGGCACGTGCTGGTGGCCACAGACGCCCTCGAAGGCGTACCAGTCGGCCGCCGACGCGAACCAGTTGCGACGCTCCGGGCCGGCGAAGCCCTGAGCGGGCAGGTTCGGGGTCATGCCTGTCTCGCTGCGTAGGAAGGTCAGGACCTGGGCGATGTGTTCCAGCAGGCGCTCGCTCATAACGGCCGCCTCGGCCGCCTGCCATACGATCTCGGCCTGGACGGCGTGAGCGGCGTTGCCGATGCCGTGCTCGGTCGTCGCCGGGGCGAGGGCATAGGCCCCGACGGTGATCGGCAGGTACTGCTCGATGCCCGTCTCGCTGATTTCGAAATGGGGGTAGCTCTGGTGGCCGTGGTAGTTCGTAGCGCCCCCGCCGTTGCGCCGGTAGGAGCTCTCGGTCGTGTGCCACACCATCTTCCAGGCCGACTGGCCCTCCCAGGCCAGGCCACTGCGGCTCTGGGGTGGTGTGCGCGTCGCTCCCGACATCCAACCTTGCATCTTCCGCCTCCTCGTCATTCGGTGAGGCCAACCTCACCTGCGCTTCTTGGATGCCACGAGGGAGCGCCTAGATACATGTGAGGCGAAAACTTCCCTCAAGAGCGCGATGAGCCGGACACGTGGGGTCGGACCACGGTGAGGCGATCGACGGGGCCGGGCTGACCGAGGTTTGCGGTCCAGCGGGTGGGGTTATGCCAGCACCGCGCTTTGCAGCCAGGCGCTGCTGGCGCTGAAGTCGCCAGAGGGAGCGTGGTCCACGCGGCGCCCTCCGTCAGGTCGAGGATGGCGGTGACCAGGATCGGGTGATAGCCGAGCATCTTCGTGTAGCCGAAGGCCGCTCCCTCTGCTTGGTCTTTCGCGCCACCTCACCGGACTTCGAGAATCGCTCGGCCACCGGCATTGAAGGTCGCACGCAGCCCCTCGTCCTTCTCGGTTGCGCCGCTCTACAGCCGGCATGACCGGATGGCCGCAAGGCGGGCCCAGGGGACGACGATCGCGCGTTACAGTCGCCAGCCGCGTGCCGAACCCGGCGCTGTCGCTGTGGGTCCCGGGAGTCGCCTCCCGAATGCTTGACGACGGCAAGCCGTAGGATGGCAGCAGAATTTGGGGTCTTCTGCTCGATCCGTGGGCGCCTGAGTAGACCTTCCGTCGGCTGCACGCCGCCTCTATCGGCCTACCTGGTAGGTGCATCCCCAGCAGGTGTCGCCTTGAACAGACCAGAGGGCATC
>Ga0136633_1000788_pt1 | contig 23886 bp, 28 predicted proteins | sample AntDrymeUQ832206_2_FD_105494 | JGI IMG/M metagenome (GOLD analysis project Ga0136633, IMG submission 105494) | Polar desert sand microbial communities from Dry Valleys, Antarctica - metaG UQ83 (22.06) | ecosystem: Environmental > Terrestrial > Soil > Desert | place: Antarctica: Dry Valley...
GTGGGAGATCAGAGCGATGTTCCGGATCTTGTCGGGGCTGGTCGGCTTCATCGGTGCTCCTTGCGCATGCGGTGCCGGAGTCGCCGAGGCCGATCGGGATTCCGCCTCGGGCGGTCGGAGGCCGGGATTGGAGCGTCATTATAGGTTCGCGATAGGTTCGCGCCTTGCTAGGGTAGACACCGATGTTCGACCGCCTCTTCGCCCACGTCGATTACGTCACCGATCCCGATAGCTCGCCCGACCCGATTGGATTCCTGCTCCAGGCGATCGGTCACCCGGGCTCACTGTTGCTGATTGGCATCGGCCTGGTGGCGATCCTCGGTGCTGTCCTCGTTTGGGCCCGGTGGCGTCCGATGGAGCGGGCCCGGATGCTGTTGATCGAGCGGGCCCTGGGCTACCGGGAATACTTGCCTTGGATCGTCCGCCTCTCGGTTGGACTGGTCCTCATCGGCTCCGGAATCTCGCGCGTGCGCTTCCTGCCGACGATCGAGTCCGGCGGGCTCTTTGCGCTCCTTCTGACAGGGACCGGCTTTCTGCTGTTGCTCGGATTCGCCGTGCGACCGGCCGCCCTTGTCGCGCTCGGGGCCTACGTCGTCACGTTCATCACGAATCCGGAGCTGGTGATGATGCTCGACGTCGCCGGCGCCCTTGCCGTGGCCGCCATCCTGGGGCCGGGTCGGCCCAGCCTCGACGACCTGCTGCGCGCTGCATTCCCGCGCGGTCCGGGGGCGCGCGCCGCGACCGAGAACCTGGGGCGCGGCGGGTATGACGACACCGTGCCGCTCGTCGTGCGGCTCGGGTTGGGCGGTGCCTTCGTGGCATCGGGCATCGTGGACAAGCTGCTCATCTACGACCAGGCGCTGGCCGCCGTCGACCGCTACGAGCTGACCTCGGTCGTGCCGGTCGCTCCTGAGCTCTGGGTGCTCGGCGCCATCCTGATCGAGACGGCGCTGGGCGTGGCAATCATCTTCGGCGTGTTCACGCGCTTCAGCGCCGTCGTTGGCTTCGCCGTGCTGACCCTTGCGCTCTTCGCCCTGCCCGACGATCCGGTCATCGCCCACGTCGGCCTGTTCGGGTTGTCGTCGGTGCTGGTCATCCTTGGCGGCGGCCGCTGGAGTCTGGATCGCGCGTTTCTTGCGCCGCTCGGGGAGCGCTTGCGCCGCACCTAGCCGCGCCGCTCGCACCCACGCCGCGCGGGTGACATGCGTCCCCTCACACGCACCTTACGGTCGCCAGCTGCGCATCAGGGCTGGCGGCAGCCTTTCATGGATGACAGTTGTGCTTCCGTGAGCACGCTATGACCTCGACCGCCGGGTGACCGATGACAGATGTGCCGAGTCACGCTCCGAGGTCTTCATTCCGGCCTGCTTTCGGACGCGCCGACCGCGGTTCGCCTGGCTAACGCCCACCACGGACACATTTGTCATGGGGAGCCAGAGCAGGAGGCCGGACGGCCCGGCACTCGGGACCCGCAGCCAGGCGCGCGCAGGCCGGCCTCGCAGGCTCAGCCGCGAGAAGAGCGCGGCATGCTGCTGAACGACCCGATGCTGTTGCCGCTCGTCGGCGATCACCAGAGCGGGAATGGCGATCCGCGGGTCGCTCCATCCGTGCTCCTTCGCGATGTCAAGGGCGTGTCGCACCTTCACGTCGAGGATTCCCAACGTCGCTTGTACGTCACCGATGGCGGTCTTGATCTCGACAACGAGAACGACACCTGTGGCTGGAAAGAACGCGAGGAAGCGCCCTCGCTCGCCGTAGTGGTTGAAGCTCACCTCGACGGCCACCAATCATCCCAGCGAGCGAAGCATCGTCGCGACGTTGTTCTGCAGCTCGGCGTGACCGGCGTCGACCAGGCGATCGAGCTGCCCTCCCTGCCAGGAGAGGTTGGGATAGAGACGCGCGCCGAGCGACCCGGCGACTCGCTCCAGAGCACCGAACGGCACGCGTTCCCAGCGACCGTTCTCGATCCAACCGATGACGCGGCGAGACACTCCGGCAGCGGCAGACAGGTCCGACTGGGTCAGCCGCAGGCGGTGTCGCAGGACTCTGAACCGATACCCGACGGACCGCCACATGCGCCGATGATGACGCGCACCGCTTACCCTCCGATCACTGGCCGCTTACCGGATCCCTCCGTGACATCTGTGCTCGACGTGACTCTTAATGTCTTCGAAGCCCGCGTCCACCCGTGACAGATGTGTGCAGGAGTGCGCAGAATCATCTGTACGGTGCCTGGGTGCGTCCTGACGCCGTGAACGGCGCCATACAGCCGCATATCGTGCTTCTATGAGCACAAAGGGCAAGGGAGACTGAAAACGAGGCGGTTGGTAGAATCTGGCATCGAGCCAGGAGGGACCGATGTCAGGCCATAGCAAGTGGTCACAGATCAAGCGGCAGAAGGGCGCGAATGACGCGAAGCGCGGCGCGCTCTTCACGAAGCTCGCCCGCGAGATCATCACCGCCGCGCGGCAGGGTGGGGGAGACACCGAAGCCAACTACCGTCTCCGCATGGCTGTCGACAAGGCGAAGGCAAGCTCGATGCCGGCCGAGAACATCAAGCGCGCGATCGAACGAGCGACCGGCACCGGAGCCGATGCCGAGCAGTACGAGGAGGTCACGTACGAAGGCCATGGGCCGGCGAACGTGGCCGTGATCGTGGCCGCCATGACAGACAACCGGAACAGGACGGCGTCCGAGATTCGCAGCGTCTTCAGCAAGTCGGGCGGATCGCTGTCGACCGTCGCCTGGCAGTTCGAGCAGAAGGGCGTCATCAGCGTCCCGCTCAACGGCAGTGATCCCGATGAGGTGACCCTGGCGGCAATCGACGCCGGCGCCTCCGACGTCGGCGCCCCGGATGGCGGCGCGATCATCGTGACCACCGAGCCGGCGGACCTCGAGTCGGTGCGTCGCGCGCTTGCCGAGGGCGGCCATGAAGCAGAATCGGCCGAGCTCTCGATGGAGCCGACCACTAAGGTGGAGATCGGCGACGAGAAGACCGCGAAGCAGGTGCTCCTCTTCATGGAGCGCCTTGAGGATCTCGACGACGTCCAGAACGTGTACGCCAACTTCGACATCCCGGCCGACCTGATGGAGCAGCTCGAAGCGCAGGTGGTGTAGGACGGGTCGCCGGCGACCGGTTTCGCTCAGTGCCAACGGTGTTGCCGCTGCCGGTGCCGGTCGACCACCGCCGGAGACGGGCCGGTGGCCCCGACGCCGCGGACGGACCGGTCGCGGCGCCGAGGTACCCGCTCAGCAATGCTGGGGCGCGGTGCGAATTCGACGCCGTTCGTGGCTGTCGTGACGAACCGATCCAGCGGCAGGTCGCGGGCCAGATCGCGTTTCGCCTCGGCGTCGCGTTCCAGGAGGGCATGACGACCGGTACCATGCGAGGGTGATCACGCTCGGCATCGACCCCGGAACGGCCGTCTGTGGCTTCGGCGTGGTCGAGCTGCGTGATGGCGCCGTTCGCATGGTCGATGCCGGATGCATTCGCACGCCGTCCGAGGCGAGCGACGCCGAACGCCTCCACCAGCTCCACGCGGCGTTGCGGACGCTCATTGGGGAGCATCGGCCGGAGCGCGTCGGGATCGAACGCCTCTTCTTCCAGCGCAACGTGCAGACCGCGATGGCGGTCGGCCAGGCGCGCGGCGTCGCGCTCCTGGCGGCGGCAGAGGCGAGCGTGCCAATCGACGAGCCGACCCCGAACGAGGTGAAGCAGACGATCTGCGGCAATGGCTCGGCGGATAAGGCCCAGGTCGCGGCGATGGTCCAACGGCTCCTGAACGTCTCGCTGGCCGGTGTGTCTGATGACGCGACCGATGCGCTCGCGATCGCCATCGGCTGCGCCTACCGGGCGGCATCGGAGCCGAAGGCAGTCATCGGATGATCGGCTCGGTTCGCGGTTCGGTGACGCAGGTGGGCCGGGACCACGCGCTCGTCGAGGTCGGCGGCATCGGCTACCGCGTGGTGGCGGGGCCGTCGTTGCTGGCGAAGCTGCGGGTCGGTCGGGAGGCATCGGTCTATACGCATCACCTCGTCCGCGAGGACCAACAGGCGCTCTTCGGCTTCGCCACCACGGAGGAGCTTGCGTTCTTCGAGCTGCTCATCACCGTCTCGCAGGTCGGGCCACGCCTTGCATTGGCGATCACCGCGGCGCATCCGGTGACCAAGCTTCAGCTCGCCATCGTCACTGATGACGCCGACGTCTTCACGTCCGTCTCGGGCGTCGGCCGCAAGACGGCCCAGCGGATCATCCTCGAGCTCAAGGAGAAGGTCCATGCCGCCGGCATTGCCGCCGGTGGGACGAGCTCAACCGATTCCGACGTGGTCGCCGCGCTCGAGTCTTTGGGCTATTCGTCCACCGAGGCACGCAGAGCGGCCGGCGCGGTGGCCGGTTCGGAGGGAGAGCTGGATGCCCGCATCAAGGCGGCCCTCCAGGAGCTCGCGCGCTCGCGATGAGCACGCAGCGCGACTGGGGCGACCCGAAGGTCGCCGAGCACATCCTCCGTTCCTACCGGGTCTGGGCGGTGGTCGGCTGCTCCTCGCACCCGTGGCGTGCGTCGCACGGCGTCTCGCGCTATCTGCTGAGTCAGGGATACGGCGTCGTGCCGATCAACCCGAACGAGGAGGTCGTCCACGGCAAGCTGGCCTACCCGGACCTCGCATCGGTGCCGGCCGATCCGCGTGGGCCGATCGACGTGGTCGACATCTTCCGTCGCTCCGAGCTCGTCCTGCCCCATGTCGAGGAGGCGATCGCCATCGGCGCGAAGGCGATCTGGATGCAGCTCGAGGTCTGGAACGAGGATGCGGCGCGCCTGGCTCAGCAGGCCGGGCTGCAGGTCGTCATGAACCGATGCCCGGCGATCGACCATCCGGCCATGATCGGATCACGAGGTGCCTGACCTTCGAATTCGTCGAGCCCACCCCAAAGAGGCCGATGCGCTGAGCGCCCTCGCCTATCGCTCGAAGGCGCACTGGGGCTACGACGCCGACTTCCTCGGGCGGGTGCGTGACGCCATGACGCTCAGTCCGGATGACGTCGAGCGCCACGAGGTCTGGCTGGCGGAATCAGCGACGGGCGCTCCGATCGGGTATCACCGGGTCATCCCCGGCGATCCGGCGGAGCTGGAGGACCTGTGGGTGGAGCGATCCGCCATCGGCTCGGGAGTTGGTCGCCGGCTCTTCACGCATGCCGTTTCGGTGGCGCGCAAGGGCGGCGCCACGGCCCTGGAGATCGACTCCGAGCCACATGCGGTGGGCTTCTACGAGCGGATGGGCGCCGTCCGTATCGGCGAGACGCCTTCGACCCTCATCCCGGGGCGCGTGTTCCCGCGCATGCGCCTCACTATCGAGCGCTGAGCGCAGCCGGTACCTCACTCGTCAATGTGATTGGCGCTAACCAGACCACGCCGGCGGGTTTCGCTCATGTGTCAGTGTGATTGGCGGAACGGGAACAGCGCCACGGCGGGTTAGCGCGGGATACGCGCGTTGGATCGTACCGGCCCGCCGAGTGTCAACATGATTGACGATTGCGCGGAACTCCGGCCCGGTCAGTCACGCCGTAACACCAGGCCGATGTGCCCGAACGGCGGGCGCGGGTCGCTGTACGTCTTGACCCGCGGATCGTCGCTCGACTCGGCGACGAGGTCCCAGAGGCGGTTCTGCGCATCGAAGCTCACCTCTGCCAACTGCGGCCAGCTCTCGAGCATGCGCACGCCAATCTCGTTGAGGAGGTGCTGGATGGAGAGGCTGACGAAGTCGTGGAAGACGGCGACGGCCAGGTCGGCGACCTGCTCGGCGGCCACGTAGCGGGCGGGATCGGCCAGCACGGCGTGTGACGCATCGGTGTAGCGCCAGCCGATGTCGCACCAGATGTACAGGGGGCGATCGCGGCGCTCGGGCAGGGTCGTGTGCTCGTCGCGCGCGAAGTCGGCGAAGGCGGATCCGGTGATCTTGATGAGCTGGAGCTCGCGGCGGCCAGACTCGTGGCCGGTGATGGTGACCGAGCCGTCGCTATCGCGAGCCAGCTCCATGCTGGCCGTTGCGAAGTCACATCGGTCGCGGGTGAAGAGCCGCTCGGAGGCCCCGAAGCCGGCCGCCCCGGGGATCACGACCGATGGAAACGGCAGGTCTCGGCCGAGCATGGTGAGCCGCTCCATGTGCGGATACGTGTCGAGAAACGCCGTGCCAACTTCAAGCAGCCACTCCTCCAGCGCGCGGGCGCGAGCGCGCAGGGAAACCGCGTGGATGAAGTTCTTCATCGTATCGGTGGCCACCACGAGGCGGTTGTCGCCCTGGGTGTAGGCGTCCAGGAATTGCGTGCCATGCACGACGATCTCGATCTCGGCGGCCGCAAGCGTGTTCTCGCGGCCAAGGAACGGCGATTCGGGGATCGGCGTGATGCCGGTCAGCGGCTCGGCATGGGTGCGGTAGACCCTTACGTCCGCCTTGCCGTATCGGATCTCGTGCCTCATCGCATCATTCCTCGGTGTCAGATGGCCCGAACAGCTCGGTCGCCGCACGACGGATTTCGGCGTCCAGGGTGCCTCGATCAGCCGGTGCCGCCTCCCAGCGTCCGACGAGGTCGCGGAACTGCGGGTTGTCGGACATGACGGCGATCCGTCGCGCGCCATCGATCGGCTGGCTCACCTCGCCGAGGATCGAAGCGGCGGCATGAAGCGCCAGCAACTGGCCAGCCTGTCCGTGATCCCATCCCTCGAGACCGATCTCGTCCATCAATCGACCGACGGGGACGGCCAGGTCGGGTGTCTCGTTCTGGTTGGCCAGCGAGAGCGCCAGGAGCGCAGGAGACTCGACCCCTTCCCCGATGAGCCGATGCGTGGCGTGGATCAGTCCATCGCGGTCAAGCTCGCCGACCATCCAGCGCGAGATCTCGAGGGCGATCGCCTCGCGGAGCTCCTCACGCAGCCGGCGCGGACCGCGCAGCCCGTCCATGCGGTCGGTCGCGATCAGCACGACGTCGTCCAGGCCGCGGCGCAGCTCCTCGTCGCGGTCCGCATGGAGTGCCCGCTCGAGCAGCGGAATGATGTCGGCGCGCGGACGACCCGCCACGAACACGACGAAGCGGAAGCCGAACCGCAGTTCGTACGCCTCGTTCAGCGCCCTGAGCTCATCGCCGACCCACGATTCATCAGCCGCGCCATCGCCTTCGTAGCCCTGCTCGTGACGCGAGAGGTCCGAGACGATGGACGGGTCGGCGCCGATGCGCGGATGCGCGTCGAGCAGCTCGATCTGCTCGTCGTCGGGCATCTCGCGTGCCGTCGAGCGCGCTACCTCGAACAACGCGTCCTCAGACGCGAGGGGTCGCTCATCTGCCAGGCGAGCGGCAAACCGTGGCGCGCCCTCGAAGAGCGGCGCGATGGCAGCCGCGAAGGAATCAGGGTCGAGCGCGTTCAGCTCGTCGATCGGCGGGATCCCGGTCACCTTCAGCTGCCCCGGTAGGTGCTCATGCCGTACGGGCTGAACAGCAGCGGCACGTGGTACGAGCGCGATGCATCGGTGATGCGCAGAGCGAGCGCTGCGCTCTGGAAGAAGGCATCCGGGTCGTCGTTGTACGCGCCGACGTCGAACGCGAGCTGGTAGTCGCCTTCAGTGAGGCCCGTCCCCTCGAGGAGGTCGCGGATGCGACCGTCCTCATCGGTCAGGAGGTCCGAGACGAGCTCGGGCTTGCCATCACCTGCCATGCGAAAGAGGGCGACGCCGACGCCTGGGGCTGGCTCGCCGCTGGCGAGGTCGAGGACGTGGGTGCTGATGGTGGGGCGCTCGTCCGCCATGGGGCCCTCCGCTATGGTCGACGCATGATGCCCGATGCACCTGCGGCGCGTACCGCGCGCTTCGACATTTTGCTCGAGGGTGTTCCCGACCCAATCGTCCGCAGCACCTGCACCCTCGTTTGTGACGGCGCGCTGGTGGCCGTCATCGATCCCGCGCCGTTCCGGCCGGAGGCGGCGACGCCTCGGTAGCTGCGCGGGCTACGGCCGCCGCGCGGCGGCTCGATTTGACAGATTCAGGCGACAGCCGCGCTACGGCCGCCGCGCGGCTCATCTGGTGACACCTGCGGCTCTCATCCGGCAGCGCCGCCTGGTCTGACACGACGGTCGCCCATAGCGCGGCTGCCGCCTGCATCTGTCCCGGAGATAACCTCGTCCCGGAGATCCTGAGCGCGTATCCTGCGGCACATGGCTGATCTGACGATCCGCGTGGGGGAGTTCCACTTCACCGCGGACTGGGAACCCGCCGCAACGCGCACCCGCGAGGCGCTGGGCCCCTGGCTTCCGATTCGCTCGAAGCTCATTCATTGCAAATGGAGCGGGGAGTCGACCTGGATCCCGTTCGGCGAGGAGCGGCCCGAGGTCGGGTACGAGAACCACACCTCGCATCCGGCGCCCGGCGACCTGCTCATCTACACCGGCGACATCAGCGAATGCGAGATCCTCTTCCCGTACGGCGCCTGCAGCTTCAGCTCACGAGTTGGGCCGCTTGCCGGCAACCACTTCGCGACGCTCATCCCAGAGGACGGCTGGCTGGGCCGATTACGCGAGGTTGGCCGCCGCGTCCTGTGGGAAGGCGCGCAGGGGATCGAGATCAGCGAGGAGTCCTGACCCTGGCTGACCTCCTGGTTCGCGGCGGTACCATCGTCACAGCCACTGGCTCAGCGGCTGCCGACATTGCTGTGACTGAGGGGCGGATCGAGGCCATCCATCCCGGCCTCGCCGGCGACGGCGCCCGGATCGTGGACGCGACCGGCATGCTCGTGCTGCCGGGCGTCATCGACGTCCACACGCACCTGCGTCTGCCGGACGCGGACCATCCGGATCGGTTCCGGCAGGACACCCTGGCCGCGGCACGTGGCGGAACGACGACCGTGCTGACCTTCAACAATCCGGGGACAGGAATTTCCGATGATGGCGCACGCTCACTGCTGCGCGGTCTCGACGAGTTCAAGGAGCGCACGGCTGGCGAGTCGCCGATCGATTACGGGCTGTGCGCGGTGGTCACCGGTCAGCAGCCGGACCCCATCGGCGAGCTGCCTGCCCTAATCGAGGCGGGGGTGCCAACCTTCAAGGCCTTCATGGTCTACGACTTCCGCCTGCCCGATGCCGACCTCGAGCAGGCGATGCGCACGGCCGCACAGCACGGCGGGATGCTCCAGGTCCACTGTGAGGAGCCAGCCATCATCGACCCGCTTGTCGCCGATGCGATCCGCAACGGCCAGACGGCCTGCCGCTATCACGCCCTGACCAGGCCGTCGCATGCGGAGGGCGCGGCGACGCGCAAGGCGATCGAGATGGCCCGCCGCGCCGACGCGCCGCTCTACATCGTTCACCTCAGCTGCGACGAGGCGCTCGAGGCGGTCGCGGAGGCGAAGGCGCGCGGCGAGCCGATCTACGCGGAAACCTGTCCCCAGTACCTGACCTTCACCGATGCCCTCTACGCCGATCCGGACGAAGCCGAGGTCATCAAGCGCGTGATCTCGCCGCCTCTCCGAACCGAGGCCGACGTCAACGCGCTGTGGGCCGGCCTCCGCGACGGGGTCCTCGACGTCATTGCCAGCGATCACGTCCCCGATCGGCTCGATACCGAGAAACGCCTCCCGGCGCCGTCCTTCCCCGAGATCAGCAACGGCGCGCCGGGAATCGAGACTCTCCTGAGCATCGTGTACTCAGCGGGCGTGGCCACGGGCCGCATCGGTATCGAGCGCATGGTCGACGCCCTGGCCTGCGCGTCGGCGCGGCTCTTCGGCCTGCCGTCGAAGGGGGCGCTCGAGGTCGGACGCGATGCGGATCTCGTGATCTTTGACCCCAGCGCGAACCGCACGGTTCGGCAGGTGGAGCTGCACCACACCAGCGACTTCACGCCGTACGAAGGGATGAGCATCCGGGGAGCCGTCGCGGACGTGATCGTACGCGGCCGCGCAGTGGGGGAGTCAGAGGGTCGATTCCTGGAGCGACGCCTGGCTTGACCGATCTCGGCGCGGCCGCCCAACGCAACCGATGGTGGCCCAAGGGCGTCAGGGTTCCATGCAACGATCGATGGTCCCACTTCTCGCGGTGGCGACTCTCATGGCTGCGTGTGCTGCGGATCCGGCGCCCAGCGATCCGGGTGCGTCTGACCGACCGGTGGTCGGTGACTGGGTCCTGGCGGGCGGATCGATCGACGGCGTGGACGCTCCGGTCCTCGACGACCACCGCATCACGCTGACCATCACCGGCAGCCGGATCGGCGGCACGGCCGCCTGCAACAGCTATGGCGGGGAAATCTCGGTGGGCGGCGATGGCCTGCACCTCGAGAACCTGGCGCAAACCGAGATGGCCTGCGAGGAGCCTGCAATGGCCGCGGAAACGACCTACATGGCGGCCCTGGCCCGGGTTCGCCAGATCGCGCGGGACGGCGAGGAGCTGCTGGCGCGCGGGGATGGCGTCGAGCTGCGGTTCGCGGCGCTGGCTCCGCCGCCGACTGCCGAGCTCACCGACACGACCTGGGTCCTTGACACCGTGCTGGTCGGGGACGTGGCCGCGGCGCCGATGGGAGCGCCGGCCACGCTTGAGCTCCGTGCGGACGGCACGTTCACCGGCTCGACCGGCTGCCGCACGTACTCCGGGAAGTGGACGGAGCAGGGAGACCAGATCCAGGCGCCGACGATGGGCATGGATCAGACGACATGCCCGGCCGACCTGAGCTCGCAGGACGACCACGTGGTGAGCGTGATCGGTGACGGGTTCATTCCGACGATCGACGGTAACTTGTTGACCCTGAGGGATCCTGGAGGCATCGGGCTGGTGTACCGATCCGGCCAATAAGGCGGTTTGGTGTACCCTGAGGCCCTGATCAGATCGACGACACGACTCTCCAGGCGCAGCTCCGGCGACCTGCGCGCCATCCGCCGTGCGACCACCCGCATCGAGGAGCTGAGCGCAGCGCTCGACGGTCAGTTGCTGCGCGAGACACGGCCCGAGGAGCAGCTGCGGCTCCTGCGCGAGGCGACCAGCCAGATCACGCGGACGGCGAACGACGCCATTCAGGCCTACCGTCGGGTGACCGAGGGACTGCGGGTGGAGTCGGAGCGCAGCGATACCGATCCGTCGGAGGCCGCCCGCACGGCCCAGGCCCTTGCCGACGCTCGGGCCGAGATGCTGAACGCCCTCGAGGTTGCGAGCCGCCGCTATCCGTGGGCGAAGCCCTGGCGACCCGAAGACACCCCCGACTGAAGCGAATCCACCTTGGACAGCAAACGACCCGGCGGTGAACCCGCCGGGTCGTTCGGTGCGTACGCGCTACAGCCTAGCGGCGGAAGCAGTCGCTGCAGTAGACCGGCTTGGTACCGGTGGGGCGGAACGGAACACGAGCTTCCTTGCCACAGCCGTCGCAGGTGGCACTGAACATCTCGCGAGGACGGTCGCTGTAGCCGCCACCGCCATACCCGCCACCACCACCGCCGCTGCTGTAGCCACCCGTGCTCTCGCCTCGCGCGGCCTTCTTGGCGGCGCGGCAGGCCGGACATCGGCGCGGCTCGCTGAACTGACGATCGGCGTAGAACTGCTGGTCGCTCGCGGTGAACGAGAACTCCATGCCGCAGTCGACGCACGTCAGCGTCTTGTCCTGGTAGGTCAACAAAGAAAAACACTCCTTCTGCGCGGCCTCAGCGAGCCATCTCGCCGTTAAGACCGTGAGAGGAGCGTTCGTGGTGCCGCGATGTTATGCCCAAGGCGGGCGTTGCTTCGAGGATGGTATCACGGATTCGGTGGTACGTCATCAATTTGTTGGGATGCAACACGGCGAGACAATCAAGAGGCAGGTAGCGGAGCCACGCCCGACCCACGTCCGATCGTGTGGGGTTGGCCGGAATCCCAGAAGGCGGATGGATCAAGGGCACGTCCCAGACGCCTGAACCCGGCCGGCGCGTTGCAGCACCGGCGCCGGTTGCTCGATTTCGTACACTCGTGCCGATGACGATGGTGACGCTCATGCTCGTCGTGCCGGCGCCGGACGCTGGAATCAACCGCTGATGGAGGATCGGGCGCGCGATGTCCTGGCCCTGACCCCGATCGCCGATGATCCGGAGCTGGGTCGCTGGCTGGCCGCGCTCGAGGATGGACGCCGGGACACGCTCAAGGAGCTCGGGAACATGACGCCCGAGATGGTGGATTGGTATCCCAGTGCGCCGCTCACCAGCATCGGGACGCTCCTCGATCACATCGCCCTGATCGAGGCGGCCTGGGTCACGGAGGAGATGCTCGCGTTGACGGAGGAGCCGCCGGAGCTGTCGGCGCTGCTGCCCTGGCCGGACCGTGTGGAAGGCGGTCACCTGTTGCCGGTCGACGGCCTGAAGCTGGCCGAACATGTCGAGCGCCTCGCAGGGGTGCGCGCCTGGGTGCTCGAGCACCTGAAGCCGATGACCAACGAGGGATTTCACCGAGTCCGCTCGTTCGAGCGCTACGACGCGGCGCCAGACTGGGCGCTCCACCACATCCTCCAGCACGAGGCGGAGCACCGTTCCCACATCGTCTGGCTGCGCGACACCTACCCAGGCTCGTGAGCAGGGAGCAACAACCACCCTATGACCCACCACGTGACGCGTACGATCGGATCACGAGCCACCATGCATCCGCGGCGCCGCTGACTCCCTCCGCGCGGGAGATGGCACGCCCGATCACAGAGCTTCGTATCGTAAGCATGTCATCGCGGCAGATCGATGCACGCGGGATCGGCCGGTGATGACAACGACGCTGGTCGGCGCCGTCGGCGGCCTGGTCCGGCGCTACCTCCCCGAGGGCGCGGCGGTCCTCTCCGTCCTCATCTTCGGCAGCTACGTCATGGGGCTGGTGCGGGATCGGATCTTCGCGCGCACGTTCGGCGCCGGCGCGGAGCTGGACGCCTACAACGCCGCCTTCGTACTGCCGGAGCTGCTGCTGGATGTGCTCGTGGAGGCGGGGCTGGCCGCGCCGTTTATCCCAATCTTTCTCCAGCTGCGGTCAGAGGGCGATGGCCGGGAGGGCGACCGCTTCGCCCGAACCATCCTGACCGGAGCCGTGACAGTCATGGGCACGGCTGCGCTCCTGATGTTCGTCTTTGCCGACACCACGACCGGACTCATTGCGCCCGGCTTCGACGGGGAGCAGCGCGAGCTGTATATATCGCTCTTCCGCGTCATGCTCGTCACGCCGATCCTGTTCGCCGCCTCGCTCACGCTGGGTCAGGTTCTTCTCGCGGAGCAGCGCTACGCTTGGTACGGCATCGCGCCCCTGCTCTACAACGCGGGGATCATCCTCGGCACGGTCGCCTTCGGTGGACTCGGCATCTTCGGGCCGGCGATCGGCGCCGTCATCGGCGCCTTCATCCACCTCGCGAGCCGGTTCATCGGCCTGCGGCACAGCCGCTTCCGCATCGGTCTGAGCCGTTCGTTCCGGACGGCATCGGTCAGGGAATTCGTACGACTCATGCTGCCCAAGATGGTGAGCCATCCGGTCGAGGCGATGACCTTCCTCTTCTTCACCTCGGTGGCGACCACGCTGGCGGCGGGGAGCGTCACGGCGGTCAGCTTTGCGCGCAACTTCCAGAGCGTGCCGGTCAGCCTCATCGGCGTCGCGTTCGCCCTGGCCGTCTTCCCGGCGCTCTCGGTTGCGCATGCGACCGGTGACCGGCGTGGCTTCGTGCGCCTGCTGAGCACGAACCTGGTGAGCATCACCCTGCTCACCGCCGGCGCCGCGATCGTGCTGGCCGTGGTGGGAGAGCTTGCCATCCGGGTGCTGCTGGGTGGCGGAGCGTTCGACGAGGACGACGTGGTCCTCACGTCAGCCGTCCTCGCCGCGTTCGCCATCTCGATCCCGTTCGAGAGCGTGACCCACCTGCTGAGCCGCGCTATCTATGCGACGCGGCACACGCTGCTCCAGGTGCTGGCCTCGCTGGCCGGCCTGGGCATCACGGTGATTGCGACTCAGCTGCTGGTGGCGGAGCTGGGCATCGTCGCGATTCCCATCGGCTTCGCGATCGGCCAGGCGGGGAAGGTGGTGCTCCTGGCGCTGGCCCTGGCCGTGCGGCTGCGAGGCTGGCGCTAGGATCGGGCGCTTCTCCAACCTGGACATCCGTGCGCCTGGGCGCACCTTACGTCCCCGAGCCTGTCGTCTCCGCGTGCAACAGCGACAGGTGTGCGTCAGGTGGGCGTTACGTCCCGGATTGAGCTCGGACCGATGCCAGGTGCTCACCTGGCGGCACATCTGTCTTGCTGTCGGCGCCCTCGTGCCGATATCGGTCTCGTTCACTGACATAGCGCTCTGCTGCGCGAACATCTGTCATCGGAAGGCGCACGGAGCGGGCACGGACGTCAGGAGTCGCGCGGCGTGGTTGGGATGAGGACGACGAACTTGCCGTCCCGGTCGGGATAGGCGCCTTCGGGTCGCGACCACCCATCGCGCGCGGTCCCGACCGGCCAGTTGCGCTCCAGCTCCGCGAGGTCCTCAAAGTTGCCCGGCCCGTTGGATGGTCCCCAGATGGATGAGACCCGCGGGTACCAGGGATCCAGGATGTAGGCCCCGCCGATGGCGGCATCGCGGAAGATGGTCGGGTCGGCATCGGCGCGGAAGCCGGTCATCACCCAGGTGTGCGCTCCCCACCACGGGAACATGACGACCGGCTTGTCCATCTCAGTGATGGCCATGGCAGAGTCGCGGAGCGCATCGGAGTAGGAGGCGTAGGCGCGAATCTCGTAGCCGGTGGCGCCGTAGTCGGCGAGCGCCAGCGAAACGGCCGCCGGGCCCCAGCCGCCGTTGAGGCTGTCTTCCAACGACTCCCATTCGCCGATGCGGTCCTTGATGCCCTGCTGGAACGGTTCCGAGGTATCGCCGAGGCCGAGGATGGTGAGGACCATCTGGGTGGCGGCCACGGCGCAGTCCTTCTCGGTCAACTGCGAGGCGAAGACGGCGGGCTGGTCGTCCACCACCCGGACATCCACCGGCGCGCGCACGATCGGCGTCGGGGACGCGGACGGGGACGGAGTGGGAGAGGCCGACGGCACTTCGGTGGGATCCGGGGTGGGAGAGGCGGTCGGGCTTGGCTCCGCGGTCACCACCACGGTCGGGATGGTCGACCGATCCGGCGGCGGGTCCACGAAAGCCTCGATGCGACCGGTCAGGCGGTCAAAGCGTTCGCCGATGCCGAGCACGTCGGCGCGCACCGCGGTGAAGCCCATGGCGATGAGGAGCACCAGGATCAGGGAGGCGAGTGGGAGGCGGCGGGCAGTCATGGTCGTGTGACGGAGGATGACAGGCGAATGTGGCTCGGGCAACATGGGCCGATGCCCCTCCGCAGCCGATCCCTCCTGCTTGGCGTGCTGGTCGCGCTCGCGGCCTCGTTGGCGCCGGCGATCGCGAGCGCTGTCACGGCGCCACGCGTCGACCAGCGGTACCTGCTCAGTGCGACCCTCGACGTGGGCACCGGGCGACTCGACGCGGTGGAGGAGCTGGAGCTGACGAACCGGTCCTCGGGACCCATGGATCACGTCAACCTGTCGGTGATCCCTCGCGCGCTCGGCTACCTAACGATGGATGAGCCGATCACGGTCGACGGCGACGCGGTCGAAACCGAGTGGACGACCTCGATCAACCTGCGCGTCCCGCTCGACGATCTCGAGCCACGCGACACCACCACCATCCGTCTGCCGTTCCGCCTGGACGTGGGACGCAGCCCGGACGCGTTCACCGCGCGCACAAGTGCCGAGAACGGCGTCCTCAGCTTTGGCCAGTGGTTCCCGATCGTCTCGACCGAGCACGAGATCTACGGCCTCGGCGACCCGCAGATCTCCTTCACCGCCGACGAGATTCGCCTCGAGCTCGAGACGACGGCGGCCATCGGCCGCGACGCGGTCGCCTGCCCCGGCCTGGTCAGCGCGCCCGAAGCGACCGGCACCGCATGGGTCTGTCAGACGACCGACGTGCGTGACTTCAGCTTCGTGGTGAACCCGCGCTTTCGGTTGACCGAGCGCAACGTCGAGGGCACGGAGCTGCGGGTCTACACCGAGACGGTCGCGGGTGGGACGACCGCCGACCTGGCGGGGGAGGCGCTCATCGGCCTGTCCGAAGCGTTCGGTGACTACCCATGGGACGACCTGGTGCTGGCCGAAATCGGCTCAGGCGGCGGCTTCAGCATGGAATACCCACGCATGATCCACCTCACCCGGGACAAGGTGTCCGACACCTATGTGGTGTACCACGAGGTCGCGCACCAGTGGTTCTATGGCCAGCTGGGCAACGATCAGCAGCGCGAGCCGTGGCTGGACGAGGGCTTTTCCGATTTCAGCGCCCGGTACCTGATGGGCATCGGCGAGAACCAGTGCTCGACGCGTCCGGTGAACAGCGAGGTCTTCGACTGGGAGGCCGATGCTACGACCGGCGGCGACTGGACCAGCTGTGACGGCTACTTCCATGCCGTGTTCTACCAGGGCACCGAGTTCCTCAACAGCGTCCGCTCAGCGATGGGAGATGACGGGTTCTTTGCCGCCATGCGTGTATGGATCGCGCAGAACCGGTTCGGCATGACGACCGGCTCCCGGCTGCTCGGCCACCTGGCCGTCTGGACCGATGCGGACCTCGAGCCGATCTTCGACGCGTACCTCGTCGACTACGCGTTGGAGGCTCCGATCAAGCGACCTCCACTGCAGCATCTTCTCTGACGAGCCGGGATGCCAATCCAGTTGGCGTTGCGACCGACGAACTCTGGCAGATGGCCCGCCACCGCTGCGTCCTCGGTCGCTGTGCCAATCGGGTTGGCGCGCGGACCGTTTGATGCCGGCTCGCCGGTCGTAAGGCCAATTCACGTGGCATCGGGAGGGGCTCTGCTGGGGAGCTCCTCAGTAGCCTCGATGAACTCGAGGAAGCTGATATCTCCCGGCGACGCATCGGTTCAGTCTCTCACGGCCGCCGCCAGGATCCGTCAGGAATCCTGCTGCATCACCGCGAGGATGTTGCGAGAGGGATCCTTGAACCAGGCGATGGGCGGACCCTGGCCGCGCATGATGCCGCGCTCGTCCTGGTTGAAGCCCTCGCCGTAATGCTCGACGGCGACGCCGCGCCCGACGAGCCAGTCCACCGCCGCCTCGATGTCCGCGACGGGGAAATTGAGCGTCGTGTAGGTCGCCGGCTCGTGGTTCTCCTTGGGGTAGATGAGAACCGCGTGACCGCCGCCGAGCTTCAGCGTGAGCATGTCATTCTCCTCGCTGACCTCCAGGCCGAGCGTCTCTGCGTAGAACCTCTTCGCTGCCGGGATGTCGTTCGACGAGAAGCCTGAGAAGGCCTGGCTGTCCTTGAGCATATGGTCTCCTAATGCGACGACTCTATGACCGGTGACGGTCGGGAAACTCATCGGTCGACCGGTCCTCGGCTATTGCCTCGGCTCCTGGGCGCCGCGTCAGCGCACCCACGTAGACCCGGATGACCGCAAGTGACGCGCCGGAGGCGAAGACCGACGGTGCAGAACTGCTTCGATCGGTCCAGGTCGGATGGCCGTCCGCCCGGGTCGTCCCGAGAAAGAACGTGGTTTCAGGTCCGAATGAGCCCGCCCCGAGCGCCTCGCGCGGCCAGCTCCAGGGCAGCTCGACGAGTCCGTAGCCGTCGAGGTTCTTCGTGTCAACGGGCGCTCGGTCGGTCACCTGTTCACCTCATCTGTGCGCGTCGCCACCTATGACCGTCCGCGGGCGCGAGACTCATCGGTCGGTCGGGGTGAGACGCACCATCGGGATGACGCGTCCGGTTTGCTCCGGGTATTCCGCGAAGTGCGGCAGGGCCGCGACGTGCTGGTCCCACAGCCGGTCGCGATCGGCGTCCTCGACGATCGTGGCCGTCGCATCGAACCTCTGGTTCTCGGCCTCGACCGCCACCTCCGGGTTGCCTCGAACGTTTCGCAACCAGGCCGGGTCTGTCGGCGAGCCGGCCGCCGTCCCGGAGACCACGAAATCGGCGCCGTCGCGAGAGAAGGTCAGGATGGCTCGGCGCGGTTGGCCGGTCTTCGCGCCCGTCGAGGTCATGATCAGCAACGGGTGGCCGGCCAGCGGACCGGTCGTGACGACCCCATCGTGCGCTCGCATGTCCTCGATGAGTTCGTTCTCAAGCGTTGGGATCCCCAGTCGGGCATGGTCTTCTCCTTGAGCGAATGCGGTTGCGCAAGCAACTATGTCACGTTTGGTGAAACCGTGCGGTCGGCCCAACGGTTGACGTGGACACGGCGCGCGTTGACCATCGGCCGCGATGGGCGATATCGAACGGAAGAGTCTCGATCGGCCCGATGAGGTCCGCCGCTTCCAGCTCGGGACGGGTGAGCTGACTCGCGTCGGGTCACACGTGATCGGTCGCGGCGTGCTCGCACCCGGTTGGCGCTGGTCCACCCACATGGGCCCGATCATGGGCACGCCGTCCTGCCCGGTCCACCATGTCCAGGTCCTGCTGGCAGGTCGCTTCGCCGTCCGGATGGATGGCGGGGAAGAGATCGAGTTCGCGCCCAACGACGTGTTCGACGTGCCGCCGGGCCATGATGCGTGGGTCGTCGGCGACGAGCCGGCCGTGCTGCTCGATGTGTCCGGCAACATCGCCGCCATCGGCGTGTCCCAGGAGCACGAGCGGGTGGTGACGACGCTCCTCATGACCGACATCGTCGACTCCACGCGTATGGCGAGCCGCATGGGCGACCAGGCGTGGAAGCAGGTCCTGGGCGAGCACAACCGGGTCGTCCGTCTGCAAATGGACCGATTCCGAGGCGTCGAGGTGAACACGACCGGCGACGGATTCCTGGCCACCTTCAACAGCGCGGTGGGAGCGCTCCGATGCGCGACGGCCATCCTCGAAGCAGTCGGCGCGGTCGGGGTGCAGGTGCGCATCGGCGTGCACACCGGCGAGGTCGAGGTGATGGGGTCCGATATCGGAGGGATCGCCGTTCACACCGCGGCGCGGGTCATGGCCCTGTCCGGCCCGTCGGAGGTGCTGGTTTCGTCGGTCACGGTGGAACTCGCGGACGGAAGCGGGCTTGCGTTCGCCGACCATGGCCGGCACGAGGTCAAGGGATTGGAGCGTCCGGTCGAGGTTCACCGACTCCTGTCATGACCACTATTTGCGCCGTCATGACCGCACCCGATACTGAAGGTGGGCACCAGGCGAAGACCAGATGCGCGTCAGAGCGGGCAGTGGGCGCACCCCGGGCTACGTCGCGACGTCTGCGTCGCAGCGGCATGAGTTAGTGGTGACGCTAAGAATCCTCGCGTGCGTCTCTTCTGAAATGAGGCACATGCGCACCGTTGCGGCGGTGACCCTACTCGCGACCGTTGCTGCATGCAGCACAAACGTCGAAGGCCCCAGCGGAGACGCCTCCGCGCCTCCAAGTGGCATGGCGACGACGTCTGCGGAACCCAGGAGTCATTCGGCAGGCACGGCGTCATCGGCTGTGCCACCAAAGTCCGTGCCAGAATCTGCGAACCCGGTAGCCCAGCAGATGAGTGAGTGCGAACACACGTCCGGCGCGTATCGAGTCTCTCTGCCAGAAGGATGGTGGGTAAATCCAGAGTTCAGGGACGACGAGCTCGGGCACGTCGCCGCTTGCCGGTTCTTCGCGCCTCAGGACTACGACTTGACGAGCGCCGACCGGGAAACACCCATGCCCGAGGGCGTCGCCCTATGGATGGATTTCCTGGACGGGGGATGCGTCGGCTACATCAATCCGATCCTCGAGTCGCGAGACGTGACCGTCGATGGCTACGCGACTCGGGTCGAGGAGCTCGCAAAGGGAAAGCAGGACACGAATCCGGCGTTCACGTACCAGTACGTTGTCACGCTGATACCAGAAGCGGACTGTGAAAATGATGGCGAGTACATCTATGCACTCACGAACCGCGATCTCTCCGGCGACTACGAGGAGAACAAGGCAGTTCTCGACCAGATGATGGAGTCCATACAGGTCCGAGACTAATGCCGCCGCGGGGGCGCACGTCGGCCCGCCGAGCTTGAAAGTGGCGCAAGGAGCAGTGGGCATCGAGGCGACGGTGGCGCAAGCAGTACTATCAAACTCGCTCCGGGGCGAGGCCAGGATCAGGCGATGGTGGAAGGACAGCGCCGCACACCTGACGGTCGTCTGAACCGAACAACGTTTGGGGTACCGCTGCCGCAGGTCTCACCATGCATCAGGGGAATGCGGTGCTTTACCCTGCGCCGATGGACCGCGTGGATCGCGTCGACTCAATTCGCACCCTGCTCGACGCACCCTCGCCCGCCGTGCTGACGTTGTACCGGCCGGACGGCACCGCCCTCGTGTCACCTGTGTGGTTCCGGGTCAACGGCGATGCGTTCGAGGTGGTTATTGCGGCCGGGGACGGCAAGTTGACGTACCTCAGTCGTGACCCGCGATGCGTGCTGCTTGTCTTCGAGACGATTCCACCGTTTCGAGGGGTTGAGGTGCGAGCGGAGGCTGCGCTGAGCGCCGACGGCGTCAACGAAGCACGCCTCTCCATCGCGTCCCGCTATCTTGGCGCAGAACGTGGACGCAGGTTCGCGGAGCGGCGTGGCGACCAGGGCTTTGTGCTGCGCGTGCCGACAGAGAACGCGCGGCTATGGAATCTTCGGGCGATCTTGCCGCCATGAGAATCAACTCGACACTCGACCACGATTTCCCCCTCTTCCAAGGCGGAAGTATCAGTAGCGTCGGAATCCACGAGCCAAACTAGGTTGGTGTCGGGTCGAACCTGACACCAAGCGCAAGCGGCCATGGTCATCCCAGTCTGCGATACGCCGACAGGGTGAGGAACTCGGCGAAGTCATCGGAGAGCACGAGCTCGTCTAGGAGGGCGGTGGCATCGGCCCAGGGGTAGTCGGGAAGCGATGAGCGCAGGGTGGCGAGCTCCTCGTCGCGGATGCTGGCGTAGCGCTCGGCCGTCATCGGCGAGCCGTCATCGAGCGGGACGGCGTGGGTCCGCCACTGCCAAAGTTGCGACCGGCTGATCTCCGCGGTGGCCGCATCCTCCATGAGGTTATTGATGGCGGCCGCCCCGTTGCCGGCCAGCCAGCTGGCGAGGTACGAGAGGCCGACCGAGATGTTGGCGCGCACGCCGTGTTCAGTGACGGCGCCGCCGGGCACGCGGATGTCGACCAGGTCGGAAGCGATGACCTTCACCTCCGTGCGGGATCGGTCCTTCTGGTTCGGCCGATCACCGAGGATGCCGTCGAAGACCTCCCGCGCGATCGGCACAAGGTCGGGATGGGCGACCCAGGTACCGTCGAAGCCGTCGGACGACTCACGCTCCTTGTCCTCTCGGACCTTCGCCAAGGCGCGCTCATTGACTTCGGGGTCACGGCGAGAGGGAATGAAGGCCGCCATGCCGCCCATGGCGTGCGCCCCACGCCGATGGCACGTCTGCACGAGCAGCTCGGAATAGGCGCGCATGAAGGGCACCGTCATGGTCACCGAGGCGCGATCCGGCAGAATCATGTCGGCCCGCGCTCGGAACTTCTTGATGATGCTGAAGATGTAGTCCCAGCGTCCGGCATTGAGGCCGGCGGCGTGCTCGCGCAGCTCGAACAGGATCTCGTCCATCTCGAAGGCCGCCAGGATGGTCTCGATCAGGACGGTGGCGCGGATCGAGCCGCGCGGCACGTCCAGCGCCACCTGCGCCGCCACGAAGATCTCGTTCCAGAGCGCCGCCTCGAGGTGGCTCTCCAGCTTCGGCAGGTACAGGTACGGGCCCGAGCCGCGCGACAGGAGCTCCCGCGCATTGTGGAAGAACCAGATCCCGAAGTCGAAGATGGCGGCACCGATGGGAGCGCCATCCACCAGGACGTGCGACTCGACCAGGTGCCAACCTCGTGGCCTGATGCAGAGGGTGGCAACGTTGTCGCTGAGGGCGTACGCCTTTTCATCAGTCCGGAAGGTCAGCCGTCGTCGGACAGCCTCGCACACCGCCCAATGGCCGGTGACGACGTTGTCCCAGGTGGGGGAGAGGCTGTCCTCGAAATCGGCCATGAAGACCGATGCGCCCGAGTTGAGCGCGTTGATCAGCATCTTCGGCTCCGCCGGGCCGGTGATCTCGACGCGTCGATCGTCGAAGTCCGGTGGAGCGGGCGCAACGCGCCAGTTCGAATCGCGGCTCTCGATGGGGTTGGGGAGAAAGTCGGGCATCTCGCCGCCATCGATCCGCGCCTGGCGCTGTGAGCGGTCGGCAAGCAGCCGCTCGCGCTCGGGATTGAAGTGCCGATGCAGCTCGGCGACGAAGTTCAACGCCTGGGGCGTAAGCACTTCGTCAGAGTGATCGGTCGAGCGGGTGATCTGGATTCCGGCGTACGCATCGGTCATCCCGTGATTGTCGCAGCCAGCCACACTATCGTGCCTTCGTGATCGGTCGTTCTTCTCTGCCGTCTCGGCTCAAGCCTCGCCCCGGAAACGAAGCCACAGCCAGCGTCTTGGTCTCATTACCAACGTGGTTGGCGGTAACCGCGAGGGCGGTACTGGTTCCCCTCAGCTACCAACCCTGTTGGCGTCAGGCGGGATTTGACCGCCGACCACGCGTTCAGCCGGCGTGATGGCCGCGCACCGAACTGGTCACCGTCAACCCTGTTGACGCATAGGGACGCTGGGCGACAGGAGCGCTGCCAGTCAGTCCCGCAGGGCCAAGAGGGCGGGATCGCCACGGTGGCGTCGCGCCCGACGGGTGATCTCGGCGAGCATCTCGCGCTGCGCCGTGCTCCACGGGGTCAGCACCCGGAGGCGGAGGTGCCCCGTGACATCGTCGTCGCCATCGGGGGTCAGGGCCGGATCGATCCAGCCCTTTCCGCCGTAGCCAAGAAATCGGGTCGGGGTGATTCGGACCGGCTGTGAGTAGGTGGCGACAAAGGTCTGGCGGTCGAGCGCAGCGCGGGCCATCAGATCGGCATACTTCTCGAACATGGTCGGGCGGATCACGTCAACCGTGGGATGCGGAAGCACGGTGGCGGTGCCTTCCACCAACTCGACATCGAATTCCTCGCTCGGCTGACCGATCGCCAGCATCACGTCGGCGTGCTCGCGGAGGCTGCGCACCTTCTGAGCGTCTGCTTGCTGAACAGATCGAAACGATCCGTCCCAGTTGAACCAGACCGGCACGACGTGCGGCCGCCCATCGGGTCGCGTGGAGCTCAGCCAGACGGTTGGTTCGCTGCGAAGCCGCTGCTCGATCGAAGACTGCTGGTCAACGGTTGGGGTACGCATGAGAGCCTCGACGCTTCTGCCCGACGGAGTGTAATTCCACGTGCCCCTGCTGCCTAGACCGATATCGGCACCGAGCGCGTCGGCGAGTCGACACCGGCGGCCGAGAGAGCCCGCGCGCGTGGACTTGCATCACAGTCTATGATCCCCGATGGGGGACGTCACAGGATCGCCTGGAGAGAAGGCATGCCGCTCTATCTGGATGAGCATGAGCACATCCCGGGGCTCGAGGCGAACGCGCTTGCCGGGGCCCACGCACGCGATGTCGAGGTCGGCGCCGGCTACGGCGTCACCTATCTGCGCTACTGGTTCGACGAGGCCACCGGCAAGGTGTTCTGCCTGGTGGATGCGCCCAGCCCCGAGGCGGCCGAGCAGGTCCATCGCGAGGCGCACGGCCTGGTGGCCGATCGGCTGATGAAGGTCACCGAGGGCGGGTGAGTCGCTAGCCCTGTGAGGCATAGGCGATCGCCGCGTCCATGGAGGCACGGCGTCCTTCGGCCATGACCGTTTCGAGAACCTCCGGACCGAGCGTTCGCTGGAGTCCGGCGAGGAACTGGTCGAGCTCCGCGGTCGCCGCCGTCGACAGCGGCGCACCGATCACCTGTCGCAGGCCGGCCGCCATGCCGATGAGCCGCGCCGCCCGCTCTGCATCGGCTTCGGCGA
>Ga0136633_1000789_pt1 | contig 23882 bp, 26 predicted proteins | sample AntDrymeUQ832206_2_FD_105494 | JGI IMG/M metagenome (GOLD analysis project Ga0136633, IMG submission 105494) | Polar desert sand microbial communities from Dry Valleys, Antarctica - metaG UQ83 (22.06) | ecosystem: Environmental > Terrestrial > Soil > Desert | place: Antarctica: Dry Valley...
CGGCAGCCGACGCAAGAGCAGGACGGTGGATCCGTCGAGGAGAGCGCGGGCAGTCGACGGTCGAGCTCGTGGCGCTGCTGCCGCTGCTGGTCGTGGTCGGGCTCGCGTGCGCGCAGCTGCTGATGGCCGGCGCGGCTCGCGAGCTGGCCGGCAACGCCGCCGAGGCCGGCGCGGTCGCGATGCTGCAGGGCGGTGATGCCAGGGAGGCGGCGCGCGACGCTGTCCCCGGCTGGTCGCGATCACGACTCCGGGTGGAGGTTCGTGGCGGCGCCGTGCGTGTCGAGATGCGGCCGGCGCCCCTCGTGCCGCCGCTCGCCGACCTTCTCATCGCTCGCGCCACGGCGCATGCGGGTTCATGAGCCGCGTGCTCGACCATCTCTCGCGCCTGTTCGTCGAGCCGCAGGCGGTCGCGTCGGAGCCCGAGAACAGCGAGGTGCAGTGGTTGCCGCCGGGCTCGCCGGCGTCGACCGCGGGAAACCGCCGAGCGGCGCAGCGAATCGGCGTGGTTTGCGTGGCTCGTGAGGCGCGCGTGGCCGGCGGCGCCGCGGCTCTCGCGTTGGCCCATTCCTCGGGTGCGTCGTGCGTGACCGTGCTCGATTGGATTGGAGCGGGGGCGCCGGGAGGGCGAGATCGTCCGGCGTCGCCGGCGTCGCGCCGATGCGCCGCCCAGTTGCGCGATCAGGGCCACGTCGTCACCTCGGCGGGGCGGGTGGTGCGCGTCGGCCTACCCGAGACGGAGGAGGAGGCTGCTGCCGCCGCGCGAGCGGTCCTTGCCCGGACGGACGGGCCCGGGGTGGTGGTGGTCGCAGCGGCGCGCGGTCCCGCGACCGAGCGTCTCTTGACCGATCTGGATCTGATTCTGCTGGTTGTCCGCCCCGGCGCCGACGCCGATCTGACATCGATCGCGCTCGCGGCACTCAGGGCTCTGGCGCCCAGCCAGGTGGTCGAGCTGCCCAACTCCCCGGCCGCGTGCGCGCTTGCTCGCTCCGGCTCGGCCCTGGTGGCGCCGCTGCGCGCCCCGCTCGTCGTCGCGCTGGGGAGCGGGAAGTGACGCTTCAGCCCTCGCTGTACCGCGGGCGAGCCGCTGCGCGGAGCGAAACCGGTCAGGCGCTGTTCCTGCTCATGGCGGCGATGCTGGTGGTCGTCATCTGCGCGATCGTGGCCGGGGCGATCGCTCGCGGCTTCGGCGTGCGGGCCGACGAGCAGCGGGCGGCGGATCTGGGGGCGCTGTCGGGCGCCAAGGCGATGCGCGCGGCCTATCACCGGCTGTTCGAGCCGCCGTTGGTGGACGGCCGTCCGAACCCGTCGCATCTCGAGCGCGCTGCCTATCTCGCACTCGGCGTAGCCGCAGCCCGGGGGACCGCGGAGCGCAACGGGGCCGAGGGCGTCGCGGTCACGTTCCCGGGCGCCGATCCGCTGGCGCCCATACGCATCCGGGTCGCCGTCGACGACCCCATCGAAGTCCAGGGTGGCGGGCGCGTCCGCCTGCGGGTCGCCGCCGAGGCGGAGCTCGCGCCGCCGGCGAGCATCGCGGCCCCGAGCGCGGGCCAGGGTGAGTACCCGGGGCCGTACGCCTACCGGCAAGGAAAGCCCATGCGGCCCGACACCGCGCAGGCGTTCGACCGGCTCGCGGCAGCCGCCCAGGCCGACGGGATCTCGCTGATCATCTCCAGCGGGTACCGCAGCGACGCCGAGCAGGCGATCCTGTTCGCTCGCAAACCCGATCCGAAGTGGGTCGCTCGCCCCGGCACCTCGCTGCACCGCCTGGGCACCGAGCTCGATCTCGGTCCCGAGTCCGCTTACGGGTGGCTGGCCGCCAACGCCCCGCGGTTTCACTTCGTTCGCAGGTACAGCTGGGAGCCCTGGCATTTCGGCTACGCGCTCAACGCGGGGACGGCCTCGGTCGGCTACAGCGGCGAGGCGCGCAGCGTCGGCGTCCCGGACTTCGTGCCGGCGCAGTTCGTCTCGGCGTTCGCCGCGGCCGCTCAGCGGTGGAACGTGTCGGCGGCGCTGCTCGCTGCGCAGGCTTACAAGGAATCGGGGTTCAACCCGTTCGCGCGCTCGCCTGTGGGCGCCCAGGGCATCGCGCAGTTCATGCCCGCCACCGCCGCGGCATACGGTCTCGACAACCCGTTTGACGCCACGCAGGCCATCGACGCGCAGGCGCACATGATGCGCGACCTCCTCCGGCAGTTCGCCTCGGTGCCTCTGGCCCTTGCCGCCTACAACGCCGGGCCCGGGCGGGTCGGCGCCTGCATGTGCATTCCGCCCTACCCGGAGACTCAGGCCTATGTCGCTGCGATCCTCGGCATGCTCAACGGGATGGGGGACTCAACCGGGCTGCTGGCCGGGGGGCTCGAAATCCGGCTGGTGAAATAGCGCTGCGGCGCTCGAGTCAGGCGGGCGCGGCGGCCGCCGCAACCTCCGAACCTGCCGGGGTCCCCGCAGGCTCGACGACAATCGGGATGCCGTTGAGCACTGCCGTGCCGGTGATCGGCTCGAGGTCGTTCTCGTCGGTCAGCACGTTGCTGTTGACGCCGGCGTGCTCGCGGGCGACGGCCATGTCGAGGCCTGGCGTGTCGTGGCCCCAGCCGTGGGGGATCGATACCACGCCGGGCATGATCGCGTCGGTCACCTCGACCGGGATCTCGATCACGCCTGCGCGCGAAGAGACCCGGGCCTGGCCGCCATCGACGAGGCCGAGCCGCGCGGCGTCGTCGGGGTGCACGTGGGCGGTGCAGCGCAGCGGCCCGCTGACCAGAAGCGGGAGGTTGTGCATCCATGAGTTATTCGAGCGCAGGTCGCGCCGGCCCACCAGCACCATGCCGTCGGAGGCCGCATCGAGCGCGGCGCGCAGCCGAGGCACGTCGGCGGCGATCGCCTCGGGGGCCAGTTCGACCTTGCCCGAGGGTGTGCGGAGCACTTCCGGTAGGCGAGGCTGCAGCGGTCCGAGATCGATCCCGTGCGGCGCGGCCACCAGGTCGGCCAGCGTCAGGTCGTAAGGGCCGGCTCGCAGCATGATGTCGAGCACCCGTTCGGGGCCGCGCCACGGCGCTGCGGCGGCGACGATGTCGGCCGGGTCCTGGCCGAACAGCGGCGAGTGAGGGTCGCCCGCTTCCCGCCGCGCCAGGTCGGTCGCCACCCTGTCGTCGAGCGCCTCGATGTCGGTGTCCGGCCCGGCTCCGCCTGCGATGCCGGCGAGCCGCAAGAGGGTCTGCCACTCGTCGGGCATCCCGGCCGGCGGCTCGAACACCGGCGCTGACCACTTGGCCACGTTGCGCACCGCGAACTGGTTGAACACGAGGTCGTACTGGGAGTGCTCGAGGTGCGAGAGCGCAGGCAGGATCACGTCAGCGTGGCGCGTGGTCTCGTTGACGTAGATGTCGAGGCTGAGCATGAAGTCCAGGGACTCGACGGCGGCGCTGAGCCGTTCGACGTTGGGCGTGCTCGACACCGGGTTTCCGGCGATCGTGATCAGCGCCCTCACCTGGCCCTCGCCGGGCGTCTCGATCTCCTCGGCCAAGCAGGCGACGGGTAGCTCGCCGAGCACCTCGTTGGCGCCCCGAACCCGGCTCTGCCAGCGGCCGAACACCACGCCCCTGCCACGACCGGGCCGGCCCTTGGTGTTCGGCGCTCCCGCGGCCGCCTTGGTGAACATCACGCCGCCGGGCTGGTCGAGGTTGCCGGTCACCACGTTGACCACGTCGATCAGCCAGCTCGCCGTGGCGCCGAAGGTCTGGGTCGTGGTCCCGATGCGCCCGTAGACCGCGGCCGACTCGGCGGCGGCGAGCTCGCGAGCGATGCGGCGGACGTCCTCGGCGGCGATGCCCGTGGGCGCCGCGACAGCCTCTGCCGTGAACGGCGCCATGAGCTCGCATACCTCCTCGAGTCCAGCGACGTGCTCGCTTGCGGCGCCCGGATCGGCGAGGCCCTCGGCGAACAGCGTGTTGACGATGCCCGCCAGCAGCAGGGCATCGGAGCCCGGGCGGATGAACAGGTGCTCGTCGGCCGCCTCCGCCGTGCGGCTGCGGCGGGGGTCGACCACCACGATCTTGCCGCCGCGCGCCTGGATGCCCTTGAGCCGGCCGCGCACGTCGGGCGCGGTCATCAGCGAGCCGTTGGAGGCCAGCGGGTTGGCGCCCATGCACAGCAGGTACTGCGTGCGGTCGAGGTCAGGGATCGGCACCGTCAGCGAGCCGCCGAACATCAGCCCGCAGGCCAGCTGCTTGGGGTACTGGTCCACGGTGGACGCCGAGAAGATGTTCTTCGTGCCGAGCGCCTTGAGCAGCACGCGGCCGTAGACGAGCGAGGACAGGCCATGCGCCGACGGGTTGCCGAGGTAGACGGCCACTGCGTCGCGACCGCCCGCCGCGAGCACCGCTCCGAGCTTCTCGTCGATCAGCGCGAACGCCTCGTCCCAGCCGATCGGCTCGAAGGTCCCGTCCTCGCGCTTGCGCATCGGCGTACGCAGCCGGTCGGGGTCCTCGTGCAGCTCCTTCAGCGACACGCCCTTGGGGCACAGGAATCCGTGGCTGAAGACATCCTGCGCGTCGCCGCGCACCTTCTGAACGCTGCCGTTGATCGTCAGCTCGAGTCCGCACGTGGCCTCGCAAAGAGGGCAGGTGCGATACGCCGTCCGCGTCTCGCCCATGCCGGCGATGCTACTCCGGCGGCAATGTCCACCCCTCGCCGGGGCGCGTCAGAACGCGTTGGCGATGATCGCCACCAACACGGCGATCGTGGCGCCGAGCATCGCGAGCATCCCGGTGTGCAAATCGCGCCGCATCGCTGTGAGCTCGCCGCGCATCTCGCGGAAGCCGGCGTCAGTGTCTGCGCGCATCTGCCGGAAGCCGTCGCGGAGCTCAGCGCGCAGCTCTTCGAGCTGGCGGTCGATCTGGTCGAAGCGATCGTCGAGACGTTGGTCGTTCCACACGGTGCGTTCCATGCCCATGCTACCTCCCGGGCGCGTCGATCTCGCCCCCCGACCTACCCTGGAAGCGGTGGCCTCCGAGGGACGCAGAACCAAGCTCGCGGAGCAGCGCAAGTCCCTGCCCAACGGTCCCGGCGTCTACGTCTTCCGTGACGCCAAGGGCAAGGTCATCTACGTCGGCAAGGCCAAGAACCTGCGCAGCCGGGTCGGCGGACACTTCTCGAACCCGGTGACCCGCGGCGCCTACGAGATGGTCGACTCGATCGAGTCGGTGGAGTTCCTGCTCGTCTCGTCGGAGACCGAGGCGCTGCTCACCGAGCAGGGCTTCATCAAGCAGTACCGCCCGCGCTTCAACATCCGGCTGCGCGACGACAAGTCCTATCCGTTCATCGCCATCTCGATGGACGAGGCGTTCCCACGGGTCTATTTCACTCGTGAGCGCCACCGCCGCGACCGGGTCTACTTCGGGCCGTATTCGAGCGCGAAGCGCACGCGGGCGACGCTCGATCTGCTCGGGAAGGTCTTCCTGTTCCGCTCCTGTCAGGGCAAGGATCCGGGCCGGCGGACCGGCTCACCGTGTCTCGACTACTACATCAAGCGCTGCGGGGCGCCCTGCGTCGACTACGTCAGCGCCGAGGAGTACCGCGAGAGCATCGACAGCGTCGTCGCGTTCCTGTCGGGTCGCTATCGCGAGATCGAGCGCGACCTCGAGGCCAAGATGAAGGGGGCCGCGGCGGCGCAGGAGTTCGAGCAGGCCGCTCTGTGGCGTAACCGCCTCAGCGCCGTCCGGTCGCTCCTGCAGCGCCAGCGGGTGGCCAACGAGTCGATTGGGACCGTCGACGTGGTCGCCGTGGCGATGGAGGGCACCGACGCCAACGCGCAGGTTCTGCAGGTCCGCGACGGTGTTCTCTCGGACCGCCAGTCGTTCTACCTCGACAACATCGCCGAGCGCGAGGCGCCCGAGGTTCTCGAGGAGTTCATGCTCCAGTACTACCTGGGTGGCGCCGCGATCCCGGCCCAGATCGTCGTGCAACACCCCAACGACGCGTTGGCCGAGGCCCTGAGCGAGCGGCGTGGCGGCCGCGTGGAGCTGCGGGCGGCCGAGCGTGGCGACAAGGCCCGCCTGCTCGACCTCGCCGAGCGCAACGCGCGGCTCGCGCTCGACCAGGAGAAGCTGAAGTCTGAGCGCCGCCGCCAGCAGCGGGTCGAGGCGCTCGACGGGCTCCAGCGAGCGCTCGGGCTCGACGCGCTGCCGCTGCGGATCGAGTGCTTCGACATCTCGACGCTGATGGGCACCAACACCGTGGCCTCGATGGTCGTCTTCGAGGGCGGCGCGCCGAAGAAGTCCGACTACCGCCGCTTCAACGTGCGCGGGACGGCCGAGGGCGTTCCCGACGACTTCGCGGCGATGGAGGAGATCCTCGGCCGGCGGCTCGCGCAATGGGAGACCCAGCAGGACCTCTCGCCGCACGACCCGAAGCGCAACGAGTCGTTCGCGACGCTGCCCAACCTGATCGTCATCGACGGCGGTCCGGGCCAGCTCACGGCGGGCCTGCGCGCGCTCGAGGGCTTTCGGGAGCGCGGTGTGGTGATCGTCTCGTTGGCCAAGCGTCTGGAGGAGGTCTACACCGCAGGCATGCGAGCACCGCTGGTCCTCGCCCACGACACGCCTGAGCTCCAGCTGCTTCAGCGCGTGCGCGACGAAGCCCACCGCTTCGCCATCACCCACCACCGCGGCCGGCGCGACAAGGAGCTCACGACCTCGATCCTCGACGATCTCCCCGGCATTGGCCCGGCCCGCAAGCGCGCGCTGCTCCTGCACTTCGGCTCGCCCGACGCTTTCCTGGCCGCCTCCCGCGATGAGCTCGAGTCCGTCCCCGGCCTGCCCGGCAAGACGGCACGGGAGATCTATACGTTCCTGCACCGCACCAGCGGCTGAACATGAAGGGGTCTGACCGGCCGTCCGTGATGACCTGGATGCGCCGCGTGTTCGCCGGCGCGTTCGTCGCGCTGGGCGCGCGGCTTGCCGCCGCCGGGCGCTGACCGGCGCGCTCCGTACCATCCCTGAAGGAATGGCCACGACGAAGCCGGGACGGCTGAGCGAACGCCTTGGGCTCACGCGCCGCGAACCGCCGCCGTCGCGGTTGGAGGACTTCGTCGTCATCACGGGCTACTCCGGCGCGGGCAAGTCCACGGCGATGCAGGTCTTCGAGGACGCGGGCTACTTCTGCGTCGACAACCTGCCGCCGGAGATGATCGCCGGGCTAGTCGATTTGTTCATGCACGAGGGCTCCAAGGTCGAGCGCGCGGCCGTGGTCTCCGACGTGCGCGGGGGCGAGTACTTCGTGGCGCTTCAGGAGGTGCTCGAGTCCCTCGACCGTCACGGCGTCCGCCACCGTGTGCTGTTCCTCGACGCTGACGAGGAGACGCTGCTCACGCGCTACAAGGAGACGCGCCGGCGCCACCCGCTCGCCCCCGGCGGCTCGGTCGCTCAGGGCATCGCCGAGGAGCGCGCGCTGCTCGAGAAGCTCAAGGACCACGCCGAGGCGACCATTGACTCGACCGGCCTGAAGGCCTCGACCCTGCGGCGCAAGATCGCCGACGAGTTCCTTCCCCGCGAGCCGCTGACGCGCCTGGCCGTCACGTTCCAGAGCTTCGGCTTCAAGCACGGCCCCCCGCGCGACGCGGACCTGACCTTCGACGTGCGCTTCCTCCCCAACCCTCATTGGGAGCCCGAACTGCGCCCGCTCACCGGTCATGACCGCCGGATCGTCGAGTACGTGGGGCGCCAAAACGCGCTGGCCGAGTTCTACGATCGGCTGATGCCGCTGCTGGACTTCCTGATCCCGCAGTACAGCGGGGAGGGCAAGGCGCATCTGATGGTGGCAATCGGCTGCACGGGAGGCCGGCATCGGTCGGTGGTCATCGCCGAGGACCTCGCCGCGCGCTACGGCGAGAACGACCAGGTGTTCGTCGAGGCCATCCATCGCGACATCGAGAAGCAGACGCCCGGCGCGTGATCGACCATGTTGGCCTGGAAGTCTCCGACCTCGCGCGGTCGGGCGCCTTCTACGACGCGCTCTTCTTCCCTCTGGGCATCCGCCGGATGTTCGAATCCGAACGCGCGCTGGCCTACGGGATCGACGAGGCGCGCTTCTGGATCACCGAGCGCGGCCATTCGCCGCAGGCCTCCTTCGGCCATGTGGCCCTGGCGGCGACCGGCAAAGCGGCGGTTGACGCGGCCTACGAGGCGGGTCTGAACGCCGGCGGGCGCTCGGACGGGCCACCCGGGCCACGGCGCCAGTACGGCCCGCGCTACTACGCCGCGTACCTGCTCGATCCCGATGGCCTGCGGATCGAAGTCGTGTCCGGCAGCCGTTGAATAGGCTCTGCGGCAATGTCACTTCGCGTAGGAATCAACGGATTCGGCCGTATCGGACGCAACGTCTTCCGTGCGGCCCAGGCTCGGGGCGCCGACATCGAGTGGGTCGCGGTCAATGATCTGACCGACCCCAAGACGCTGGCCCACCTGCTCAAGTACGACTCGATCCTCGGGCCGTACCCGGGCACGGTCGAGGCGTCGGAGGCCGGCCTGAAGGTCGACGGCTCCGACCTCAAAGTGCTCGCCGAGCGCGACCCGGGCGCGCTGCCCTGGGGCGATCTCGGCGTCGACGTCGTCATCGAGTCGACCGGGTTCTTCACCGACCGCGAGAACGCGGCCAAGCACCTCGCCGGCGGGGCCAAGAAGGTCATCATCTCCGCGCCGGCCAAGGGCGAGGACATCACGGTGGTGCTGGGCGTCAACTTCGACAAGTACGACGCGGCCTCTCACGACGTCATCTCCAACGCCTCGTGCACGACCAACTGCCTGGCGACGTTCGCCAAGGTCGCCCACGAGCTGGTCGGCATCAAGCACGGCCTGATGACGACCATCCACGCCTACACCGCAGATCAGAATCTCCAGGACGCTCCGCACTCCGATCCGCGCCGAGCGCGGGCCGCGGCGCTGAACCTGGTGCCGACGTCGACCGGCGCGGCCAAGGCGGTCGGGCTGGTGCTCCCCGAGCTCAACGGCAAGCTGCACGGGTTCGCGGTCCGTGCGCCGGTGCCAACGGGCTCGCTGGTCGACCTGACGTTCGAGGCGAGCCGCGAGACCAGCGTCGAGGAGCTCAACAACGCGTTTCGGTCCAAGGCCGACACCGGCGATCTCGCCGGGATCCTGCAGTTCACCGAGGACCCGATCGTCTCGACCGACATCGTCACCAACCCGTTCTCGTCGATCGTCGACGGAGGCCTGACCGCTGTCCTTGACGGGACCCTGGTCAAGGTCGTCTCGTGGTACGACAACGAGTGGGGCTACTCCAACCGCGTGGTCGACCTCGTCCAGAAGGTGCTGCCCTCCTCGTGAGGACGCTCGACGACCTCGAGACCGATCTCTCGGGGAAGCGCGCAGTCGTCAGGGTGGATTTCAACGTCCCCCTCGACGGCGGCCAGATCACGGACGACACGCGCATCCGGGCGGCTCTGCCGACGCTCACCGAGCTGCGAGAGCGCGGCGCCGCGCTGGTGCTGCTCGCCCACCTGGGGCGACCCAAGGACCGCGAGCCCGAGCTGTCGCTGGCGCCGATCGCCAAGCGGCTGGGGGATCTGCTGGGCGAGGACGTCGATCTGGTGGATGCCCCGGGCCAGGGCGGCGTGTCGATGCTCGAGAACGTGCGCTACGACCCTCGGGAGACCGAGAACGCCCCCGAGCTGGCGGCCGAGTACGCGGCGCTGGGTGACGTCTACGTCAACGACGCGTTCGGCGCCGCGCACCGCGCGCACGCCTCGACCGAGGGCGTCGCGCGACTCCTGCCCGCCTACGCGGGCCGGTTGTTGCAGCGCGAGGTCGAGACGCTGCGCGAGATCATCGCCGACCCAAAACGCCCCCTGGTGGCGGTGGTCGGCGGCGCCAAGGTGACCGACAAGATCGGCGTCATCGACGCGTTCCTCGAGAAGGCCGACGTGATCCTGATCGGCGGCGCCATGTGCTTTCCGTTCTTCGCCGCCCAGGGCCATGACGTCGGCGCGTCGCTGTGCGAGGAGGAGGGCATCGAGCCCGCTCGCCGCGCGCTGCTTGACGGGCAGGGCAAGCTGCACCTGCCCCAGGACCTCGTGATCGCCGACCGCTTCGCCGCGGACGCCGAGCGCAAGGAGATCGACGCCGTCGACGTGCCCGAGGGCTGGATGGGCCTCGACGTCGGCGGGCGCACCGCTCGCGCCTACGCCGACGAGATCCGCAACGCCGGCACGGTCTTCTGGAACGGCCCCATGGGCGCGTTCGAGATGGAGCCCTTCGCCGGCGGCACCCGTGCCGTGGCCGAGGCCGTCGCCGACACCGCCGCGACCACGGTCGTGGGCGGAGGCGACAGCGCCGCCGCGCTCACGCAGTTCGGCCTGGCCGAACGCGTCACCCACCTGTCCACCGGCGGAGGGGCGTCGCTCGAGCTCCTTGAGGGCAAGCCGCTGCCGGGCGTCGAGGTCCTGTCATGAGCCGAACCCCTCTGATCGCCGGTAACTGGAAGCTGCACAAGACGATCGCCGAGGCTGAGGAGTTCGTCGCCGGCCTGCTGCCGCGGGTCTCCTCGACCGAGGGCGTCGACGTCGCGCTGTGCGTCCCGTTCACCGCTCTCGCCGCGGTCGTCGACTCGACGCGCGGCTCGCGCGTCGAGGTTTACGCGCAGAACATGCACGAGGCCGCGTCCGGGGCATTCACCGGCGAGATCTCGGCGCCGATGCTCAACGAGCTCGACGTCCACGGCACGCTGCTTGGCCACTCCGAGCGCCGGCAGTACTTCGGCGAGACCGACAAGGCGCTGGCGCTGAAGGTCGTCGCCGCGCTCGACGCCGGCCTGACGCCGATGCTGTGCGTCGGCGAGACCGAGGACGAGCGCGATGCCGGCGACACCGAGCGCAAGCTGCGCAATCAGGTCCAGGACGGCCTCGACAAGGTCGACGAGGCCCGACTGGGCGACGTCGTCATCGCGTATGAGCCGATCTGGGCGATCGGCACCGGCAAGGTCGCCACGCCCGAGCAGGCCCAGGACGCCGTGGCGTTCGTCCGCGCGCTGGTCGCCGACCGCTCCAAGGAGCAGGCGGAGCGCACGCGCATCCTCTACGGCGGCAGCGTCAACGACGCCAACGCGGCCGAGCTGCTCGGCCTGCCCGACATCGACGGCGCGCTCGTGGGCGGGGCGTCGCTCGATCCGGCCAAGCTCGCGACGATCATCGACGCCGCCCGCGGATGAGCCTCCCCGCTCCGGCGTGCGCGCTGGTCGTCCTCGACGGCTGGGGCCTCGCGCCTGCGGGTCCTGGCAACGCGGTCGAGCTGGCCGACACGCCGGTGTTCGACGCGCTGTGGGAGAAGTACCCCCACACGACGCTGACCGCGTGCGGCCCCGCCGTCGGCCTCCCCGAGGGGCAGATGGGCAACTCCGAGGTCGGCCACCTCAACCTCGGGGCCGGCGCCGTCGTCAAGCAGGACCTGATGCGCATCGACGAGGCGGTCGAGGACGGTTCGTTGTTCGACAACGCGGTGGTCCAGGACGCGCTGCGCAACCACCAGCGGGTGCACCTGATCGGGCTGGTCTCCGACGGCGGGGTGCATTCGAGCCTCGAGCATCTGCGCGCGCTGACCGAGATGGCGCTGGGCGACGTCATCGTCCACGCCTTCACCGACGGCCGCGACACCTCGCCCTCCGCCGGCTGGCACTTCCTGCAGGACGTCGAGTCGTGGGGCACCTGCCGCGTCGGGACGGTCATGGGGCGCTTCTTCGCCATGGATCGCGACCACCGCGAGGAGCGCACAGAGAAGGCCGTAGAGGCGCTGGTGTGGGGCCGGGCCGAGCACCAAGCTCACAGCGGCGAGTTCGCGGTCCGCCAGGCCTACGAGCGAGGCGAGAGCGACGAGTTCATCGAGCCCACGCTGGTCGGCGAGGACACCTTGATCGCGCAGGAGGACAGCATCCTGTGCTTCAACTTCCGGCCCGACCGCATGCGTCAGCTCGTCCAGGCGCTCGACGACACGGGCATGCAGATCGCCACGCTCACCGAGTACGACGAGGACTACGACTACCCGGTGGCCTTTCCGCCGGAGCGGCCCGAGGTCACGCTACCGAAGGTCATCGAGGCCGCCGGCGGCAAGCAGCTGCACGTGGCGGAGACCGAGAAGTACCCGCACGTCACGTACTTCTTCGCCGGAGGGGAGGAGGAGAAGTGCGAAGGCGAGCGCCGCGAGCTGGTTCCCTCACCCCGCGACGTGCCGACCTATGACCACAAGCCGGAGATGAGCGCCGAGGCCGCGGCCGACGCGTTCGTCTCCGCGTGGCAGGAGGACCAGCCGCAGTTCGGGATCATCAACTTCGCCAACCCCGACATGGTCGGTCACACCGGGGTGATCGGAGCGGCGGTGACGGCGATCGAGACCGTCGACGCCTGCCTGGGTCGCGTGGTCGACGCGGTGCGGGCGACGGGAGGCGTCCTGATCGTCACCGCCGACCACGGCAACGCCGACGAGATGCTCGAGGACGACGGCTCGCCCGACACCGCCCACTCGCTCAACCCGGTGCCGCTCATCCTGACGATCGATCCCTCACCCACCCACGCGCTCCGCGAGGGCGTGCTGGCCGACGTCGCGCCGACGGTGCTCGAGGTGCTGGGGATCCCGCAGCCGCCGGAGATGACGGGCCGCTCGCTCCTGGACCCCTAGACCCGCATCACGGCAGCCGATCCGCGACCCAGGAGGCCAGGTCGTCCAACGAGCGAGGGTCGACGTTGTGGCCGCCCGGGAACTCTCGATACGAAAGCGGCAGTCCGGCCTCTTCGATGCGCTCGCGGGCGTCGCACCCGAACTCGATGCCGATGATTGGATCGCTCTCGCCGTGCACATGGGCGATCGGCAGCCCAGGGCGCGAGCCGAAGTCCGGCGTCCACAGGTCGTCGTCGAAGCGCGGGATGAACGAGCTCATCGCCAGGACTCCCGCGGGGACCGGGCGGCCGGGGCCCAGGCCCACGGCATAGGACATGACGCCGCCTTGTGAGAATCCGCCGATGACCGTCTGCGACCAGTCGAGTCCCAGCTCGTCGTCGAGTACCGCGGTCAGCTCGCCGTAGGTCGGGTCGAACGTGGCGGGGTCGGGCCAGCCCACGCGATGGACGGCGTACCAGTGCTTGCCGCCAGGGGGTAGGGCAAGCGGCGCGCCGAGGGTGATGCCGCGCAACCGTTGCCGGGGATCGAGTACGCCGAGCAGCGGCAGGAGGTCGTGCTCGTCGGCGCCCCGGCCGTGCAGCAGGACGAGGTTCCCGGCCGGCTCGCCGGTGGCTTCGCGGACGACGCGGGCGATCATCGCGGCGGGGTGTGGGCACCCTCGGACTGCATGGACCCCACGGTACATCGGTGCTACCTTCGTTGCACGCGCAATGGCCGATCTCGCGTCCCCGACCGACCTCGAGCAGCTCAGCGCCACCGAGGAGCGCGCCTGGCGCGCCCTCGTCCGGGCTCACGCGTGTCTCGTCAAGCGCCTCGACGCCCAGCTCGAGGCCGAGTACGGGCTTCCGTTGACCTCCTATGAGGTCCTGCTGCGGCTCACGGCGGCCGACGACGGCAAGCTGCGCATGCACGACATCGCCTCGTCGGTGCTGCTCAGCCGCAGCGGCCTGACCCGGCTGATCGACCGCCTCGAGCGCGACGGCCTGGTCCACCGCTGCTCTTGCGAGAACGATGCGCGCGGCGCCTATGCCGTCATCACCGACGGGGGCCGGGAGAAGGTGGCCGCGGCCCGGGCGTCGCACCTCGCCGGAGTGCGCTCGCTGTTCGTCGCGCACTACTCAGAAGCCGAGCTCGAGCTGCTCGGCCCGCTCCTCGAACGGCTGCTGCCGTCCGACGGCTGCTGTTCCTGAACTGCGGCCGCTCGCAACGAGCGAGTTCGACGTTTCCGTCGGTATGCGACGGAAGGTGAGCATCTCGACGACGAAGCGTCCCCGACCCGCCTCTAGCATCGGGGCCCCGTGGCCCCCCTGACCATCACCGCCCGCGACCCGGCCACCCGCGCGCGGGCGGGTCTGCTGCATACCGCCCACGGCGACGTGCGCACGCCGGCGTTCGTCCCGCTGGCGACGAAGGCGACGGTCAAAGGCCTGCAGCCCCACGAGGTCGCCGATCTGGGCTACGACATGGTGCTGGGCAACACGTTTCACCTGATGCTCGATCCCGGCCCTGAGCTGATCGAGCGCTTCGGCGGCCTGCACGGCTTCATGGGCTGGGACCGCCCGATCATCACCGACTCCGGCGGCTTTCAGGTCTTCTCGATGGGCCACGGCACGGTGGCCGATGAGGTCAAGGGCCGCGTCCCGTTCGGCGGCGACCGTCAGGGCCGCGTGCTGTCGATCGAGGAGGAGGGCGTCCGCTTCCGCTCGCACATCGACGGCGCCGAGTGGTTCATGGCCCCCGAGACGAGCATGGAGGTGCAGGCCGCGCTGAACTCAGACATCGCGCTGGTCTTCGACGAGTGCACCCCGTTCCACGTTGACCGCGATTACACGGCGCGCTCTACCGAGCGCACGCACCGCTGGCTCGAGCGCTGCCTCACGTGGCACGCCGAGCACGGGCCGCCCGAGCAGCTCCTCTACGGGATCGTCCAGGGCGGCGTCCACGAGGACCTGCGGGTGGAGTCGGCGCAGACCATCGCCGCGTCCGCGGCGCCGGGCATCGCGATCGGCGGCTCGCTGGGCGCGGACAAGCCCCAGATGTACGAGGTCGTCGAGTTGACGACCGCTGTCTTGCCGGAAGACAAGCCCCGCCATCTGCTGGGCATCGGTGACATCGACGACCTGGTGCGCGGCGTCGAGCTGGGGATCGACACCTTCGACTGCGCGATGCCCACACGCCTGGGGCGACACGGAGTAGCGCTGGTGCCCGACCCCGAGAGCCGCTGGCGCGTGGATCTGACCGCGGCGCGCTGGAAGGAGTCCGACGAGCCGATCATGGAGGGCTGCCCGTGCCCGGCGTGCGCGGCCGGCCACCCGCGTGGGTACCTGCGCTACCTGCTCAAGGCGCGCGAGCTCCTCGGCATGCGTCTGCTGACGCTGCACAATTTGGCCTTCGTCGCCCGCGTGATGGAGCGGCTGCGCACCGGCATCGAGCAGGGGCGCCTCGCCGAGGAGGCCGCCGCGATCCGCGGGGGCGCCCGGATCTAGGCGTCCATCTGCGCGTTCGCCCGAGTCAGGGGCTGGTTGGCTGCTCGGTCGTCAGCGTCGCCGGCTCGGCGCGGGACTTGGCGAGCACGTCCTCGGCGCCCTGGCGGATCGCCTGCTGTTCCTGGAGCGGCTGAAGCGTGGTGCGGGCGAGCAGCATCGCCTTGACGAACCCCGGGGCGTAGACCTGCCGCGAGCGCCGCTCGATCCCGCGGACGATGACCTTGCCCGCGCGCGAGACCGGCACGGCGTTGTTGGGACCCAGAGGGCCCATCCTCCTGGCCGCCTCCTGCCCGGCCTCGGAGTCGAAGCCGCGCTGGACCATGTCGGTCTTGATGAAGCTGAAGTACGCGCAGCCGACCTTTGTGCCCGTGTGGGCGACCTCAGGGCGCAGCGCGTTGGCCAGCGCCTCGACGCCGGCCTTCGTCGCCGAGTAGGCGCCCATCATCGGGCTGTGGATCGCGGCCGCCAGCGACGCGATGGGCAGGACGTAACCGGAGCGGGCGGTGACGTGGGGGAGGGTCGCCTGCAGGGTCCGGTAGACCCCGCCGAGGTTCACGCGGACGATCGTGTCGAAGATCTCCACGTCGCCGTCGAGCAGCGGTGTGGCGGCGGCGATGCCGGCGTTGGCGATCGCCACGTCGATGCCGCCGAAGCGCTCCACCGTCCCGGCCGCCGCGCGCAGCTGCGCGTCGAGGTCGGTGACGTCGGCCTCGAAGAACACGGCGTTGGCGGCCCCGAGCTCGCTGACGCGCTGTTCGAGCAGCTCGGGCTCGAGCCCGACCAGGGCGACCTTGGCGCCCTTGGCCACCAGTTGCCGCGCCGCCTCGGCGCCGATTCCGCGGGCGCCGCCGGTGATGAAGACGACCTTGTCGCGCACGTCGTAGGACTGGGCCATGGCTACCGCGTGTTCTCCTCGATGAGGGTTTGCAGCTTGGAGACGGTCTCCCGCGCGTCGACGCCCGTGGCCGGCTGCTCGGTCCCGTTGATCTTGGGCGTCTCTCCGCTCTGGGAGAAGGCCAGGGCGATCCCGATGCCGGCGAGGACCAGCACGAGCAGGAGGGCCAGCGCACGCCGCAGGCCGTTGCCCTCGCGCCGCGCGGGCGCTCGCTCCTCGCGAACGGGCTGAGCGACCGCGCCACGCCGCGGGGCGCGCGGCTCGATGCGCCGCGACGGCGCATGCTCGGCCGTTCCCGGGCCGCGGGCGACGCGCGTCGCGCTGGTCGGCTCGGGTGTCGCGCGGACCACACGCGTGGCGTCGGTCGGCTCGTCACCGATGCCGCGGGCGCCGTCGATCAGCGCGACGCGCATCTCCTCGGCGCTCGCGTAGCGGTCGGCGGCATCGAGGTTCAGCGCGCGATCGACTGCGGCGGAGAACTCGGGCGGGACGTCGTCGACGACCTCGTGCAGCAGCGGCGGGGCCTCGCGCTGCTGCATCAGAACCAGCTCGGTCAGCGAGTTGGCCTCGTAGGGGAGCTTTCCCGACACCAGCTGGTAGGTCACGACGCCCAGCGCGTAGAGATCGGCGCGCGGACCGGCCTCCTCGCCATGGGCCTGCTCGGGCGCCAGGTAGGCGGCGGTGCCCAGCACCGAGCCCACCTGGGTGATGGCCGACTCGTCGCTGAGCGCCTTGGCGATGCCGAAGTCGGCGAGCTTGACCAGGCCGTCGTCGGAGCGCAGCAGGTTGCCGGGCTTGACGTCGCGGTGCACAACGCCGTTGCGGTGCGCGTAGTCCAGCCCGCGGCACGAGTGGGCGATGATGGCCATCGTCGGCTCGATCCCGATCGCTCCCCGGTCGCGCAGGATCTCGGCGCCCGACTGACCGCGGATGTACTCCATGACGATGTAGTGGCGGGCGCTGCCCTCGTCGAGGCCGAAGTCGAACACCTGGACGATGTTGGGGTGCACGAGCCGGGCAGCGGCCAATGCCTCACGCTTGAAGCGCGCGACGAACGCCGGGTCCTGGGCGAGGTGCTCGGCGAGCAGCTTGACCGCGACCTCGCGCTCGAGCCGGCGGTCGAAGGCGAGGTGAACCGTCGACATGCCGCCCAGGCCGAGACGGTCGCCGATCTCGTAGCGGCCGGCGATCACGTGATCGCTCACGGCGCGTCCACCCCGCCGGTGTCGGGCGGGGTCGTCGGAGTCGTCTCAGGAGGAGTCGTCGGAGTCGTCTCAGGAGGAGTTGTCGGAGTCGTCTCGGGCGGGACGGTTTCCGGCGGGACGGTCTCGGTGGTCGTCGTCGGCAGCGTCTCGGTCGTCGTGGTCTGCGTCTCGGTGGTCGTGGTCTCCCGGCACTCCTCGTCGGCCTGCTCGGCGAGCCTGGCCACGCCTTCCTCGAGGCGCTGTTGCAGCCGCTGGCTCGTGCCCGAGGGCAGCGATGTCAGGTCGCTACGAACCTGCCCGATGGCCCGCGCCGCGTCGCCGCAGTCCTCGGACTCGATGGCCAACAGGACCTCGTCGAGGTGATCCTGCAGCTCCGCGGCGTTGTCGGCCGGGATCATGGCCGGGTTGGTCTTGGCGCCGCACGCGGCGAGGCCGGCGGCGCCCAGGCCCAGCACGAACGCCAGCAGGTAGGGGAGGGCTTGCGCGGGACGGGATCGCACGGTCACTGACCGTACCCCAGCCGCTCGGCCAGCGAATCGGGGAGCCGCGCGTGACGGATCGCCGCGGCGGCGCCCGGCACGTCGTACTCCACGCGGTGCCAGCCCGCGGTCGCGGCCTCCGTGTCGAGCAGCAGCCAGGCGGCCCGCGGATCCCCGTCGCGCGGCTGTCCGACGCTGCCGGGGTTCAGGAGCCACTCGCCCTCACCGACGTCGGCCTGCTCGCCGCCCACCCGGCGCTCGCCCGTGGCGATGTCGCCCTCGCGACGGACGAAGGAGAGCGCGACGTGCGAGTGGCCGATCAGCCCGATCCGCTCGGTGGCGGCGTCCAGGCACATCTCGGCGAGCAGCGCGCTCAGGACGTATTCCCAGACCGGGTCGCGCGGTGAGGCGTGGAAGAGGCCGATGCCCTCGACGTCGCCGGCCGGCTCGAGCCCCTGGAGATAGGCGAGATTCTCAGCGCCGATGACCTCCTGGGTCCAGCGCGCGGCGATCTCAGCGCCGCGGGAGAACTCGTCGAGCGACAGCGCGCCGGTGACCGCCATGTCGTGGTTGCCCGCCAGGCACACTGCGGCGTGCTCGCGGGCGAGCTCCACGCAAGCGTCGGGATCGGCGCCGTAGCCGACGAGGTCACCCAGGCACCAGAGCTCGTCCGCGCCGGTCGTCGCGACGTCGGCCAGCACCGCCTCGAAGGCGTGCCGGTTGCCGTGGATGTCGGAGACGACCGCTACCCGCATGTGCCCCCGACGATAGGCGGGGCGGGTTCCTACCTACGTCGGACGGTCTTGCCCCACAGGACCACCGAGGTACCCGCCGCGACCAGGGCGCCGACCGCGAAGACCACGAACCACACGATCCGGATCTCGCGGCCCTCGATCACCGCGGTGAGCAACATCGCCAGCACGAGCCCGGCGACGATCGCCAGGAGCGCCGAGACCGTACGGTAGAGAGCCCTCATGCTCAGCAAGCTACGGCGTCGGCCGTCGGACTCCAAGTCAGGCCTGCTCGTCTTGGTCGTAGCGCTGGTGGCAGCCGAGGCCGCGGTCCTGCTGCTGCGCCCGCGGACCGGCCTGGTCACGCCCCTGCCGGTAGACGCCGGCGACTTCTTCACCCCGGCGCAGATCGATCGCGCTCGCGAGTTCCGCAACCCACAGCTGGCGCTTTACGGCGCGATTCTGCTCGTGGAAGCGGGCGCCCTGGTGTTCCTGATCCGCCGCGGCGCCGCCAGGCTGCCGAGGTCTCCGCTGGCGGCGGGCGCCGCCGTGTCGCTCGTGCTCACCGCCGTCGCTCTGCCGCTGGGAGCCATCATGCGCCAGCGCGGCATCGAGGTCGGGCTGGTGACACGTTCATGGGGCGGCTGGGCCGGCGATGTGGCGACCTCGGCGGCGATCGGCGCCGTGCTCGCCGCGCTCGGGGCTGGTCTTGCAGCGCTGCTGGCGCGGCGGTTCGGGCGGCGCTGGTGGATGCCGGGCTCTGCGCTTGTCGTGCTGGTGGGCGGCGCTTTCGTGTTTGCCGGACCCGTGGTGCTCGATCCGGTGTTCAACACGTTCACGCCGCTGCCGGCGGGCGAGCTGCGCAGCGACGTCCTGGCCTTGGCCGACGAGGCTGGGGTCAAGGTCGGCGAGGTCTATGAGATGGACGCGTCGAAGCGGACCACCGCCGCGAACGCCTACGTCGCCGGCCTGGGCTCGACCAAGCGGGTGGTGATCTACGACAACCTGCTCGAGGATTTCACCCCCGAGCAGGCGCGGATCGTCGTCGCCCACGAGCTGGCCCACGTCCACTACTCCGACGTCCCGAACGGTCTGCTGTACCTGCTGCTCGTCGCCCCGTTCGGCTTCTTCGCGGTGACGCGGCTGGCCGACCGGTGGGCGGGAGCTGAACCCCGGCGCTGGGTCCCGGCGCTCGCCCTCGCGCTCGGAGTGGTCTCGACCCCCGTGACGATGATCTCCAACCAGCTGTCACGCGACGTCGAGGCGCGGGCCGATGCCTACGCGTTGCGGCTCACCGGCGAGAGCGCGGCCGAGCCGTTCATCGGCTTCCAGCGCCGGATCACGGTCACCAACGTGGGCGACCCGGACCCGCCGGGCTGGGTGCACGGCCTGCTCGGCACGCACCCGACGGCGGTGCAGCGCATCGGGATCGCGCAGGCCTACGCCGGGACGAGCGGGCGCTGACGATTCAGGCTGCCCCAGGCGTAGAGCCACAGCGCGGAGCGGTCGCCCTCGCCCAGCGGCGCGGGATCGATGACGTCTCGCTCGATCCGGCTCAGCGACGCTCCCTCGGCCACGAGGTCGTCGATGATGTCCCGCCACACCCGGTTGCTGATCGTCGTCTCCCGCATGCGCCGATTGTGCGCCTCCGGACGACCCGCGGTCAAGCTCGGACACAACCTGGTTACGAGGGGTCCTGCCCGCCAAACTCGGGGAGGTTCTTGATGCCCTCGCGGGTCTGCCACTTCGAGTAGTTGTCCTCCATGGCGTCGATCAGCTCCCGCATGAACCGCGGCGAGAGGTTGATGCGCGAGACGACGACGCCAGGGATCTCCTCGTCCTCGATCTCGTGGTCGACACGGGCGAAGGTGACGGTGAACTCGTAGTCGGAGTGGCTGACGTTGGCGAAGTTCGCGTAGTGCCCCGCCATGATCTCCGGCGAGAAGTGAATGTTGATGTGCCGATCCGGGCCGGCGGGGTCATGGTCGTCGGTGCTCACGCGGTCTAGTATCGCGCCTCGTGAAGGTCGTCGTCGTCGCGGTGGGCCGGCTGCGTCCTCCGTACGCAGACGACGTCCAGCACTACCAGCGGCTGCTCGCGCGCCACGCCAAGGTCGAGCTGATCGAGGTCCGCGAGGAGGATCAGGTCGCCCGCCGGGTCCCGGAGCGCGCGTTCGTCTCGGTCCTCGACGCCGACGGGGACACCATGGACTCGGTGGCCTTCAGCCGCTTCCTGGAGGACCGCCGGCAGGCCGGGCGCGACCTGTGCTTCGTGATCGGTGGGCCGTTCGGCCACCGCGGCGGCGAGTCGCGCGCCGACCACTGGCTTTCGCTCGGGCCGATGACGTTGCCCCACCAGCTCGCGCGGGTCGTCCTGCTCGAGCAGCTCTTCCGCGCCCACAAGATCCTGGCGGGCGAGCCGTATCACTACTGACCACGCGTAGGCTGCGAACGGTGACCGATCCCGTCGCCGACCTGCACGCCGCTGTCGAGCAAGCTGCCGCGGCGGTGACCGCGGGCCCGCTGAAGGCGCGGCCGACGCTCGAGCGCCCGAAGCAGGCCGGTCACGGTGACTACTCGACCAACGTGGCGATGCTGCTTGCCCCCGCCGCGGGGGCCCCGCCGCGCGAGGTTGCCGGCAAGGTCGGCGAGGAGCTGCGCGCGCTGCTGGGCGACCGGGTCGCCGACGTTGAGGTCGCAGGCCCCGGCTTCTTGAACCTGCGGCTGGCCGACGGCTGGTACAGCGGCGCGCTGGGCCACGTGCTCGACGCCGGCGATCGGTTCGGCGAGGGCGACCAGCACGCCGGCGAGACGGCGCAGGTCGAGTTCGTCTCGGCCAACCCGACCGGCCCGCTGACCGCGGCCAGCGGGCGCCACGCGGCCTACGGCGACGCGGTCGCCCGGCTCCTCGCCGCCGCCGGCTACGGCGTCTCACGGGAGTACTACTTCAACGACGCGGGGTCGCAGATCCTCAACCTCGGCCTCTCGATCCAGGCCCGCGCCCGTGGCGAGGAGCCACCCGAGGACGGCTACCAGGGCGACTACGTCCACGAGCTCGCCGAGCAGATCCCCGGCTCCGCCGAGGCCGCTCCCGAGGACCTCGCCGCACGGGGCATCGAGCTGATGATCGAGCGCATCAAGGCCACGCTGCATGACTACCGCGTGGACTTCGATGGCTGGTTCTCCGAGCAGGTCTTGCACCCGGAGGGCATCGAGCAGGGGATCGAGCGCGTGGCCGAGCACACCTATCGCCACGACGGCGCGCTGTGGCTGCGCACGACGTCGTTCGGCGACGACAAGGATCGCGTCGTCGTACGCCAGACCGGCGAGCCGACCTACTTCGGCGCCGACATCGCCTACACGCTCAACAAGCTCGAGCGCGGCTACGCGCTGCTGGTCAACGTCCTGGGCTCCGACCACCACGGCTACGTCGCGCGCCTCAAGGCGATCGTCGCGGCGATGGGCGAGGACCCCGGTCGCTACGACGTGCGGATCCTGCAGTTCGTCCACCTCGTCGAGGGCGGCGAGCGCTCCGGGATGAGCAAGCGCCGCGGCGAGTTCGTCACGCTCGACGAGCTGATCTCAGAAATCGGCGTCGACGCCACCCGCTGGTTCATGCTCCAGCGCTCTCACGACTCGACGATCGACCTCGACCTGGACTTGGCCCGGCAGGAGTCCGCCGAGAACCCCGTCTATTACGTGCAGTACGCCCACGCGCGGATCGCGTCGGTGCTGGCCAAGGCGGGGGAGGAGCGGGTGGGCGCGGCTCTGACGGCCACCGGCGACGGCGCCGAAGGCCTCGAGCCCGCCGAGCGCGCGCTGGTCAAGAAGCTGCTCGCCTTTCCCGGGGAGGTCCGCGAGGCCGCTGAGCGGCGCGCGCCACACCGGATCGCGTCCTACGCGCTCGAGCTGGCCCAGGACTTCACCGCCTTCTACCGCGACTGTCGCGTGGTCGGCGCCGAGCCTGAGGCGCTCGAGTCCTTCCGGCTGGCGCTGAGCGTCGCGACCAAGCGGACGATCGCGCGCTCCCTGGACCTGCTCGGGGTGTCGGCCCCCGAGAGCATGTCGCGCGCCCTGGGTGACTAGTGGGCCGCCCAGAAACGTTGCGCCTCAAGCACAACGTTCCTGGACGACCCACTAGCGCTCGAAGAACCGCAGGACCGGGCCGAGCCCGAGGGTGTCGGCGAGGTCGCGGGCCTCGGCAGCCAGGCGGGTCATCTCGTGCTGGTAGACGAGGATGCCGACGGCGATGAGGATCGTGCCGCTGATGACCGTGATGACGGTGTAGTGGTCGCGCAGCCACTTGAACGCGCCGGTGAAGCGGTCGAAGGCGACCGCGGAGAGCAGGAAGGGGATGGCCAGGCCGCCGGAGTAGGCGAGCAGGAGGAAGGCGCCGCCGCCCACGCCGTCGCGCTGGGCCGCGGTGGTCAGGATGGCCCCGAGGATCGGCCCGGTGCACGGCGTCCAGCCGATGGCGAACGCGGCGCCGGCGATGACCGGCCCGCCCGAGCCGGCCTTCTCGAGCAGCCGCTGGGGCTGCCACTCGCGGTTGATCCTCGTCACGAACGGCGTCAGGACGAAGAACAGGCCCATGAGGATCAGCAGGACGCCGGCGATCTCCTCGAGCAGGTTGCGGTCGTCGCGCAGCGGCGCGCTCAGGCCGGTGGCGAACATCCCCAGCGCGACGAAGATCGCGGTGAACGACAGGCAGAAGATGATCGCCGGCGTGAGGATCTTCGACGCGGGGCGCTGCTCGCCCGCGTGGGCGAACCCGCCGCTGACCGCCCCGATCGCCGAGAGGTAGCCCGGGACGAGCGGCAGGACGCAGGGGGAGACGAAGGACAGGAGGCCCGCCGCGAACGCCGCGAAGACCGTGGCGTCGGTGGCCGCGAGCATCAGAGGTCGTAGAGGGCGAGGTCGCGGCGCAGCCGCTCGTCGTCGGAGTCCGACAGCGCGCGGGTGGGGCCGTCGCCCGGCCCGTCAGGGGTGTCGCGTCGGCTCCTACGCCAGCGAGGCAAGAGCACGGCGACCGAGGCGGCGGCCGCCAGCAGAATCGCCAGCGGCACGGCCCAGACGGCGATCGAGCCGCCACCCTTGGAGGGGTCGGCGAGCACGGCGGGCCCGTACTCGGCCACGAACACGTCGAGGATCTCCTGCTTGCTCTTGCCCTGGGCGATGAGCCGTTTGATCTGGTCGCGCTGCTGGTCGGCCCGGGTCGACTCGGCGATGTTGAGCGGCACGTTGCACGTGTCGCACATCAGCGCGGCCTCGACCTCGTTGAAGTTCGCTGGGGCGCCGAGCGCGGGTGCGGCCGGAACGAGGGCGAGGAGGGCGAGGCCGATCGCGATGACGCGCGTCACGAGGTCGCCTCGGCCAGGGCGTTGTCGAGGAACTCCTCGGTCACCTGCCC
>Ga0136633_1000790_pt1 | contig 23873 bp, 26 predicted proteins | sample AntDrymeUQ832206_2_FD_105494 | JGI IMG/M metagenome (GOLD analysis project Ga0136633, IMG submission 105494) | Polar desert sand microbial communities from Dry Valleys, Antarctica - metaG UQ83 (22.06) | ecosystem: Environmental > Terrestrial > Soil > Desert | place: Antarctica: Dry Valley...
AACGACACCCTCGGGCCATCCGAGCGTTCGAGCGGCCCGTCGGAAATAGCCCGGTAGGAGCGCCCGCATCCAGGACCGGGCCGAACCGTCGGTGAAGGCCTTCCATCGTGGACGGCGAATTTCTCGAAGGTAGAGCCGGCTGAGCGCTGCGCCTCGGACCGAGCAGCAACGTGGAACACGCCGCCGAAGTAGAGCCAGGCCCCCGCGGCGCCGGCGAGGAGGAACGGCACGATCCCGACCGGCCATCCGTTGATGAAGATCGAGACGACCGAAAGACCCCAACCGGCCCAGAACAGCCCCGTCCCCATGATCAGAGCGCGGGCTTCGGAGATAGTCGGCTCGGGAAGCTGGTCCGCCATGGGAGCGAGACTACCGACGGGGTCTCGGGCTGGACCTGCGCAGCCTCAGACCGATAGCGCCGTCCGCGGCGCTCCGATGTGCCTGATGGCAGCGCCCAGTCAAGCTGCGACATGACGACCCCGATCGGGCCGTCGCTCGCCCGATCATCTGGTCGCGATCGCTGCGACCGCAGCCCCTGGTGCAGGGCGCCGATTGACTCGCTCGGGCCCAGGGTGAATGATGATCGCGGGCGCGGTCCGTCGCCCAGTTCGGTAGCCCGGATCCCGGCCGGTGGGCACCGAGTGAAGGGGGGCACACTCCCGGGCTGTCCTCGAATCCCGTGGTCGTTGCCGAGCGGACGTTGGTGTCGGCTCCCGGCTCCCGCCTCGGCGAGGACCACCTCACATAGCGCTGCGGAGACTGCGACGGGCTGGTGCTCGACCGCGGCCCGGACGCCGGCCATCCGGTCGACGCCGAGCCTGGCCACCGCGAGGACCGCGGGCGCCTCGCGGCCGAGGTCAGCCGGTACATCGCCGGCCTCGACGCCGACGATCAGCTGGCGGCCGGCATCGCCCGGGTGGTGACCGACCATGTCCGGGAACTCCAGGCCTGGGATCGACCCGTCGAACTCGATGGCCCGGAGCTTGAGCTGTGGTGAGCCGCCACGAGGAGACCCACAACTCCGGTGTCAACGTCGGCGATCGCGCCCGTGCGCGCCGGGTGCGGAGGTGAACCCGGCCGAGCGCGTCCTGCGCGCGCGGCTGGCGGCGTACACGCTGCACGCCAAGTACGACGCCCGGGAGACGACGGCGGCGGCACGGGCGGCGTTTCTCGACCGCTTCGAACGAGAGGTGGACCCCGACGGTCAGCTCAGCGTCGAGGAGCGCCGGCGCCGGGCCACGGCAGCCCGCAAGGCCTACTTCACGCGCCTCGCTCTCCGTTCGGCGCAAACACGGAGAGCCCGCTCGCCTGGGCGGTGACCGGCGAGCGAGGCGCCGTCAGGAGGGTGCCGCGTTCCTCGCGCAGGCGCCCAGCGTCGTCGTAATGTGCGGCGTGCCCCGGCTGAGCGAGTTCTACGTTCTCTTGGGGTGACCTGGACCCTTCAGCACGGTCGGTGGGACCCGGGTGCGGTAGGTGGTGGAGCGGTTCTCTTGGCTTGACTGTCACACCCCGTACGTATGTTCGTAGGGGTGGAGTTCTGGGCACAGCGCACTGAGTCACCCATCGACGGACGAGAGGGCTGGACGGTGGTCGACGACGCCTACGTCGAACACGCCCGGGCCGGCGAGTACCTGCGGCTCCTCCTCGACGGTGAAGGCCGTTCGGTGGGCACCGCCCGCACCTACGCCGGGCGCTTGGCCCTCTACCTCACCTGGGCCGCCTCCGCCGGGGTAGAGGAGACCTCGCCGAGGGTCCAGGACTTGGCGGCGTTCGCCCGCTGGCTGGAGCGGACCCCCAGCCGCAAGCACCGCCCAGGTCGCAACCGCCGGCGCGCCGTCGACCCCAAAGTCGTGTCGCTGGCGCCGGCCCGATCGGCAGCCACGGTGGACGGCATCCTCACGGCGGTGGTCGAGTTCGTTCGGTTCCTGGCCTCGCGAGGCTGGACCGAGGTGACCGTGGCCACCGCGCTCAGCACCCGTTACGAACTGCGCTTCCTCCCGCCGGGCTTCGATCGCGGGGAGCGGACTGACCGACCGGTGGTGAACCGGCGCCTGGTCCGACGACGCCGGGTCGAGCGACCGCCGATGACGCTCACCCGAGAGGAAGTGGTCCGACTGGTCGATGCTTGCCGGAACGCCCGGGACCGCTTCATCGTGGAGGCCCTTTACGCCACCGGCGTGCGGGTGGCGGAGCTGTGCGGGCTGCGCCTGTCGGACCTGCACTTCGTCCCGTCCGCTGTCCATCTGGGTTGCAAGGCAACCGGCCCGCACCTGCACGTGCAGCGCCGTGAGGACAACGAGAACGGCGCCCTGGCCAAGTCGATCTACCCGCGGGTGATCCCCGTCGCCCGGGACCTGGTCTGGCTCCACAACGCCTACCGGACCGAGCGCGACCGGGTACCCGAGGCGGCGGAGAGCGACTACGTGTTGGTCAACCTTTACCGCCGGCCCCTCGGCCGGGCCATGTCGGCGGCATCGGTGGAGGAGCTGTTCGTCCGCCTGTCCGCCCAGGTCGGCTTCCGCGCCCGGCCCCACATGCTGCGCCACAGCTTCGCCTCCGAAGTGGCGCTGGCCACCAAGGACCCCGCCCTGGTCAAGGAGCTCCTCGGCCACGCGTCGGTCGCCTCCACCGACGTCTACATGCACGCCCGATGGGCGGACATGCGCGCCGCCATCGACGGCCACGCCGAGGGGGCCCGGCCATGAGCCAGCTACCGGCATCGGCGCAGATCGCCCATACCCCGGCTGCGAGCGCGGAGGACCGGCGCCTGCGGGTCATGCGCTCCCTCGTGGTCGAGGACTGGCTGGTGGGCGAGTGGGACCCACAGCGCCTACTGCTGACGGCCCGGCCGGGCGGCCTCCTCAACCGCCACCGGGCCTGCGCTGTCCCCGACTGCCCTGGTGCCCGCCTCAGCGGGCCGCTGTGCCATGGCCACCGGAGCCAGTTCGGCGGCTCAACTTCGACCGACGCCGAGGAGTGGGCCGCCAGCGGCAGTCCCAGGCCGCTGCGCCGTCGCCTCTCGGAGGCAACCTGTGCAGTGAGCGACGACGCCGGGACCCGTTGTCCCCGTCCGGTCTGGGGGTCTTCGGGACTATGCCTGGCCCACGGCGTGAACCACCGGCGCCGAGGCATGGACCTGGTCGCCTTCCTCGCCGACTCCCGACCGTTGCCGGGCTTTGGTGACTGCGCTGCCGCCAGTTGCTACCGCGTCGCCGCTCACGGCCTCGGGCTCTGCGACGTGCACTACAGGCTGTGGGGGAAAGCCGGCAGCCCACGGGGCCGGGCTCTCGATGAGTGGCGCCGGCGTGCCCGCCAGCCCGCCAACCGCCGGGTGCTGAGCCTGCGGGGCCTGCCCGAGCTGGTCCGGCTCGAGGTTCTCTATGCCATCCAGCGCCGGGTCGCCGAGCAGATCCGCACCGCGCCGGAGAACATGAGCAACTTCGTCGACCAAGTCCGTGCCGCCGAGGTGGCGTCGGTCCTCGACTTCGATGCCCTCGGGTTCGACTCGAAGCGCAACCAGGACTACGGCCGCTTCGCCCGCTACGTGTTCGATCGGGTCGCCCTTGCCTATCGAGATCCTGAGTCCGAGCTCCTCGGCGACCACTGGGACCTGAGGGTCCTCGGGCGACGAGGCCACCTCGACTTCACCCCGATCCGCCAGGACTGGCTTCGTGAAGGCACCAAGCGATGGGCGGCGGCCACCATGGTCAGGGTTGCCGGCTCGCCGACCATGCAGGCCCGGGTCCGCGCCGTGGCCGTGTTGTCCCATGTGCTGGCGACCGGGACGGGTGGCGGCGAAGACCCCGGCGCCCTCAGCCGCCGTGACGTGGACCGGTTCCTGCTCCGCCTGCGGGCGCTGCGGTCACCCGTCACCGGCGAGGCGCTGACGGCGAACTCGGCCTTCTCCATCGCCAAGGGATGCGGGCTGGTCGTTCGCGAGGCAACCGAGATGGGCTTCCTCCCCGGGCTGAGCCCGACCTTCTCGTTCCGCCGGGGCGACGCCCACTGGCGCGTTGTCGAGGAAGAGGAGGGCAGGGCCATCCCCGCCCATGTCATCGCCCAGCTCGACGCCCACCTGGACCTGTTGCGCAGCGGCCAAGGGTCCTCCGGCGGGCCGCGTCTCCGCTCGGTGGGGGTGTTGGGCGACCAAGCCGGCGAGGTGACGGTGATGGCCTACCGGTTGCTGAAGGGCACCGGCCGGCGACTGGGCGAGATTGCCAGCCTGCACCTCGACTGCCTGGACATCGACGAGGCGGGGAAGGCGGTCCTCGTCTACGACAACCACAAGGCCGGGCGGATGGCCCGGCGCCTGCCACTGGCCGACACCGCCCTGGTCGACGCCATCCGGGCCCAGCAGCGCTGGGTGACCGAGCGCTTCCCCGGGGCAGAGCGCGAGCGCCTGTGGCTGTTGCCCCGGCCCAACAAGAACGCCGACGGCTCCGGCCACATCAACGCCAACCAGCTCGGCATCTGGATCCGGGCCTGGGTCGACGCCATCCCCGCCATCGACGCCGGCCCGACCGACGGCCGTGGCGAGGCCGTCCCGTTCGACCGCGCCGGGATCACCCCGCACGCCTTCCGCCACACCTACGCCCAGACCCTGGCGGACGAGGGCGTGGCGCCGTCGGTGCTGCGCGACCTGATGGACCACCGCAACATGGCCACCACCCTCGGCTACTACCGGGTGAGCGAGACGCGCAAGCGTCAGGCCATGGAGTTGGTCGCCCGCCACACCGTCGACAACCGGGGCACGATCCGCCCCGTCGAGGAGCCCCCCTCGCGGGTGGCGGGGCTGCGTGAGCAGCTCTCGTGGGTGGCGGTGCCCATGGGCAAGTGCTCGGAGCCGACCAACGTGCGCGCCGGCGGGCAGGCCTGCCCCATCCGCTACCAGTGCGCCGGCTGCCCGCACTTCGAGTCCGACCCCTCCTACCTGCCCGACCTGCGCGCCTACGCCGATGACCTGCGACGGGAGCGGGAGGTGCTGCTCGGGTTAGGGGCGGCCTCCTGGGTGGTCGACAACGTCGCCGCCCAGCTCGGGGTCATCGTCGAGCACGTTCGCCGTCACGAGCAGTTGCTCGACGGCCTCAGCGCCGAGCAGCGCGCTGCCATCGAGGATGCCTCCCGAACGGTTCGCAAGGCCCGCCAGTCGATGCCCGTGGCCTTCGGCCGTCGCCAGCGGGAGGCCGGCGATGGCTGACAACAGCGCTGCCCTGGCCCGAGCCCGGCGGCGGGACAGCCAGGCCAAGCGGGCCCGGGCCGCCGAGGCGCTGCGGGCGATGCTCGAAACCGGTGAGGCGATCAGCTTCGCCGGTCTCGCTCGCCGGGCCGACGTGTCGGTCTCGCTGCTCTACGCCGACAAGGACCTGGCCGCCAAGGTGGCCGAGGCCCGGGACCGCCAGCGCCAGGCCGGGTCGGACCGGGCCTGGCGCCTGCCGGCGCGCTCGCTCGTCACCGAGCAGAGCTTGCGGACGGAGCTGGCCAACTCCAAGGAGCAGGTCCGCCAGCTCCACGAGGAGGCGACCCTGCTCCGCCAGCGCCTGGCCCGCAGCCTCGGCACCGAGGCCGACATCGCCCGGGGCCGGGCCACCGCGCCCCTGCTCGACCAGCTGGAGGACCGGGCCGACGAGCTCGAAGCCGACAACGCCCGGCTGCGTCGGCGGGTGTCGGATCTGGAGGGAGAGCTTCGTGAGGCCAACGACAGCCTCGAGGCGGCGCGAGTAGCCAACCGCGACTTGATGGCGCTGGTCAACCGATGATGACGAGGACCACGGACCTCCGATCTGAACCGTCTCTGAACGCTCGCCCCGGACATCGAGCGAGGCGCAACGTCTCGTAGGCTGCGAGGAGGGTCGCCATTGAAACATTGCGGTTGACGCGCGAGGTCGGCTGCGCGGATGCTGACGATGGCGCAGTCCTACGCCAAGCCCGGAGAGCCCAACCCCGGCAGGTGGGCTCCGAGCGAAGGGGGGTGCACTCCCGGACTCGACATCGATCCTTTCGCCGAACCGTGGTCGTGCCGGGGCGCCGCGGCGCGGCGTGGGAAGGATCCCGAATGCCCGAGGACAAGGACTTCAAGCGGGTTGTCCGGTCCCGCATGGCCGAGACCGGCGAGCGATACACCCAAGCTCGTGCCGAACTGAGGCCCGACTTGCCGAAAGGCCGTTCGACGAAGAAGAGCGTCGCTTTCCCAGCGGCGGTGACCCCTCTCCGCCTGGACGATCTCGTCGCACGCCTGCAACTGCCGCGGGCAGGGTCGGGAGGCCAAGCACCGTTCGGAGCAAAGCTTGAGCTGACTGTCGAGGTTGGCAGCAGGCTGGAGAACCTGAGGCCGCCCGCCCTGCCAATCACTGCCGTCGCTGTCCTGGGCAAGATGCTCGGGCGGCGTGGCCTACGTCGCCTTCGGCGTGGACGTCGAGGTTGGGACTGAGGAGAATCTCGGCGTCGGCGGCGGAGCCATTCCCTTACCAGCGTCGCAACGAGAGCTCTTCGAAGAGCTGGGTCGCGCCAAGGGGGACCTTCAGCAAATTCTGCGCGACGAGGTCGGCATCGAGCTGCCGGCGTCGCCCGATCAGCGAGTCGTCGAAGGTCAGATCACCGGACGCCCGCGGACGAGAGGCGATGTGATGGTGCTGCCCGGCCGGACGCGGACGGCCCTTCTACTCGGAGACGGGGGACTTGATCATGTGCTGGGCGAGCAGTTGGACCCGTCGACGTGGCTCGGCTCCGGTCGCGACCTGACGGGAACGCTCTGGGCTGGCTTTGGGGTCGTGCTGGACATCGAGAAGGACTTCCCCGTCCACCAGGTCCCGACGAACCCATCCCCTCAGTTCGCTGGCCCTCGCCGAATCGTGCCCGAGGTGCCGGAGGGTTTCTGGTCGGCTGCCGGGGAGGCCGTGATCGCTGCCGCGGCAGATGTGGCCCTGCCACCGTGGCCACTCCAGCACGCGTCGCTCCGTTCCTGGAGCGCCGACATGAGCGTCGGTCGCCACTGGCAGTCGCCGGATGGTGTGCAGCTGGAGTGAGCACTGTGAGCCGGACCCGGCGGTCGCCGACCGTCTTCCGGTGCGTCGTCTCAATGGCTGGTCCAGATCGATCCTGACGCGGCGCGCCCGTCGGAGCGGCCCGGCAACCGTTGTGGATTCCGCGACGGTCCTCGTTGTTGCGGGCTGTGACCGTCGTTGGCCACACAGGAAACAGCGCTGGCCTGGTTCTTCATGTACGAACCCAAGAGAAGGTTGGGGATCGTCGTGTACATGTACTGGCAGGATCATCAACCTCCCCATTTTCACGCGATCTACGGCGGCGAGGAGGCGCTCGTGCGGATCGACGACGCGACCTTCCTCGCCGGCTCGCTCCCCCGCACCGCCGCTCGCCTGGTCAGGGAGTGGGCCGAGTTGCGCCGACCGGAGCTGCAGGACAACTGGGAGCGCGCTCAGGCGCCGGCGAAGCTCGTACCGATCGAGCCCCTCCGTTAGCCTGGGTGCATGAGCCGACCGGCCAGAGTCGTAGGCGTCGAGCACCTCGGTGACTTCCGGTTGCGCCTCACGTTCTCCGACGGCCTGGTGAGGGAGCTCGATTTCGACGGCGTGCTCGAGGGCGAGGTCTTCGAGCCGTTGATGGATCGGGCATTGTTCGCACAGGTCTCGGTCGACGCGGTCGCAGGCACGATCGCCTGGCCCAACGGAGTCGACCTCGATCCCGACGTGCTTCACGGGGACCACAAGCCGGCAAGCGGCCGGGGCCCCGTCGTGCTGAAGGAGTACCACCTCGGTCTGACCGGCTGAGACCGGAAGAGCGCGAGATTTGCGCCTTTCACCAGCGCATACGGTGGCCCATTTCGCCCCCGGACTCCACGCCTGGAGTGGCCGCCGGCACAGCGTTTGTCACGGACTCCGGTTCAAGTAAAGACTGCTTCATCGAGAAATCGACAATCAGTACATCGGCGGGGTGCTCGACGAGGGCATCGCTGATGTCCTGGAGATGGTCGGGGCAGGCCCAAACGTTACGAATCACAGCAGCAGCTTCCAGGTGTGCGCACTCCTCGAGCTGGACGCTGTCCGGGCGCGGCCCGCCGATCTGCGGGCAGAGATCGATGAGTACGAACAGCTGCGGGCGGGAAGAATGTCGACCTTCGAGGCCTCCTGACTGGCTGAGCTGGCGACCCCTGCTCGTCAAGGCCGCATCGCCCGCCGACGGGGACACAGAACCGGCTGGCCGAGGCACTCGGGATTGCCGAGCGCCGTGGGTGCAGGATCGGGCCACCCGACGCCGAGCCAGCGACGAGACACGTCGTCCGCCCGGCCACCAGCGGCGCCTGGTCAGCGGCCCCGGGGCGGCTGCAAGGGTCACAACACCGTCCGACACAGGCCGCAGCGGTGCCGACGGACGGTTGCTCCCAGGACGCTCAGCTCCGGACGACGCGGTTCCGGCCGCCCTCTTTGGCGCAGTACAGCGCCTCGTCGGCGGCTTTCACGACATCGGTCGCCTGCGCGTGCGTCGCGTCGACACCGGCGCCCACCCGTGACCCGTGCGGGGCCCGGGCATCAGGTCATGAGAAATCTCGGGAGAGCTGACATCGGGACCGGGGTCGGTGCACCCGTAGTGAGAGTGATGAGGGCTGACGAAGGCGAACGACCCGAACGCCCACACCACCAGCCACCCACCAGGGCGGTGGGACGAAGGAGCAGGACGACGAAGCTCGTCCTGCTCCCCCGATCAGCCGGCGGCCATGGCCACCACCGGCTGCGCCAGTCGCAGGCCGGCCGTCGACCCCACGAATCGGGCGTCACCGAAGGCGAACACGCCGCCGTCAGAGGCAGTGAGCCAGTAGCCGTTCCCGTTCGCCGTGGCGCTGATGGCGACGACGGGGCGGTTTAAGCGGCTGGCGCCGGTGGAGCCGAGGAACCCGGCGTCGCCGAAGGCGAAGACACCGCCGTCGGACGCCACCAGGTGGTACCCGCGGCCGGACGGCGTGCCGGCGATGCCGACGATCGGCTGGTTGAGCGTCAACCCCCCCGTTGAGCCCCGGAACCGGGCGTCGCCGAAGGCGAAGACGCCGCCGTCCGCCGCCACCAGCCAGTAGCCCCGGTCCGTCGGCGTGGGCGCCATGCCGACGATGGGCTGGTTGAGGCGCAGGGAGGACGTGGTGCCGAGGAACCTGGCGTCGCCGAAGGCGAACACTCCGCCGTCGCGGGCGACCAGCCAGTAGCCGTTGCCCGAGGTGGTCGGCGCCAAGGCGACGACCGGCTGGGTGAGCCGGAGGGCTCCGGTCGACCCCCGGAAGCGGGCGTCGCCGAAGGCGAACACGCCGCCGTCAGAGGCAGCCAGCCAGTAGCCGCCGCCGGAGGGCGTCTGGGCGCCGCCGACCACCGGTCGGTTGAGGCGGATGGCGCCGGTGCTGCCGAGGAAGGCCGCCCCGCCGAAGCTGAAGACACCGCCGTCGGACGCCACCAGGCGGTACCCCACGCCGGCAGGGGGCGCCGAACGAGCGACCACGATGCGGTCGACGACCGGGCCCAGGCCCAGCCGGTCGATCGCCCGCTCCGCCTCGAAGGCGTCGGCCCCGGGGCTGAGCAGCATGAGCCCGCCGAGGCGGGCCACCGCCGCGCCGAGCACGGCGGCGTCGGTCGGCCGGTCGGTGTCGCCGACGTAGACGATGTTGGCGGGGAGGCCTCTGGCAACCGCCTCGGCGGCCACGGCCGCCGACGTGCCCGCCACGCTGGGCCCGGCCAGCCGCTTCGGGGCGGGGAGGCGGGCGACCACCGCGTCGCCCACGGCTCCGGAACCGCCGATGACCAGCGTGGCGGGGATGGCCAGCTCCGTCAGCGCCTGGGCCGTCGCCCCCGGGACCGAGTCGCGGTCCGCAAAGAGGACGGGCATGCGCAGGGCGGCGGCCAGAGCGGCGCCGGTGGCCGCATCGGGTGAAGCGGGGTTGACGATCACGGCCCCTGCGAAGGGCGCGACGCCGCTCGCCTTCTCGGCCGGCAGGCGGGTGTCCATCGCCCGAGCCACGAGCTGGGCGGTGGACGCCGCGTCGGCCCCGGCCAGGCGTGTCACCTTCTCCACGGGTGCCGTCGCCGCCCGCACCTCGTCGGCCACCCGGGACGACAGCGCCCGCTCGTCGCCCAGCAGGTATGTCTCCGTCGAGCCGACCCGCGTCAGTTCGGCCCTCTGCTGGGTGGTCAGGCCCACGCCGGGCGTCACCAGCACGCTCCCGTAGTTCGCCCGAGCCAGCACGGCGCCGGCCAGCGCGGCCGCCGGGTCGCCCTCGTTCACCACCACCGACCTGGTCGCCGCCGCCCCCGCCACCGCTTCCTGGCCGCCCTGGTAGGCGAGGCGGGAGAGGGCCACCGAGAACGCCGGTCCCGTCGCCTCAGGCAGCCGGCTCACGGGGATGCCGGCGCCGGCCCGGAGGTCGAGCCTGGACAGGTAGATGTCCTGGGTGTCGGTGTCGTAGTTGCCCTCCCGTGAATCGGCCCACGCGAACAGCACGCCGTCGTCGCCGATGGGCACGGAGACGGGCGTGTGCGAGGTGTAGGTCTCCAGGCGGCGGTCGAACCCGACGTCGAGGTTGATGGTGCGGTCGGTGATGCGGCGGTTGCGGGAGAAGCTCTGGCCGCCGTCCAGGGAGTATGCGTAGTACACGTCGCCCTGGCACAGGTAGGGGCTGCGCTGGAGGTACGGGCAGGCAGCGAACGACACGCCGCGGTAGGCGTTGCGGCGGTCGTGCCACACAGCGTCGAGCCGGCCGTTCGGCGCCACGGACAGGTCGGGGAGGTGGTGGACCACCCCCGTGCCGGTGGGGTCGTCGTTGATGCGCAGCGGGGCCGACCAGGTGGCCCCCCGGTCCGTCGAGCGCTGGAGCATCACGTCGATGTCGCCGCCGCTGCGGGTGTCGTTGTAGGCCAGATAGACGGTGGAGGTCCGGGCGTCGACGGCCAACTCCAGGTTGGGGTCGTTCCCGATGTCGCGCACCCGCACCTCCGTCCACGTCTCACCGCGGTTGTCCGACCTGGCGACCACGATCGGGCCCACCGACCGGAAGGCGGCCAGGCGGAAGGCGACATAGACGGCGCCGTCGGGGCCCACCACCGGCTGGGTCTGCTCGCGGGCCGACGAGCCGACCGCGTTGGCGCGTACCGGTGCCGCCCAGGTGGCGCCGCCGTCCTCGGAGCGGACGGTGAGCGCTTGGCGCTCGGGCGGGCCGAGCAGCCAGGCGGTGAGGTAGACGATGTCCGCCCCGCCCGGGCCGGCCCCGATGTGCACGGCCAGCTTGGGCCGGGCGTGGAAGGGGTTGCCGGCCGGGCCGCCGGGGACGACGACGGTGCCGGGCCCGAAGCTGCGCCCGCCGTCGGTGGACTTCGCGAACAGGATGGAGTCGCCGTCCCTGCCCCGGATCGACGAGAAGGTGGTGTACACCGTCTGCCCGGAGCCGAAGGCCACGCTCTGGTCCATGGCCGGATAGGCGGTTCCGCCCGGCGACCGGCAAGGCGGCACGAACCCCTCCGGGGCGGTGAGCCGTCCGCCGGACCATGTCCGCCCGCCGTCGAAGCTGGTGTTGAACTCGCAGACCTGGTCGATCAGGTCGACGTTCACCTCGACGATGTGCTGGCTGTTGGCCGGATTGACGGCCATGCCCGGCACGTCCCGGCCCCGCGCCGGGCGAGCGTCGTCCCCGAGCCGGTAGTTCGGGCTCGTGGCCCGCGCCTGGGGGCCGACCGTCTGGGCGGTGGCCGGCGCTGCGCCACCGCGGGCCAGGACGGCCGACATCAAGATCACGGTAAACCAACAAGGCCAGTACCTGCGGGGTTCACGCATGGTCGGGGACATTACGCCCGCGAACCTCAGTTCGCCCGGACCGGTTCGTTGACGGAACGACTACGGGGGCTGTGTACCGGACGGCGGGAGTAGCCGCATCCGAACGGAAGAAGGCCCCCGCCGGAGCGAGGGCCCTTCCTCCGAACAGAACGGGGATGACTACGGCTGCTGCGGGGTGTACTCGCCCTTGCTGGCCAGGCTGTTGTCCTTGGACCGGCCGTAGAGGGCGGCTTGGGCGGCCTCGACGTTGGACGCCTCGCCCTTCCACGCGTTGAGGGCGTCGTCCTGGAGAGCCCGGCCGTAGGAGAAGCTGAGCTGCCAGGGGTGCGGGCCCAGCTTGTTCATGGCGTTGAGGTGGGCGGTGGCCACGTCGGCGCTCTGGCCGCCGGAGAGGAAGGCGATGCCGGGAACAGCCTCGGGCACCGTCGACGCGAGGAGCTTCACGGTGGCGGCGGCGACCTCGTCCACAGAAGCCTGAGTGGCCGACTTCTTGCCGGAGATAGCCATGTTGGGCTTGAGGATGATGCCGTCGAGCGCCACCTTGTGCAGCTCGAGGGCGGCGAACACAGCTTCGTGGGCCTTCTTGGTGACCTCGGCGCAGCGGTCGATGTCGTTCTCCCAGTCCATCAGGACCTCAGGCTCGACGATCGGCACCAGGCCGCCTTCCTGGCAGATGGAGGCGTAACGGGCCAGCGCGGCGGCGTTGGCCTGGATGCAGTAGTCGGTGGGGATGCCGTCGCCGATGGTGATCACGGCCCGCCACTTGGCGAACTTGGCGCCGAGCGCCACGTACTCGGCCACCCGCTTGGGGAGGCCGTCGAGGCCCTCGGTGATCTTCTCGTCCGGCGACCCGGGCAGGGGCATGGCGCCGGTGTCGACCTTGATGCCCGGCATGATGCCCAGGCCTTCGAGCAGCTTGGGGAAGGCCACGCCGTCGGCGGTGGACTGGCGGATCGTCTCGTCGTAGAGGATGACGCCGCTGATGAACTCCTCGAGCCCGGGGGCCGTGAGCAGCGCCTGGCGGTAGTCGCGCCGGCTGTCGAAGGTGGACTCGATGCCGATGGCCTCGAACCGCTTGGTGATCGTGCCCGAGCTCTCGTCTGCTGCCAGGATCCCCTTGCCGGGGGCCACCATGGCACGGGCCACTGCGTTCAGGTCGCTGATGGTCGTCGTCCTCCTCGTGCGTTCTTTGCAGCAAATCCTACGGGTCGGCCCTGCCGCTGTCACCTTTGGCCGGCGCGAGCGGCGTGCCGGCGGGCGCCAGGGTGAAGCGCTCGCCGTCGTCCGCCGAGCCCAGATGCTCGAGCATGAGCATGGCCGTGGGGTCGAGCTCCTCACCCGCCCGGCCGACGACGTGCCACTCCCGGCGCAGCGGGAGGTGACCGTGGCGCCATTCCTCGAGCGAGCCGGCGGCCAGCTCGGAGCCCGCCGCGTCACGCGACAGCAGGGTGATGCCGAGGCCCACCTGCACGCTCTCGAGGATCGCCCCGTTCGACCCAACGGTGAGGACACGCGGGTCGAGCTCGAGCTCCCGCAACAGCTCCTCGGTGGTCCCCCGGGTGCCGGACCCGGCCTCGCGGAGCAGCCACGTGGCGCCCGCCAGCTCCTCCAGGCCCACATGCCGCACCTTGCCGCCCTCGCCCTTTTGGGCGGGAGCGATCACCACGAGCAGGTTCGGCCTCGTGGCCAGGGTGACGAACGGGGTGCCGGCCGGTGGGCGCCCACCGATAGCCAGGTCGACCTGGCGTGAGGCGAGCAGGTCCCAGACCCGGCGGCGGTTTCCCACCTCGAGCACCAACCCCGCCTCCGGGTAACGCCGGCGGAAGGAGGCCAGCAGCCGGGGGACGATGCGCTCCCCCGCCGTGGTGACCGCGGCCAGACGCACCCGGCCCCGCTCCGGGTGGTCGTGGCCGGCGGCCGCGTTCACCGCCTGGTCGAGCAGGCCGAGGGCCTGGCGGGTGTAGGCGGCGAAGGCCACGCCCGCCGGCGTGAGGCGCAGCCCCCGGCCGTCGCGGGTCACCAGCGGCACGCCGACCTCGCCCGCCAGCTGGGCCAGGGCCGACGAGACGGCGGGCTGGGTGACCACCAGCCGCTCGGCGGCGGCGCGCACGGATCCCGTCTCCGCCACGGCCAGGAAAGTGCGGAGTTGGCCCAGCGTCACGCAAGGAACGGTACATCAGCGTTCGGTGATGGGTCGTGTGCAGATCCTCAATAGACAGGTGATGGAAGAGAGTGAAAGAATGCCCAGAGCGACGAGACATCGTGCCGAAACGAGCGAGGAGAGCCGTATGGCAGACGAGAACGGGAAGGCCGGCCAGCAGCAGCTGGAAGGCGAGAAGCGCTGGGGCGCCGGCGTCATCCCCTACGCCAAGATGGGCTACTGGGAGCCGGACTACGTGCCCGCGGACAGCGACGTGCTGTGCTGCTTCCGCATCACGCCCCAGAACGGCGTGGACCCGAAAGAGGCGGGAGCAGCCGTGGCCGGCGAGTCCTCCACCGCCACCTGGACGGTGGTGTGGACCGACCGTCTCACCAACTACAAGCGCTACCAGGCAAAGTGCTACAAGGTCGAGCCGGTCCCCGGCGCCGAGAACCAGTACTTCGCCTTCATCGCCTACAACATCGACCTGTTCGAGGAGGGGTCCATCCCCAACCTCACGGCGTCGATCATCGGCAACGTCTTCGGGTTCAAGGCCCTCAAGGCCCTGCGCCTCGAGGACATGCGCATCCCCACCCACTACATCAAGACCTTCCACGGCCCGCCCCACGGGATCGTCATGGAGCGGGAGTACCTCAACAAGTTCGGCCGCCCCCTCCTCGGCGCCACCACCAAGCCAAAGCTGGGCCTGTCGGCCAAGAACTACGGCCGGGTCGTCTACGAGGCGCTGCGCGGCGGCCTCGACCTCGTGAAGGACGACGAGAACATCAACAGCCAGCCCTTCATGCGCTGGCGCGACCGCTACCTGTACTGCATGGAGGGCGTGCAGCGGGCCCAGGAGCAGACCGGTGAGATCAAGGGCCACTACCTGAACGTCACCTCCGCCACCATGGAGGACATGTACGAGCGGGCCGAGTTCGCCAAGGAGGTCGGCTCGGTCATCATCATGATCGACCTGGTCATCGGCTACACGGCCATGACGTCGATGGCCAAGTGGTCACGCAAGAACGGCATGCTCCTCCACCTGCACCGGGCCGGCCACGGCACCTACACCCGCCAGAAGACCCACGGCGTGAGCTTCCGCGTCATCTCCAAGTGGTGCCGCATGATGGGTGTCGACCACATCCACGCCGGTACCGTGGTGGGCAAGCTGGAGGGTGACCCGGCCATGATCCGGGGCTTCTACGACACGCTGCGCCTCGACCACATCCCCGAGAACCGGGCCCAGGGCATCTTCTTCGACCAGGACTGGGCCTCGATGCCCGGCACCATGCCGGTCGCTTCGGGCGGCATCCACGCCGGCCAGATGCACCAGCTGCTCGACTACCTCGGTGAGGACGTCGTCCTCCAGTTCGGCGGCGGCACCATCGGCCACCCGATGGGCATCGCCCCCGGCGCCGAGGCCAACCGCGTCGCCGTCGAAGGCATGGTCAAGGCCCGCAACGAGGGTCGGGACTACGTGAAGGAGGGGCCCCAGATCCTCAAGGACCTGGCCAAGAAGTGCCAGCCCCTCCAGGTCGCGCTCGATACCTGGGGCGAGATCAGCTTCAACTACGAGTCCACCGACACCGCCGACGTCGCCGAGACGCCGACCCCGGCCTGAGAGGAACGTTCATGCGTGTGACCCAGGGAACGTTCTCGTTCCTCCCCGACTTCACCGACGACGAGATCAAGCTGCAGCTGGAGTACGCACTCCAGAACAAGTGGGCCCTCGCCGTCGAGTTCACCGACGACCCCCATCCCCGCAACAGCTACTGGGACATGTGGGACCTCCCCATGTTCGACATCGGCGATGCGTCGGCCGCGTTCATGGAGGTCAAGAAGTGCCGTGAGGCCTACCCGAACCACTACGTCAAGGTGACGGCCTACGACCCCAGCCCCAACCGGGCGACAACGGCGTTCGACTTGATCGTCAATCGGCCGGCCGAGGAGCCGGGCTTCCAGCTCGAGCGCACCGAGGTCCACGACCGCAAGATGAACTACACCGTCCGCTCCTACGCCGCCGACAAGCCGCACGGCGAGCGCTACCAGACCAACGGGAAGTAGACACCGCTCATGAGTGACGACGACACCCCCGACGAGACCCCCAAGCGGGGCTTCGGACTGCGCAACGCCGGGGGATCGTCGGAGAAAGCCGGCGGCGACGCCGACGAGAAGAAGACGGAGGAGGAGCCCCTCCTGTCCGACGACGACACCGTCGACGTCGGGCAGGAGGAGGCCTCCGTCCACACCCACGAGGTCCTGGACCGCCTGGAGAAGGAACTGGTCGGCCTCGAGCCGGTCAAGGCCCGCATCCGGGAGATCGGCGACCTCCTGCTGGTGGACCGACTGCGCCGCAAGTTCGGTATCGAGTCCACCCGGCCCAGCCTGCACATGTCCTTCACGGGCAGCCCGGGCACCGGCAAGACCACCGTCGCCCTGCGCATGGCCGAGCTGCTGCACCGCCTCGGCTACCTCCGCAAGGGCCACCTGGTGGCGGTCACCCGTGACGACCTGGTCGGCCAGTACATCGGCCACACCGCGCCCAAGACCAAAGAGGTCATGAAGCGGGCCATGGGCGGGGTGCTGTTCATCGACGAGGCCTACTACCTGTACCGCCAGGAGAACGAGCGGGACTACGGCCAGGAGACCATCGAGATCCTCCTCCAGATGATGGAGGCGGAGCGCGAGAACGTGGTCGTGATCCTGGCCGGCTACAAGGACCGGATGGACACGTTCTTCCAGTCCAACCCCGGCATGGGCTCCCGCATCGCCCACCACATCCACTTCCCCGACTACAGCCTCGACGAGCTGGTGGCCATCGGCGACCTCATGATGGCCGAGCAGCAGTACGAGCTGTCGCCCGACGCCCAGGTGGCGTTCCGCGAGTATCTCGAGCGCCGCATGGTGCAGCCCCGCTTCGCCAACGCCCGCAGCGTGCGCAACGCCCTCGAGCGGGCCCGCCTGCGCCAGGCGTCGCGCATCGTGTCCGACCCCAGCCGCAAGCTCACCAAGTCCGATCTCATGCGCATCGAGGCCGAGGACATCCTCCAGAGCCGGGTGTTCACCGACGACAGCCCCGAGGACGCCGTGTCGGCCGCCGACGCCGGCGACGAAGCAGTGGCGGACGACGCCGGCGCCAACGGGCAGCCTCCGCCCGCCAGATCAGAGGACGCAAAGGCGCCCTGACCGCCGTTCATGCGGCAGGAGCGTTCGGAAACCGGACGCCAGCGCCGCATGAACGCCTCGGGGCCCAGGCCTCGCCGAGCCTGGTGCTCCCGCAGGGGACTCAGGCGTCGGGGATCTCGGCCGCCTTGCGGGCGAGGGACGGCACGGCGATGGCGTAGCGCTGGCGGCCATGGCGGAGCCGAAGGCCGTCCCAGTGGCCGAACTCGTTCTCGGGGATCCACTCGTTGGCCCAGCAGCCGTCGGGCCAGCGCCTGGCGGCGGCGGCCAGGCGGGGTGAGTCGAGCAGGCGGTGGGCCGAGGCCCGGTCGGCCCACACGCACAGCAGGTACACCTGGCCGGGTTTGCCGAACCCGAGCACCGTCCGCAGGCTCTCCGGGTCGTCCTTGGCCTCCTGGCGCAGGGCCCGCAGGGCCTTGAACGCCTCCCAGGAGTCCAACGGCGACGTGGACAGGTGCACCACCAACCCGCCGGCGCCTCCGACCTCGGCCCGGCTGCGGCGGGCGTAGGGCGAGCTCTCGTACGACAGCGTGCCGTCGGCCGCCGTCGCCGCCTTCAGTCGGGGCAGGTGGTCGAGCGCCTTGCGGAGCGCCTCCCCCTTGGCCGTCTCCATTGGCGGCCTCTCGTAGGCCGGCTCGGGCTGGGACATGGTGATGCCCTTCCACCTGCCCACCTCGTCGGGGCCCGGCCGCCAGCGCATCAGCCAGAACGACTGCAGCCACTTCGAGAAGAGCCACATGATGTCGTCGTGGGCGCCGGAGCGCATGAACTCCTGCATGTCGTGGCGGCTCTTCCACACCGTGATGGTCCAGAACTCCGAGGGCCCGGCCACGATGCTGGCCCACCGCACCACGGTGCCGGTGGTGGCCAGCTGCTTTCGGACCCGCAGGGAGGCGATCATCATGGCGGGGAACAGCCATGGGCCCTTGAGGCGGGAGCGGGTGGTGACTGCGAACAGCTCCTCGGCCTGCGCCACGCCGTCCTTCCCTTATGCACGCCGCAGCGGCGTGCCTCCTCGACGAACACCCTGTGCGAGGGAAGTATCGCGCCGCGGTCCCATGTTCCGGACGGCGACGGGCACGTTCCTCGGCACGCAAGACCGCGCCCGGTCAGCTCGCGGCCGGTGGGGTGCGTGGTGGTGTACATGGCGGTGTACGTTTGAGGGGTGCGCAGGACGAACATCTATCTCACGGACACCGAGCAACTCGCGCTGGACGCCCGGGCGGCGGCTGAAGGTTCTTCCCGCAGCGAGATCGTGCGATCCATCGTCGATCGGGAACTCAATCTCAGCCCGGGCGAAGAGACCGACGTGGACACCGCTCTTTGCGACGCCGCCGCCGAACTGGCCGAGCGTTCCAGGGCGCTCAGCCACGACGACGTCGACCTTCACATCATCTGAGTGGTCATCGTCGACGACCACCTCGCCCTGCTGGCCGTCGCCGGCGCTCTACCTGATCTTGGCCTCGCCGGGCCGGTCGCCACGACGTACAGCTTCCAATACCGGATGGCCCGGGCGGTCTCGGACTCAGCCAGCTCCGGGACCTTGTCCCGGCGGCTCCCGGACCCGTCCGCCGCGCGCCGCCGAGTGTTGTACCCGCCGGCGCACCGTTTGGTGGTGCTCGATCCCCGCGCAAGCATCGAGGACGCTGTGCAGGTCGCCGTCGCCCACAGAGCGAACCTGCTGCTCGCTGAGCTGGTCGGCGCCGCCCTCCATCATCGGGCGGCCGTGCGGGTGACACCCCAGAACGAGGGCAAGAACTGGGCGCAGCTCATGGAGACCGCGGGTGTCGACTTCAGCACGGTCGAACCCTGACGGCCTCTGCCGGCAACGCCCGACAGCCCGACCGGCGCGGTCAGCTCAAGCCGATCGGTGGTCGCCGGCGCCCTCGTCTGCGGCTGATGACACGATTCTTGGCGGGTGTCGCTACCCCTCGAGCAGGCGGGCCAGGGTGACCGCGTCGAGGACGCCCTCGCAGCCGGTGTGGCGCGGGTCGGCCAGCACGCGGGCCGGTCGTTCCGGCTCGCCGAAGCCGTCGAGGACGAGGTCGGCTCCACCGAGGTCGTGGTCCTGCGTGTACCCGTTGACCACCACCGCGCAGCGCAACCCTGCGCCGAGGGCCGATTCCAGACCCTCGGCCGAGTCCTCCACCGCCACCACTTCGTGGGCGGGGACGCCGAGCAGCTCCACTGCCCGCACGTAGGCCTCGGGGTGGGGCTTGCGCGCCGCGACGTCGGTGCCCGTCACGACCACGGTGAACTCGGCGCCGGGGGTGGACCTGGCCAGCACCCGCTCCACCCACCCGCGGCTGCCGGTGGTGGCCACCGCCAGCGCGCTGCCGGCGCCGGCCAGCTCGGCCAGGAGACGGGCCACCCCGGGCCGGGCCGTGATCCTGCCCTCCTCGATGAGCCCGGTCATGATCTCGGTCTTGCGCTCGTGCAGCGATGCGGCCAGGGTGACCCGCTCCTCCCCCATGCCGGCGCCCTCGAGGTAGCGCTCGATGCGCCGACGCCCGCCGGTGAGGCGCAGGAGACCGCCGTAGGAGTCCTCGTCCCACCGGTAGGGCAGGCCGAACTCCTCGAAGGCGAGGTTGAACGCCACCCGGTGCCCATGGCGCTCGCTGTCCACGAGGGTGCCGTCGACGTCGAACACGACGGCAGCGGGCGCCAGGCGGTCGGGCACGACGTGCCGGGCGCGCACAGGGCGGGGGGTGACCGGCGTGGCGGTCAGTCGAGCGGGCCGGGCCCGGGCACCGACGGCGGGCCCTGCGGGAACAGGTCCTGCCATTCGCCTGCGGCGGCGCCACGGAGCTCGGCGAAGGACTCGTCGATGTCGGAACCCCACAGGTCCCAGGAGGCCGTGCGCAGGCCGAGGACCTGGATGGCCACCGCCGCCGCCAAGGGGCTGTCCTCGTCGAGGCAGGTGATGCCCGCTGCGAGGAGGGCCTCGGCGAGGAGCCGCGTGGCTGCGTCGACATCGGGCGGGAGGTCGCGGCGGAACAGGAACGTGCGGGGCGCAAGGCGAAGGGCGACGGACACGTCACCGTCTGCGACCAGGGTGGCACCTTCCAGATGGAGGAGCGGGGAGTGGGCGAGGGCCGGCTCGTCGTTGATGAACACCTGGAGCACCCGGGCGTCATCGGCCCGATCACCGACGGGCTCCCCATAGGGAGGCAGGAGCCCGTCGGTCATGGCTTTCGAAGCTGCTAGCGGGCCAGGCGCTCGGTCATGCTCGCCGCGCCCTCGAGGCCGGAGGCGACCGACGCCAGGTTGGCGTTGATCCGGTCGGCGGCGGGGCCGATGGCGTGGCACTGCGTTTCGACGGCGCGCACGCCGAAGGTGATCTTGGCCAGGGTCTTGTTGACACTGACCAGCTGCTGGGTGATGCGGTTGAGGAAGAACCCGAGCACCCCGACGAACACCAGGATCTCGAGCACCGTGAGGAAGATGCGCAGGGTCATCGGCGGCCGGCCCCCTTGGCGGCGAGGAGCTCGGCGTGGCGGTCGACCTCGGCCCCCAGCTCAGCGGTGCGGGCCACGGTCTGGCCCAGCATCCACGTGGTGGCCGTGTTGGCGGCCAACCGGGTGGCGGTGTCCCACACGTCCTTGAGGTTGCGGTCGATGTCGTCCACGAAGCTGACGAGGAGCGACAGCAGCACGATCACGGCGATGACCACCACGGCGCCCATGCCGAGGGTGATCCACCAGAACGTGACGTGCTCGGACTGGAGTGCGTAGAGCATCAGTTCCCCCCTCCGAGAACGGCTCGAGCCTGCTCGGCGTTGCGGACGATGAGCCGCAGCTCCTCGTTCACCTTGTCGACCTCCCACAGGGGGAGCGTGTTGATCCGGCCTTCATCGAGACCGACCGTGATGGCTTCGGCCTGGACGCCGATGCGCCGAGCCAGCCCCAGGATCATGCCCGCGAGGATCACGATGACCGTGATCACGACCAGTGCGATCACGAAGCCGATGTACCAGCCCGTGAGTACGGCATCTCCGCCGCCTTCCATTGGAACCCCCTTCGCTTGGGTGCAACCTCACCATAGTCTTTCGACAGCTAGGTGGTCAACGCACATGTACCGACAAAATCTGGATTTCCTGCCTGTGGGCGTGGCGCCATGGTCCCACGGGGCGGGGGCGCCCGTCGACCCCCTGCACGCTCGCTGTGCCGCTGCCACCCGCGCGACGGCGGGCACGGTAGCGTGAAGGGGTGATCGCACGTGTCTGACCAGCACCCGTCCGAGCCAGGTGTGGTGGGTTCCACCACGGGCGGAGCGCCCGACGCGCCCCCGCCCGACGGCGCCGGCTGGGCTGCTTCACACGAGGGCGGCGGCGGTCCCGTCGTCGATCCTCCGCCGCCCCCGCCACCCGTTCCCCCGATCGACCTGTCCAAGCCCGAGGAGCCTGCCCCCCCGTTGCCCGTCGACGGCGACCCCCTCGTGTCGGCGCCCGATGCCGAGCCGGTGGTGCCCGCGCCGCCGGCCGCCGGGCCGGGCCCGATGGCCGCCGATACTCTCCCGTTGCCGCCCACTTCCGAGCCCGAACCCGCCTCCGCTCCGGCACCCGAGAGCGACCCCGAGCCGTCCGGGGCGCCCAAGGGCCAGATCTGGAAGATGGCCCTGGTCGTGGTGGTCTTCCTGGCCGTGGTCGTGGTGGCCTTCATCCTCGGCAAGAACGGCGGCGGCAAGGACGACACGGCCGGCTCCACCTCGACCACCGGGGTCGACACCAGCCCGATCGACACCAGCAAGTGGGCCACGTTCACCGATAGCGAGGCCGGCTTCACCCTCAAGCACCCCAAGGACTGGCTGAAGCTGCCCACCGACGGCGCCGAGCGCATCGTGCTCCAGGCCGGCCCCGAGAGCGCCGCCTACGTGACCGTGCGGAACATCAGCGCCGAAGCGGCGCCCGACGTCATCCAGCAGTCGCTCGGCGGTGTGACCTACGTCGAGGGCGGTGAGCCGAGCAACGACGCCATCAACGGCCTGCCCGTCGTGCGCGACATCTTCGAGACCCCCATCAACGACGACAGCCCCGACCCCGGCGTGGCCGTGCGGTACTTCGTCGTGTCGAAGAGCAAGCTGTTCATGATCGTGTTCGTGACCCGGCCTCCCGAGGAGCTCAACCGGCTGGCCCGCACGTTCAAGGGCGTCTCCGGCAGCTTCAAGGTCACGTCGGACGACCCTGCGCCCGAGCCGTCGACGACCACCGCCCCCGGCGCGGGCACCACGCCCACCACCTGAGCTCTGCCGCTCAGCTTCAGCTCAGCGGCAGAGCAGCACCTGGTCGCAGCCCGAGCAGAAGAACGCGGTGTCGGCGAGGCGATCGTGCCAGTCGGTCGGCAGCCGCTGGATGACGCGGCAGCTGCGGCAGGCCAGCTCGTTGGTGTGGACGGCCTGGCCGGCGCCGGCCATCGTGCTCGAGATCTTGGCGGCGAGCCGCGACCTCGGCCTGGCGACGGCGTCGCCGTAGCGGGCCTCCTTGCGGGCGTCCATCCGGAGCCGCTGGAAGACGCGCGCCTGGGTCTCGTGCTCCCGGGCCGCCCGCTCGGCCTGATCGCGCGACGCAGCCATCCGTGATGCCCGGGCCGCCGAACTCTCGCTACGCCGGGCCGTGCGGGCGTACGAGCCCACGTCGGAGCCCTCCCACGGCGTGGCACGGGTGCGGCTCCGGGTGCCGTAGATGTCCTCGTCGGCGCCGACGCCCCTGCTGAGCTTCTCGCGGGCCAGCTTGTACGCCTCGTTCAGCTCCGCCATCCGCTTCTCGGCCGCCAGCCGCTCCCGCTCGGGCTTCTCCTGGTACTTGTCGGGGTGGTACTTCTTTGCCAGCGTCCGGAACGCGGTCGTCACCTCGGCCTGCGTCGACGTGTGCGGGATCCCCAGCGTCTTGAAGGGATCCGGCCGCCGTTGCCGCCGCGGCGGGCTGGCCGTCACCAGCCCCGGGCGCGCCGGGCGCCGGCGGCGGCACTCCGAGACGCTCTGGGCACCGCCATCACGTACGTCCTCCTCGATGCTCCACCTGTGACACCCGGCGCGTCCCGCGCACACCCCGAGTCGAGCATCGTAACGGCTGGCGGACCGGAACCTCCAGCAGGGCGGGCCTTCCGGGCCCGGACGCGACGATCGGGCAGGTGCCCCGCCCGCCGGCGAGACACCTGCCCGACCTGTGGTGCTCCGTTGCTAGCGCTCGCAGCCCTGGCTGTTGAGGATGGCGGTGGAGCAGTCGATGGAGTTGGCGTGACCGGAGATGGTCTTGCCGCCTGCGTTGGTGTGGCCGGCGGCGCCGCCGGTGCCGACCTGGGCCAGGACGGCGACCAGGTCGTTCTTGATGTTGCGGACGTCGCGGATCGCCTTGTCGGCCTGGCCGTTGATGGTGGCCACGCCGTCGTTGATGGACCGCACCACCGGCTGCAGTGCGCTCAGGTTGCCCCGGATGCCCTTCACCGTGCCGTTGATGGAACCGGCGTTGCCGAGGATGCCCGACACCGTGCCGTCGATGCTCTTGGCCGTGGCCAGGATCTCGCCGGCCTGCGCCGACAGCGGTGCCGCCGCCGCCCGGATCTGCTTGGCGATGCGGTTGGTCTCGTCGAGCTTGGGCACGTTGACGAGGTCGTCGTCGATCTCCCCCACGTCGCCCACGATGGTGTCGACCCGGTCGTCGATCTGCTCGGCCGCGATGGTGGTGCGGGTGAGCTGGATCACGGCGAACAGGGCGAAGGCCAGCGTGACGGCCAGG
>Ga0136633_1000791_pt1 | contig 23863 bp, 23 predicted proteins | sample AntDrymeUQ832206_2_FD_105494 | JGI IMG/M metagenome (GOLD analysis project Ga0136633, IMG submission 105494) | Polar desert sand microbial communities from Dry Valleys, Antarctica - metaG UQ83 (22.06) | ecosystem: Environmental > Terrestrial > Soil > Desert | place: Antarctica: Dry Valley...
CTCGATGCAGACCCGCTCGAGCGTCTCGGCGAAGCGGACTACTTCGGGCGTGTCGTCGAACTTGCCGCGATATTTCAGGCCGCCGGTCCAAGCGAAGATCGATGCGATCGGATTGGTCGAGGTAGCCTTGCCCTGCTGGTGCATCCTGAAATGGCGGGTGACCGTGCCGTGCGCTGCTTCGGCCTCGACGATCTTGCCGTCGGGGGTGGTCAGGATCGAGGTCATCAGGCCGAGGCTGCCGAACCCCTGCGCGACCATGTCGGACTGGACGTCGCCGTCGTAATTCTTGCACGCCCAGACGAAATTGCCGCTCCATTTGAGCGCCGATGCGACCATGTCGTCGATCAGGCGGTGCTGATACTCGATTTTGGCTTCGGCGAATTTGGCCTTGAATTCGGCCTCGTAGACTTCCTCGAAAATGTCCTTGAACCGCCCGTCATAGGCCTTGAGGATGGTGTTTTTGGTCGACAGATAGACCGGCCAGCCGCGGTCGAGCCCGAAATTGAGCGCGGCGCGGGCGAAATCGCGGATCGACTGGTCGAGGTTGTACATCCCCATCGCGACCCCGGCGGCGGGGTAATCGAACACTTCATGCTCGATTTCCTGGCCATTCTCGCCGGTCCATTTCATCACTAGCTTGCCGGGCCCCGGAACCAGGAAATCGGTCGCCTTATACTGGTCGCCGAAGGCATGGCGGCCGACGACGATCGGATCGGTCCAGCCGGGGATCAGCCGCGGAACATTGTCCATCACGATCGGCTCGCGAAACACGACTCCGCCAAGTATGTTGCGGATCGTGCCGTTGGGCGACTTCCACATCTTTTTGAGCCCGAACTCTTCGACTCGCGCTTCGTCGGGGGTGATCGTTGCGCATTTGACCCCGACGCCGTGAAGCTTGATCGCTTCGGCCGCTTCGACCGTGATCCGGTCGTCGGTCTCGTCGCGCTTTTCGATGCCGAGGTCGAAATAAAGCAATACGACATCGAGATAGGGGAGGATCAATTTCTCGCGAATCCACTGCCAGATGATCCGGGTCATCTCGTCGCCGTCGAGTTCGACGACGGGGTTCTTCACCTTGATCCTGGTCATGCTCATCGCGTCCTGCTTTTGACTGTTCGGGTTGCGGCGGGCCTTAAGCGCGGGCCGGTTTCAAGGCAATGCGCGGATTGCGGGGCTTGGCCCATCGCCGTAAGGAACCCCCCATGGTCTCGCTCGAAAATCCCGACAGCCAGCTGACTGCGGTCAAGTGGCGCTTCCCCTCGGTCCATCCCGAAGGGCGCAAGTTCACCCTTATCGCGGGGTTCGTCGCCTCGCTCGGCTTCCTCCTGTTGCCCGACGCGATCGGCTGGCTGCTGCTCGGCGTGACGATCTGGGTCGCGACCTTCTTCCGCGATCCGATCCGCACCACTCCGCAGGATCCCGCGCTGGTCATTGCTCCGGCGGATGGGCTGGTAACGATGATATCCAAGGTCGCCGCTCCCGTTGAATTGGCGAGCGATCTGTCGGGCGAGTTCACGCGCGTCTCGATTTTCATGAGCGTGTTCGACGTCCACATCAACCGCACTCCGATCGCCGGCCGCATCGCCAGGATCGTCTATGTCCCGGGCAAGTTCCTCAATGCCGACCTCGACAAGGCGAGCGAGGATAATGAGCGCCAACACTTCCTGGTCGAGCGCGAAGACGGCCTCAAGATCGGCTTCACCCAGATCGCGGGGCTGGTCGCGCGGCGGATCATGTCCTTCGTCAAGGAAGGCGACAGCGTTGTCGCCGGCGAGCGGATCGGGCTGATCCGCTTCGGCAGCCGGGTCGATGTCTATTTGCCCGCCGGGACCGGCGCGCAGGTGCTGCTCGGCCAGCGGACGATCGCGGGCGAAACCGTGCTCGGCATCATCGGCGAGGATCCGCAGCGGCCCGGCCGAAGCCAGTGAGCGACCTGATCGACGAGCGCCCGGCGCGCGGCATCCCGCTTCGCGCGCTTGCGCCCAATGCGATCACGGTGCTGGCGCTGTGCTTCGGACTGAGCGGAGTGCGCTTCGGGATCGGTGGAGAGTGGGACAAGGCGCTTGCCTCGATCGTTTTCGCCGGAGTGCTCGACGGCATGGACGGGCGCATCGCCCGCCTGCTCAAGGCCAATAGCAAATTCGGCGCCGAACTCGATTCGCTCAGCGACAATATCGCATTCGGCACCGCGCCCGCGCTGATCCTGTTCATGTGGTCGCTGCAGTCCGCGCCCCGGTTCGGCTGGATCGCCGCGCTTGCGCTTGCAGTGTGTTGCGCGCTCCGCCTGGCGCGGTTCAACGCGCGCATCGACGCCGGGCCCCAGCCGCACAAGGAAGCCGGCTTCAATACCGGCGTTCCGGCACCGGCGGGGGCGGGGCTCGCGTTTGTCCCGATCTATCTTTGGCTGATCACCGGCGACGAGGCGTTCCGCAACTGGATGCTGGTCATGCCCTGGGCGATCTTCATCGCCGCGCTGATGATTTCGAGCGTCCCGACCTTCAGCTGGTCGTCGCTGCGCATTCGCCGCGAATGGCGGTTGTTCGCGCTGGCCGGCGTCGCATTGCTCGGCGCGGCATTGCTCAACGAGCCGTGGATCACGCTGCTGCTGGTATCGCTTCTTTACCTGGCCTGCCTGCCGTTCAGCGTCGCCAGCTATGCACGGGTCAAGCGGCGGCGCGCCACTCTGGCTGGACGTGCACCGGCTGACGAACCGATCCTGCCCGTGGCCGGAAGCGCACGGTAAGCGGACGGACCGACTGGGGCGGCAAGGCGAGCATCGAGCGGCCATGGAGCGCCGCAACGATCTTCGGGCCATCGACTGCGATCCGGTCGAGCATCAATTTAGCGACCAGCCACAAGGTGGCGAGGAAGGCGATGGTTGCCAAAGGTGCGAGCATGAGCGTTTCCTTATCGTTCTCGACCCAACTTGGAGCCTGCAATTAAGTTCCAGTTCGGTGCGATAATGCACTGGTATGACACCATGTTCGCCATACGTTCCGCCGCTGTCAAGCAATTTCGTTTCTGTTATGTTCTGTTTGACGGGTTTCGGCGAAATGCTTGAAAGCCACGCCATGATCGGCTATCGGCCCGCGCATCCCACAGGCAGGGCCACCATACCGGTGCCGGTCGCAAGATCGGTTTCAGGCGCTGCCGAGGTTTAACCGGAAGGAGACTATCCTATGGCGACTCCAGTCGTCACGATGCAGCAATTGCTCGAAGCTGGCGCCCATTTTGGCCACCAGACCCACCGCTGGAATCCGCGGATGAAACCGTACATCTTCGGCGACCGCAACGGCGTTCACATCATCGATTTGTCGCAAAGCGTTCCGCTGTTCGCTCGCGCGCTTGAGTTCGTCAACCAGGCGGTTGCGCGCGGCGGCAAGGTGCTGTTCGTCGGCACCAAGCGCCAGGCGCAGGACGCGGTCGCCGATGCGGCGCGCGCGTCCGGCCAGCACTTCGTCAACCACCGCTGGCTCGGCGGAATGCTGACCAATTGGAAGACGATTTCCAACTCGATCAAGCGCTTCAAGAGCCTCGAGGAGCAGTTGACCGGCGACACTGCGGGCCTGACCAAGAAGGAAGTGCTCCAGCTCACTCGCGAGCGCGACAAGCTTGAGAAGAGCCTCGGCGGAATCCGCGACATGGGCGGGCTTCCCGACGTCATGTTCGTGGTCGATTCGAACAAGGAAGAACTCGCGATCAAGGAGGCCAATGTGCTCGGCATCCCGGTTGTCGCGATCCTCGATTCCAACTCGAATCCGCAGGGCATCGCCTTCCCGGTCCCGGGCAATGACGACGCCAGCCGCGCGATCCGCCTCTACTGCGAGGCGATTGCGAGCGCCGCGACGTCGGGCAAGCAGGGCAATGCCGCCGCCCGCGGCGAGGACATCGGTTCGATGGCCGAGCCGCCGGTCGAAGCCTCGCTCGAGGCTTAACTTCGGGGGACACCCCTATTTCCGTTCGGGCTGAGCCTGTCGAAGCCCTGTTCTTCTGATGAAGTGCAGCCCTTCGACAAGCTCAGGGCGAACGGCCGTTGAAGGATGAGATAATATGGCTGAGATCACTGCCGCGGCTGTCAAGGAATTGCGCGAGCGCACCGGCGCCGGCATGATGGACTGCAAGAAGGCGCTCACCGAAAATCAGGGCGAGATGGAAGCGTCGGTCGACTGGCTTCGCGCCAAGGGGCTCGCCGCCGCCGCCAAGAAGGCCGGCCGCACCGCCGCCGAAGGGCTGGTCGGCGTTGCCGTCTCGGGCACCAAAGGCGCGGTGGTCGAGGTCAATTCGGAGACCGATTTCGTCGCCAAGAACGAGCAGTTCCAGGGTTTCGTTCGCGATGTTGCCAAGCTTGCCTTGACCACCGGCGGCGATGTCGACGCACTTGCCAACGCGGCATACCCGACCGGGGGCAGCGTTGCCGAGGCCCTGACAAACAACATTGTCACGATCGGCGAGAACCAGTCGCTGCGCCGCGCGGCCGTGCTTGAGGTCGGCGAAGGCGCGGTGGTCAGCTACGTCCACAATGCCGCAGCCCCCGGGCTCGGCAAGATCGGCGTGCTGGTCGCACTCGAAAGCGCCGCCCCGGCCGAGACCCTGCAGGCGCTCGGCAAGCAGATCGCAATGCACATCGCGGCCGCCAACCCGCTCGCACTCGACGCGGACGGGCTCGACCCCGCGCTGGTCGAGCGCGAGCGCGCGATCGCGATGGAGAAGGCAAGCGAGAGCGGAAAGCCCGCCGCCATCGTCGAGAAGATGGTCGAAGGCGGCCTCGCCAAATATCGCAAGGACAATGCCCTGCTGTCGCAATTGTTCGTGATCGACAACAAGACCCCGGTCGCCGACGTCGTTCAACAGGCCGGCAAGGAAGCCGGTTCGCCGATCACGCTGAAGGCCTTCGAGCGCTTTCAGATCGGCGAAGGCATCGAGAAAGCGGAAAGCGATTTCGCCGCCGACGTCGCTGCCGCCGCCGGCGTCAAGAAGGACGAACCGGTCGCCTGACCGGGTCGCGCATTCGGGTTGGCAGCGGGGCGGCGGCGCCTTAAAGCGCCTTCGTCCGGTTCGCCTTGCGCGACCGCCGTCACCAGCTTGCGAGGAGCCTGAATGACCCGCCCGCGCTTCCACCGGATCCTGCTCAAGCTGTCGGGCGAGGCGTTGATGGGGGCCGGGCAGTTCGGAATCGACCCCGACACGGTCGCCGGAATGGCCGGAGAGATCGCCGCCGCCAAGGAAGCCGGACACGAAATGTGCCTGGTCGTCGGCGGAGGCAATATCTTTCGCGGGATCGCCGGCGCGGCTGCCGGCTTCGACCGCTCGACCGCCGACTATATGGGCATGCTGGCGACCGTGATGAACGCGCTCGCGGTTCAGAACGCGCTCGAGAAGATCGGCATTCACACCCGCGTCCAGTCGGCGATCCCGATGGCAAGCGTGTGCGAGCCCTACATCCGCCGTCGCGCGATGCGTCACATGGAAAAGGGTCGGATCGTGATCTTCGCGGCGGGCACCGGCAATCCCTATTTCACCACCGACACCGCGGCCGCGCTGCGCGCCGCCGAGATGGGCTGCGACGCATTGTTCAAGGGCACCAGCGTCGACGGGGTGTACGATGCCGACCCGAAGAAGGTTTCGGGCGCAAGGCGCTACGACCATCTCGGCTTCAACCAGGTGCTGGCCGACGACCTGAAGGTGATGGACGCCGCCGCGGTCGCGCTGTGCCGGGACAATAACATCCCGATTGTCGTGTTCAACATTCGCCAGTCTGGTAATTTAGCCGAGGTGCTCGCCGGACGCGGAATCGCGACGATAGTCCAGAATCAGGAGTAGATTATGCCCGCTTACGACAAGTCAGACATTCAGCGCCGCATGACCGGCGCGATCGAGGCGCTCAAGCATGACCTCGTCGGCCTGCGCACCGGGCGCGCCTCGACCGCCTTGCTCGATCCGATCAACGTCGAAGTCTATGGCGCGCACATGCCGATCAACCAGATCGCGACGATCTCCGCGCCCGAGCCACGCACCTTGTCGGTGCAGGTGTGGGACAAGTCGAACGTCGGCCCGGTCGAAAAGGCGATTCGCTCGGCGGGGCTCGGGCTTAATCCGATCACCGACGGGACGATGATCCGCCTGCCGATCCCCGACCTGACCGAGGAACGCCGCAAGGAACTTGCCAAGCTCGCCGGCCAATATGCCGAGAAGGCCCGGATCGCGGCGCGCAACGTTCGCCGTGACGGGATGGACGCGCTCAAGACCGACGAGAAGAAGCATGAGATCAGCGAGGATGAGCGCAAGCGGCTAGAGGCCGAGGTCCAGAAGATGACCGACGCGACGATCGCCGACATCGACTCCGCGGCGCATATCAAGGAACAGGAAATCCTCGGTAAGTGAGTCCTGCCGCTCCAACTCATGATCCGCCCGCCGCGAAGGGTGGGGCGGGCAGGGTACCTGGTCACGTCGCGATCATCATGGACGGCAATGGCCGCTGGGCCGCCAAACGCGGGCTGCCGCGGGTCGCGGGTCATCGCGCCGGGGCGGAAGCGGTGCGCCGGGCGATCGAATTCGCCGCCGAAACCGGGATTAAAGTGCTCACCCTTTATGCATTCTCCTCGGAGAATTGGCGGCGGTCCGAAGACGAGATTGCCGACCTTACCGGACTGATGCGCTTTTACCTCGAGCGCGAGCTCAAGACGCTCGAACGCGAAGGCGTCAGGGTCAGGCTGATCGGGGAGCCATCGGCGTTCGGCGACGAGCTTGCCGCCAAGCTCGAGCGTGCGGTCGAGCGGACCGCCGCCAATCACCGTCTGACGCTCGTGGTCGCGCTCAACTATGGCTCACGGGTCGAAATCGCCGCCGCGGCGCGCTCGCTCGCGGTCCAGGCGGCGGCGGGCAAGATCGATCCGTCGGCAATCGACGAAGCCTTGCTCGGGGCCGAGCTCCAGACCGCCGATCTGCCCGAACTCGATCTGCTCATTCGCACTTCGGGCGAAGTACGCCTGTCCAATTTCCTGCTGTGGCAGGCGGCTTATGCCGAACTCGTGTTCCTCGACACTTTGTGGCCCGATTTCGACCAGGCATCGTTCGGCGAGGCGCTCGATCAATATGCGCGGCGCCAGCGGCGCTTTGGCGGTCGATGAACGAGCTTGCCCAACGCTCGCTGATCGGGGTGGCACTGGTCCTCGGCGCGCTCGTCGCAACAGTGCTCGGCGGCTATTTCTTCGCCGGCTTCGTTGCGCTTGCGGCGTGCGCGATGTTCTACGAATGGCGCCGAATGGTGGCCGGCTGGGGCTTTGGCTGGCAGCTTGCCGGCTTCGTCTATGCCCTTCTGCCTGCGCTCGCCTTGTTGTGGATCCGCGACCGTTCGCCGATCGGGATCGAGCTCCTGATGTGGGTCTTCATTACCACCTGGTCAGTCGACATCGGCGCCTATTTCGCGGGTCGCGGGATCGGCGGGCCGAGGCTTGCCCCGGCAATCAGCCCGAACAAGACCTGGGCCGGGCTGATCGGCGGAATGGCTGCTGCTGCCGTGTTCGGCGGGCTGTGGGCGTGGCTGCTCGAACTGCCCTCCATCCTGATCTGGCTGACCCTCCCGTTCGCGCTTGGCGCACAAGTCGGCGACCTGTTCGAAAGCTGGCTCAAGCGCCGCGCGGGGGTCAAGGACAGCGGCAATTGGCTGCCCGGGCACGGCGGCGCCCTCGACCGGCTCGATGGACTGGTCGTGGTCGCGGTGCTTACCGCGGCGGCGCTCGCGGCGGGCCTGATATGAGCCGCCGGACGATCTCCATCCTCGGCGCGACCGGATCGGTCGGCAGTTCGACGCTCGACCTGGTCGAGCGCAACCCGGAGCGGTTCGAAGTGGTCGCCCTGACCGCTGCCACGAACGTCGCCGCGCTTGCCGATGCGGCGCTGAAAACCGGGGCCAGGCTGGCGGTGATCGACGACGCGTCGTTGCTCCCCGAACTTGGCGAGCGACTCTCCGGAAGCGCCTGCCGCGCCGCGACCGGGCGCGCCGCGCTTGCCGAGGCGGCGGCGGGCGAAGCCGAGTTGGTGATGGCCGCGATCGTGGGCTGTGCCGGGCTCGAGCCGGTAATGGCCGCAGTCGAGGCCGGGCGAACCGTCGCGCTGGCCAACAAGGAGGCGCTGGTCACCGCGGGCGCTTTAATGATCGACGCGGCGCGCAGGGCGGGAGCGACGATCCTTCCCGTCGACAGCGAGCATAATGCAATATTCCAGTGCCTTGTCGGCTCCAGCCTGGATCATGTCTCGCGCTTGATCCTCACCGCCAGTGGCGGCCCGTTTCGGACGCTCGACCGGGCGGGCATGGCGAGCATGACCCCGGCGCAGGCGGTCGCGCACCCCAATTGGTCGATGGGCGCCAAGATCAGCGTCGACTCGGCGACGATGATGAACAAGGGACTGGAGCTGATCGAGGCGCATTTCCTGTTCGGGCTGGCACCCGACCGGATCGAAGTGCTCGTCCATCCGCAGTCAATCGTCCATTCGATGGTCGAATATGTCGACGGGTCGGTAGTCGCACAGCTCGGCACTCCCGACATGCGGATTCCGATCGCTTACGCGCTTGCCTGGCCCGAGAGGATGGCCACGCCAGCGAAAAAACTCGACTTCGCACAAATCGGGAGGTTCGACTTCGAAGCCCCCGACACGCAACGCTTTCCAGCATTGAGGCTGGCGCGAGAGGCGCTCCAGGCGGGCGGTTCGGCGGCGATCGTGCTCAACGCCGCCAATGAAATTGCGGTCCAGGCGTTCCTCGATGGACGCATTGGCTTTCTCGATATCGCCGATCGGGTCGAGGACGCGCTTGCCCGGCCTGGCCCGCCGGCGCCCCGTTCCATCGCCGAGGTGATCGACATTGACTCCGCAACGCGCGACAGGGTCGGGCAGATGATGCGAGTGCCAACCGCCTGATGCTTGCTCAACCGCCTTTGTGGTTCGTCGCGCTCGCCTTTTTCGCAGCGATCGGGCCGCTCGTGTTCATCCACGAGCTTGGCCATTACCTCGTCGCGCGCTGGTGCGGAGTCGGCGCGGAGACTTTTTCGATCGGGTTCGGGCGCGAGATAGTCGGCTGGACCGACAAGCGCGGCACCCGCTGGAAGATCGGCTGGCTACAGCTCGGCGGCTATGTCCGCTTCGTCGGTGACATGAACCCCGCAAGCCAGCCGGGCGACGGGCAGAACCTGGCGCCGGGCGACCGCGAGCGGGCGTTCCACCTCAAGCCGGTGTGGAAGCGCTTTCTGATCGTCCTCGCCGGCCCGGTCGCCAATTTCCTGCTGGCGATCGCGATCTTCGTCTTTTTCTTCGCGACGTTCGGAGCGCCGCGCACCCCGGCTGTCGTGGCCGAGGTCCAGGCGCAAAGCGTCGCGGCGAGCGCTGGACTGGCGGGCGGAGACCGCATCCTGAGCGCGGGTAACGAGGATGTCGAAAGCTTCGAAGACCTGCGCCGCATCGTCGCCATCCGGCCCGGCATGCCGATCGAACTGGTGATCGACCGCAATGGTTCAAGGCGGACCATCGCAGTGACGCTCGGCCGCGATCGCCGGGTCGACGAATTTGGCCAGCCCTATGAAGTCGGATTGCTGGGCGTGATGCCGGCCGGGCGCGTGCTCGAGCGGCTGTCGCTGGTCGAACTGGTCCCGGCGTCGGTCGGCTATACTGCGGCGCTGACCAAATCGATGGCCGACGGGCTTGGCCAGATCATGTCCGGGCAGCGATCGACCAAGGATCTCGGTGGGCCGATCAAGATGGCGCAGATCGCCGGACAGCAGGCCAGTCTCGGCCCGTTCGAGTTCGTCCAGCTGCTCGCCTTGTTCTCGATTAATCTGGGATTCATCAACCTCTTGCCAATCCCCATGCTGGATGGTGGCCATCTCATTTTCTATATGGCCGAGGCGGTGCGGCGACGGCCGCTGAGCTTGCGGGCACAGGATTGGGCGTTCCGCGGAGGATTGGCGTTTCTTTTGGCGCTGCTGCTGTTCGCGACGGTCAACGACCTGGCGTCGATCGGCCTCGTCGATCGACTTGGACGCTTGATTGGCTAGAGCGGTTGGGGCAGGGCTATGGCAAATAACCGGGTGCCCCTGTGGGGGGTGGTACCGCAGCATTTAGGTGGGGACGCGTGACTTCCAGTACAGATAATTTTTTCAAGCGTGTAAGCGGCTTGTTGCTCGTCGGGACGGTTCTCGGCGGCTGGGCTGCACCTGCGCTTGCGCAACAGCCTGCGTCTGCGCAACAGCCTGCGCCTTCACCGGCAACCGCGCCCGCACCGCCAGCGGCTCGAGCACCAGCGCCCGGAGCGGCGTCGGGGACGATTCGCAGCGTCGCGGTCCGCGGCGCCGAGCGGCTCGAAGCCGAAACGATTCGCAGCTATTCGTCGCTTTCCCCGGGGCAGTCGTACACCGCCGAGACGCTCGATACCGCGCTCAAGGCACTTTATGCGACCGAATTGTTCGCCGACGTGGTGATCGCGGGTGCCGATACCGGTAATCTGGTGATCACGGTGCGCGAGAATCCGGTGATCAATCGAATCGTGCTTGAGGGCAATAAGCGAATCAAGGACGACAAGATCCAGCCTGAAATCCGGCTGGCCCCGCGCCAGATCTTCACGCGCTCGAAAGTGCGCTCCGACGTTGACCGCATTATCGATTTGTACAAGCGCCAGGGACGGTTCGCGGCTACGGTCGAGCCCAAGATCGTTCAGCTCGACCAGAATCGCGTCGACCTGGTGTTCGAGATCAATGAGGGCGAAAAGTCCAAGATTCGCGCGATCAACATTCTTGGAAACGAGCAGTTTTCGGCCGGCCGCCTGCGCAAGGAAATGTTTACCAAGGAGGCCGGGGGCGTCCTTGGGTTCTTCAAGTCGAACAACAGCTACGATCCCGACCGCCTTGCTGCCGACCAGCAGAAGTTGCGCGCTTTCTATCTGACCGAAGGCTATGCCGATTTCCGCGTCGTCTCGGCACTCGCCGAACTGACCCCCGACCGTCGCGACTTCGTCATCACCTACGTCGTCGAAGAGGGCGAACGCTACAAATTGGGGACGATCGAGGCCGAGAGTGAATTGCGCGATTTCACTCCCGAACAGATCATGCGCGGAGTGCGGATCAAGTCGGGCGACTGGTTCAATGCCAAGGCGATCGAGGATCTGGTGTCGGGCCTGACCGAAGTCGCCGGCGCCAAGGGCTATGCATTCGCGGAAATCAGCCCGCGCTATAACCGCGACCCCGAAAAACACCTGATGAACATCACGATCGAGATCGGCGATGCGCGCCGCGTCTATGTCGAGCGGATCGACATCCAGGGCAATACCGTCACTCGCGACAAGGTCGTCCGCCGTGAATTCCGCCTCAATGAAGGCGACGCGTTCAACACGGTCAGGGTCAAGCGCAGCCAGGACCGCATCCAGAGCCTCGGCTTCTTCCAGGAAAAGCTCGAGATCAAGCAAGCGCCCGGATCGACTCCCGACCAGGTCGTGCTGAGTGTCGATGTCGAAGAGAAATCGACCGGCGAAGTGCAGCTTTCCGCGGGCTATTCGAGCCTCGAGAAGCTGGTCGTCTCGGCGTCGGTCACGCAACGCAATTTCATGGGCAAGGGCCAGACCGCAACCGCGGGGGTCAATTGGTCGCGTTATTCGCGCTCGGCGTCACTCGGGTTCAGCGAGCCTCATTTGTTCGACAAGCCCATCCTGCTTGGCGGTGAAATCTTCCGCCGCGATTTCAACAGTTTCAACTTCGTCGGTGGCAGGCGCGAGACGACTTACTCGCAGCGCTCCAACGGCCTTGGCGTGCGACTGGGCTTTCCGGTCACGGAATTCCTGACCTTCGGCACGCGCTACTCGCTGGTGCAGGACAAGATCACGCTCAGCCGCGCGAATTTCTACACCGATGGGGAATGCGACCCGCTCAAGGCGGGCAATTACCTGTGCGACGAACTCGGCGGCCGGATCACCTCGTCGCTTGGCTACACGGTAGCATTCGATAACAGCAACGGGATCCGGGCGACCCGCGGCCAGCGAATCATCCTCAGCCAGGATTTCGCGGGTCTCGGCGGCGACGTGAAGTACCTGCGCACCCGGCTCGACGGTACCAAATACGTCGCCTTGCCCAAGGGCTTCATCCTGTCCGCCCACGCCGAGGGCGGGTACATCCACCCGCTGGCCTCCGCCAGTGGCGACCGCGATCCGATCCGCATCACCGATCGATTCTTCGGAGCCCAGTTGCGCGGTTTCGACGTTCGCGGGATCGGTCCCCGGATCCAGCGGGTACCCTATAATTCGGAAGGGATGCTCGACGACGATGAGACCGTCGAAGCCGACGCGCTCGGCGGCCGCGCTTACTACATGGGTCGTCTCGAAGTCGAATTCCCGCTCAGTGCCGGAATGCGAAGCCTCGGCCTGCGCCCATCGGCCTATGTCGATGTCGGCTCTGTGTGGAAGGTGAAAACCCCGACACTGACCAACAACATCGGCTTTTGCAGCAAGCCGGGTACCGCAGCGACCCCGACCACCCCCGCTGTCCCGGGCGTAGTGCTGCCGATCCTCGTTCCGGGGGTGCCGTGCGATGCCGGCTTCACGCAGAGCAACGGCTTCCGCGAATTCCTTCTCGGCAATTCGCCGAGCCCGCGCCTGTCGGTCGGCGTCGGCGTCAACTGGAATTCACCGTTCGGCCCGCTTCGCATCGATCTCGCCAAGGCCCTGCTCAAGCAGGAAGGCGACGAAACCAAGCTATTTTCCTTCAACGTAGGAACGCAATTCTAATGACCAAATTCATGATCGCGGCAACTGCCGCCTTGCTCGCGCTACCGACCATGGCCTCCGCACAGGCGCTGCCCGCGCCGATCATCGCTGTCGTCGATGTCCAGCGCGCGACGAGCACTTGCAACGCCTGCCGAACCGCGCTGACCCAGCTCGAAGCGCAGGCCACCAGCTTGCGCGGCCTGCAGACATCGCTGCAAACGTCGCTCCGGACCGAGGCCACTGCGATCCAGGCCGCCGCGACCGCGCTTGCCGGCAAGCAGCCCGATGCCGCGCTGACCGCGCGCGCGACCGCCTTCGAACGGAAGCAGCAGGACGCTCAGCGCCAGTTGCAGACCCGCGAGCAGACCTTTGAGCGCAACCGCGCTCACGTTCTCCAGCAGATCGGGGCCAAGCTCGAGCCCGCGGTCGCCGGCGTCCTAACCCGGCGCGGAGCAACGGTGATGCTCGACGCGGCCTCCGTGGTTCGATTTGCGCCTTCGGTCGATGTCACCAACGACGTCGTCGCCGCGCTTAACGCAAGCCTGACGACGATCTCGACAACCGCCCCCGCTCAGGCCCGCCCGGCGACTCCGCAGGGCCGGTGATCGAAGCGCCCGGCAAGCCCGCGGTCGGCCCGCTCGGTGTGAAGCAAGTGATGGCGGCGCTTCCGCATCGCTATCCGATGCTGCTCGTCGACCGGGTCGAGACGCTGGTGCCGGATCGTTCGATCCGCGCGATCAAGGCGGTGAGCATCAACGAAGGTTTTTTCCAAGGCCATTTCCCGGGACGCCCGATCATGCCCGGAGTATTGATCGTCGAGGCGCTCGCGCAGGCCGCCGGAGTGCTCGCGGTCGAAAGCCTCGGGCTCGCCGGCACCGGCAAGCTGGTCTATTTCATGGCGATCGAAGGGGCCAAGTTCCGCGCCCCCGTCGAACCTGGCTGCCTGCTTCAACTCGACGTCGAGTTCGTCCAGAAGCGCTCCACCGTGTGCAAGTTCGCGGGGCGGGCATCGGTCGACGGCAAGCTCGTCGCCGAAGCGAACTTCACCGCGATGATCGCCGACTCGCCTAGCGCCTGATCGTCCATCCGCCCGGCGTGGCGCGAAGCCGGAAAATGTCTTCGAATTGCGGTGCGGCAATCAGCGTTGCGGGGACTCCGTCCTGCTGTACGCGCCCCTCGGCGATCAACAGCGCCCGATCGAACCGGTCGAGCTTGCCGAGGTCGTGGAGCGCGACCAGCACCATTGGCCCGCGATCCGCCAACCCGCGCAAAATCTCGAGCAGCCGCAGCACCCAATAGGGTTCGAGGTTGGAGAATGGCTCGTCGAGCAGCAGCAGCCGCGGAGACGAGGCGAGCGCGCGCGCCAGCAGCACCCGCGTCCGCTCCCCGGTCGACAGGCGGTCGACTGGCCGATCCGCAAGCCTGGTCAATTCGAACAGCTGGACCAACTCGTCGATCCGCTGCCGGTCGCGCGATCCAAGCCCGAGCGCGATGACGTCGCGCGCCGAAATCGGCCAGGCCGCGTCGCGGGAAGCGGGGAGAAAGGCGAGCAGGCGAGCGCGGCGTGCCTCGCTCAATCGGTCGATGTTTTCGCCATCGATCGACACCTGACCGCTCGCCTGCTCGACGCGCGCGATCGCACGCAGCAGGCTGGTCTTGCCGCCGCCGTTGGGGCCGACCAATGCGACCAGTTCGCCGCTGGCAACGCCCAGGTCGGTCGCCGCAAGGCGACCCGGGATCGCCAGATCGTTTGCGCATAACGACGTCATGCCGCCACTCCGCGGCGCATCCTGACGACCAGATGAAGAAATATCGGCGTTCCGAACAAGGCTGTGACCACCCCGATCGGGAGCGGCCGGTCGAGTGCGATGGCTCGGACGAAAAGATCGGCAAGGGTCAACAGGATCGCGCCGATCAACCCCGCCGGTATCATCGCCTGGCCGGGGTGCCCGCGGGTGATCCGGCGGGCGAGGACTGGCGCGACCAGCCCGACAAAGCCGATCGCGCCGGCAACCGCGACACAGGCCCCGACCGCGATCGCCGACAGCAGGATCACTTCGAGGCCGAGCCGCCGCGGACGATGACCGAGCGAGGCCGCGACGTCTTCCCCGAGCGCCAGCAGGTCGAGCGCCCGGGCGCGGCGAACAAGCAGCAGGCAGGCAAGGGCCGCGGGGACCAGCGCCGCGAGCGCCTGCGGCAGGCTGCGGTCGACCACGCTGCCCATCAGCCAGTCGAACGCGTCGTAAAAGGCGAACGGGGAGGGCGCGAGTGCGAGCGCGAGGCTGGTCGCCGCGCCCGCAGCGAGCGAGATGGCGAGCCCGGCAAGCAACAGGGTCGCGGTGCCGGCGTGGCGGCCGGCAAATGTAACGAGCAGCGCCATCGCGACCAGAGCGCCCGCCGCGCCGCACGCCGCGAGTGCCATCGGCTGGGTCAGCCCGAGCCAATAGCCGCCGAGCACCGCGCCCAGCGCGGCGCCGCTCGACGCGCCGCTGATGTCGGGCGAAGCCAAAGGGTTGGCGAACAAGGCCTGAAGCGCGGCGCCGCTGATCCCGAGCGTCGCTCCATAGCCGAGCACAAGCAAGGTGCGCGGCAAGCGCAACTCGACCAGCAGCAATTGGGCAAGCCCGGGATCGAGCGCGCGCGCTTCGGCGAGCGGGGCAAGCGGCAACAGCAAATGCGCCGCCGCCAATATTACGATGACAAAGGCTATTAGAATCTTCATCGAAGTAAGCGCAATCGCTCGATTTCTTCAAGCATCAGCGGGCCGGCACAGGTCCAGCGCCGGCCGTCGCTATCGATCTTTCGTGAGGGAATGCCGCGGATCAGCGGATGGTCGAGCCAGCGCTGGCCGAGCGAGGGTTGTGCGCGGCGATAGGTCGAACGGACCAGCACTGCAGGCGGGCGCAAGGCGAGCGTTTCGAGGCTGGCGCGGCCGCCGGGAAGGCGGCGCTGCGCCAGCCCGGCAAGCCGCAGCCACTCAGCGCCAAGCGAGCCCGGCGACAGGCTGTTGCCGCCGCCGCCGAGGTAGATCGCGTCGATTTGCGGCGGCGAGGCGGAGCGCAGGCTCGCGAGCCGGCGTCGCCAGCCATCGGCGCGGCGAGCGTCGCCCAATGTGCTCGCGACCTCTCGCATCGTCCGATCGACATCGGCGACGGTCGCGGGAAAGGCCAGCTTCAGCGTCCGAACCCCGAGTTGCCGGGCGATGGCGCCGGTCGCCCGCCCGCGGCCGCCCATCGTCAGGAGGAGGGTCGGCCGCTGCGCCAACGCGCTTTCAAGGTTGCCGCGATTGGCGGGGTAGCGACGCGCGCTGCGCCACAGCGGCGAATCCGCCGGGTCGTGCGACAGGCGGCTGACGCTTGCAATCTGCGACGGCCGCGCGAGCAGCAACAGATATTCGTCGCTGCACAGATCGAGCGACGCCACCCGCAACGCGGCGCTACTCGCCCAGAGCGATGCGGAGACCGGCATGGACGCTCCTTCCCTCGGTCCGATAGCCGACCACGTCGCGATAGCGCTCGGCGAAGGCGTTGGCGACGCGGACATGCGCTTCGAACGGGCCGGCAATGCGGTATCCAAGCCGCGCATTGGCCAGCCAGTAGGGCGACAGGCGGACGCGCGTCGCGGGGAAGGCGTTGAAGTCGCTGTCGATCCGCGCGCCGGTGTACACGACCGCCGCGCCGTAGCTCAAGCGCCCGCGCGACCCGTCGGCGGCGATGCTTCCGCTATGCCGCGGACGGCGCTGCTCCTTGACCTGGCCACCCCCAGGCGCGGTGGGTTCGGTCGCGTCGAGCCAGGCATAGCTTGCGGTCAGGCGAAGCGCGTCGGACGCGGCCCAGCTCGCTTCGACTTCGACGCCGTGGCGTCGACTGCGGCCCTCGGCATTGGCGGTGGTCGAAAGGAAAGTGGTCGAATCGAACAGGTCGAGGATTTCGTGGCGCAACCGCTGGCGGTAATAGGTCAGCGCGCCCGACCAATTGCGCTGGCGATAGCGCATCGACACTTCGCCGCCGCGACTCACCTCGGGACGAAGCGAGCTGTTGCCCGCGAAACTACCCGGGAAAAAGCCGAACAGGTCGAAGAAGCTCGGCTGGGCAATTCCCTCGCCAAAACTTGCCGACAATTGGAACCCGCCGCCGAGCTTGGCGAGGATCGCGGCGCGAACGGTGGTCGAATCCGCGAAGCGCGAGAAAACATCGCGGCGGAGCGCGAGATCGGTCGAAATCGGCCCGAGGTCGCGCAATTTCCATTCGAGCGTGAGCGACTGGTGACGGCGGAAGCGATCCTGGCCGGTGAACCCGCCGAATGCGGTGTCGCGCGCTTCGAACGTCTCGCGCTCGCCCTCGATCGCGGCGATCAGCGAATGACGGCCGATCCGATGACCGGCTTCGAGCATCAATGTTCGGCGGCTCGCCGCGGTGCGATTGACGGGCTCGTCGTCGAGCAGGTTGCGGTTGGTCGAACCGAGCAGGCTCGCCGAGAGGGTGGCATAGCTTGCGCCGCGATTGCCCAGCGTCGCGTAAAGCCGGCCCGCGGCGATCCGGTTGCGGCTGCGGTCGAGCGTGTTGGCGCGGGCAAAGGTAGTCGGGTCGAACCCGTCGAACTCGCTCATCCCCCGAACCGCGAAGCCCGATCCGCCGACCAGCACTGACGGCGATAGGCGATGCGCACCTGCGCCACGAAGCGAAAGATTGCGATAGCCGTCGCGCTCGCCTGATCTGGCGAAGCTGTCGATGCCGCCGCTGCGTTGCGCCGCAATTCCGATCGAAAGCCCGCGCTCCGCACTACCCAGGCTGGTGCGCCCCGCACCGCGAAGCGTCCCGAAGCTGCCGCCCTCGACCACAAAAATCGACCCGCCGCTTCCCGGCACGGCGCCATCGACTGCGACCACGCCGCCAATCGCTTCGGAGCCCCACAGCGCCGATTGCGGCCCGCGCACGATCTCGATGCGGCTGGCGAGGTCGGCATTGAGCAGCTCGAAGCGCGGCTCATTACCCGCAGCCGGGTCGTTGGCGCGGATGCCCTCGACGAACAGCAAGGTGTGATTGGCCTCGGCGCCGCGAATGCGGACCTGCGCCTGCGAACCCGCCGGCCCGCTGGTCGCGACCGACAGCGAGGGAGAAAGGCGAAGCAAATCGGTGACCAGCGCCGGGCCGAGACGCTCGATCTGCTCGGCGTCGATCAGGGTGAAGCTGGACGCGGTCGAATCGGGCAGCTCGGGGCTTCGCGAGGCGGTGACGACGACGGTCGGCGCGGTGGGTATCGGCAGATCGGGCACGCAAAAATCCTTCCAGTCCATGACATGTCGTCACGGAGGGAAAGACTGCACGCTGACCTGCGCACGATCTGCCCACGGTTCACGGCTGATCCCGGCCGGGAAACGGACGACGGGCCGGGGCGGGTATCTGACTTCGCCGCGAAATCGCGCGGCGCACAGTTGCGGGCACAGTGCCGGATTGTCCGGCTTCCCCCTTTGCCGGCGGCATTACGCCGCCGGACCCTGGTCCTGGGGCGGCGATTGGGGGAGGCGGCAAAGCTTGTCAATCCTGCCCGCCTGGGGTAGGGGCGCGCGATCATTTGAGGCTGGTCGGAACCAGCCACCATCCAAGGAATATGCCATGAAGAGCGGGATTCACCCGGACTATCACCTGATCACGGTCCAGATGACCGACGGGACGAGCTATCAGACCCGCTCGACCTGGGGCAAGGAGGGCGACACGCTCGCGCTCGAGATCGATCCGACAGCGCATCCGGCATGGACCGGCGGCCGCGGCGGACTGCTCGACACCGGCGGCCAGGTCGCGCGCTTCAACAAGCGCTTCGGCGGGCTCACGCTGGGCAAGAAGTAAGCAATGCGCGCAGCCTGTCCGGGGGACAGGCGAGCACATTGCTCAATCTGGCGATGAAATTTCCACCAGCACCAACCCGTCGCTCGGCTCCCACGCTGGAGACCGAGCGGCTGGTGCTTCGCGCCTTCCGCCGCGATGATCTCGAAAGCCTCGCCGCGACGCTTGGCGACGCGGAGGTCATGCGGCAGCTCGGCGGCGAACCCACGAGCCGCGAAGACGCGTGGCGCAAGCTGATGATGTCGGTCGGACAGTGGCCGTTGCTCGGCTTCGGCTATTGGGCGGTCGAATCGAGGGTGGACGGCCACCTCGTCGGGCAAGCCGGCCTGTGCGACTTCGAACGCGGGATCGAGCCCGGTATGGCCGGACTCCCCGAAATGGGCTGGATCTTCGACCGCGCCGTTCACGGACAGGGCCTTGCCCAGGAAGCCTGCCGCGCAGTGCTCGACTGGGCCGATGCCAACCTTCAACCAACCCCGATCTGGGCGATCATTTCGCCCGGCAACGCGCCCTCGTTCAAGCTCGCCGAGCGGCTCGGTTTCGAACGGCTCGCCGACAGCGTCTATCACGACGAGCCGATCGCGGTGCTTCGCCGGGCGCCCCGCTAGAAGGCCGCGATGCCGGTGATCGCGCGGCCCAGGATCAGCGCATGGACGTCGTGCGTGCCTTCATAGGTGTTGACCGTTTCGAGGTTGGCGGCGTGGCGCATCACCTGATATTCGGCGCTGATGCCATTGCCGCCATGCATGTCGCGAGCAATGCGCGCGATGTCGAGCGCCTTGCCGCTATTGTTGCGCTTGATCAGGCTGATCGCTTCGGGGATCAGCTCGCCATCCTCCATCCGCCGTCCGACGCGCAATGCGGCGTGGAGGCCGAGGTTGATCTCGGTGACCATATTGGCGAGCTTCAGCTGCACCAATTGGGTCGCGGCGAGGGGGCGGCCGAACTGCTTGCGGTCGAGCGTATAGCTCCGCGCGGCGCGGAAACAGGCCTCGGCGGCGCCCATCGTTCCCCACGCAATGCCGTAGCGCGCGCGGTTGAGGCAGCCGAACGGCCCCTTGAGCCCGGCGACGTTGGGGAGCAACGAATCCTCGCCGACCTCGACCCCGTCCATCACGATTTCGCCGGTAATCGAAGCGCGCAGGCTCAGCTTCTGCCCGATCTTCGGCGCGCTCAGCCCGGCCATTCCTTTTTCGAGCACGAAGCCGCGGATCGCTCCGCCATGCGCGTCGGACTTCGCCCACACCACGAACACGTCGGCGATCGGTGAATTGGTGATCCACATCTTGGCGCCGGTGAGGCGATAGCCGGTCGCGCTTTTCTCGGCCCGCGTGCGCATTCCGCCAGGGTCGGAGCCGGCGTCGGGTTCGGTCAGCCCGAAGCAGCCGACCAGTTCGCCCGACGCAAGCCCGGGCAAATATTTGCGCCGCTGCTCATCCGAGCCATAGGCGTTGATCGGGTGCATCACGAGCGAGCTCTGCACCGACATTGCCGAGCGATAGCCCGAATCGACCCGTTCGACCGCGCGCGCGATCAGCCCATAGCTGACATAGCCGAGCCCCGCGCCGCCATATTCGGCCGGGATGGTCGCCCCGAGCAGCCCGAGCTTGCCCATCTCGCGCAGGATTTCGCGGTCGAAATTCTCGTTGAGATAGGCTTCGGTGACCCGCGGCTGGAGGCTGCCTTGCGCATAAGCCTCGGCGGTGTCGCGGACCATCCGCTCCTCGTCGGTCAGCTGCGTCTCGAGCCCGAGCGCATCTTCCCAGTCAAATGGCAGGACCGCCGGCTCGCTCACATGCTTCTCCACTGGCTTTGGGATGATGGCGCTCCTTAGGTCGGCGGACGCGCGAGCGCCAGCTTCGCGGTGAAGTCGCGGGTCAGCTGAGAGCGTCAACGGCCCTTAGAAGCGCCTGGCTTCGACATAGCGGAGGCGCCCCCTTTGCATTTGGCCTTTTCATTTGGCCCTCGGCGGTTGAACTGGCACAGGGGAGGCCGACCGTGGTCCGGCACTCCGTGCCGCGCCGGCAAGACAGGATGGCACGATGACACCCGAATGGATCCGGTCGAGCACGACGATGCGCGCCGCGCTCGCCGCTGGACGGCGCCACTTCGGTTACGCCGCCTTGTTCAGCGCGCTGCTCAACCTGCTGTTCATCGCGCCGATGCTTTACATGCTCCAGGTTTACGACCGCGTGATGCCGACCCAAGGGCGGACCACGCTGGTGATGCTGACGATCATTCTCGCAGTCTCGCTGGCGACGCTCGCGGCGCTCGAAGCGATCCGCTCGCGCTTGCTGGTTCGCGCTAGCGTGCGGCTCGACCAGGTTCTTGCCGGGCCGATCATGCGCGCGACCCTGCTTCAACCGGACAGTTCGCAACGGCTTGCGCGGCAGGCGGTGCGTGAGTTCGACGTCCTGCGCCAAGCGCTGACCGGGCCGGCGGTGCTCGGCGTGCTCGACGCGCCGTGGGTCCCGATTTACGTCCTCATCGCCTTCCTCATCCATCCCTGGATCGGCTTGCTGACGCTCGGCGGAGCGCTGCTGATCATCCTGCTCGCGTGGCGCAACGAGCGCGCCACTCGTGAGCCCCTCCAGGAGGCCAATGTCGCCGCGGGAAGATCTTACGCCGCTTACGACGCATCGGTCGCATCCTCCGACGTGGTTCGCGCGCTCGGCCTGCGCGAGGCGATGGTCACCGGCCATATCGGCGATCGGCGGACGATGATGGAGCTGCAGACCGATGCCGGAATGACCTCGGCGAAGCTCGCCGCTCATTCCAAGTTCGTCCGGCTGCTGTTGCAGTCGCTTGCGCTTGGCGTCGGCGCCTTGCTCGCGATCGATGCAAAGATCAGCGGCGGAGCCGTGTTCGCGTCGATGTTCATCGTCGGGCGCGCGCTTGCGCCGATCGATCAGCTGGTCGGCGGCTGGCGGACGGTGATCCAGGCGCGCGGCGCGATCACCGTGCTCGACGAATTGTTCGCAGCTACTCCGCTGGACGTTGCGCGCACGCGGCTGCCCGCTCCGAAGGGCCGGCTCGACGTCGAAGGACTGACCGTGGTCGGCGAGGGGCAGAAGCCGATCCTCTACAATATCGGTTTTACGGTCGCTCCGGGCGAAGTCGTCGCGATTGTCGGGCCGAGCGGGGCGGGCAAGTCTACCCTCGTTCGGGCGATCGCCGGTGCGCTTCGAGCAAGCGGCGGCTTCGTCCGCTTCGACGGTGCCGACCAACGCGACTGGGATCCCGAGCAGCTCGCCGACCATGTCGGCTTCATGCCGCAGGAAACCAAATTGTTCGCGGGCACGATCAAGGACAATATCTCGCGCTTCCGCGTGCTCACCGGGGAGCATGCCAGCGACGTCGATGCGGATGCAGTGACCGCGGCGACGCTCGCCGGCGCTCACGACATGATCCTCCAATTGCCTGGCGGCTACGACCATATGCTTCAGCTCGGCGGGGGCGGCCTGTCGGCGGGGCAGGGGCAGCGCATCGCGCTGGCCCGCGCGCTGTTCCGCGCACCGCGCTACGTCGTGCTCGACGAGCCCAATGCCAGCCTCGATGCCGAGGGCGATTCGCAGCTGACCGTGACGCTCGAGGAACTGAAACGCCGCGGCACGACGATCCTGGTGGTCGCCCATCGCCTGAGCGTGCTGCCCGTGGTCGACAAGCTGCTCGTCATTCGCGACGGCAGGCTCGCAATGTACGGCGAGCGTGACGAGGTGATGCGCAAGCTGGCGCCGCCTCAGCCGCGCGTCGCGGCGAAAGGGTGAGCATGGCAAGCGATTCAAACCAGATGGTGACGGCTTATGCAGTGGGCGGGGAGGGCGCGCTCGATCGTCGCCCCGACCAAGGCAAGGCCGACCCGTCGGGCGAGATCCGCTTCGGGCTGATCATCGCCGCTCTATTCTTCGTCGGGCTGCTCGGCTGGGCGGCGATTGCCCGGCTCGATGCGGCGGCGGTCGCGCCGGGCAAGCTGGTCGTGTCGGGACAGCGCCAGACTGTCCAGCATCGCGACGGCGGGGTCGTGCTCGCGATCGCGGTCAAGGAAGGCGCCAAGGTCCGCCAGGGCGACGTGCTGATCCGCCTCGCCGCCGCCGATGTGCGCGCGCAGGAGCGGGCCTATGCGGCGCAGACGATCACGCTCCTCGCGCAGCGCGCGCGGCTCCAGGCCGAGCAGGCCGGGCGAGGCGCCATTTCCGCGCCCGCCGAATTTGCCGCGCTGACCGGCGAGGACCGCGCCGACGCCACCCGCGCGCTGCGCGTCCAGCAGGCGCAGTTGCGAACCCGCTCCGCAGTGCTTTCGGCGCAGCGCGGCGTCCTTGGACAGCGCAGCTCCCAGGCCGGAAGCCAGGGCACCGGCTACAGCCGCCAGGTGACCGCGGTCGATGAGCAATTGCGGTTGATCGAAGAGGAACTCGAGAGCCTGCGCAGCGTCGCCGAAAAGGGCTTCGTCTCACGCAATCGGGTGCGCGCGCTCGAACGTGCCAAGGCCGACCTCCAGGGTCAGCGCGGTCAATATGCCGCGACCGTCGCCCAGACCGGAAGCCAGCAGGGCGAAAGCCGGCTCCAGATCCTCGAGGCGCAAAGCAGCTATTACGAGCGGATCGCGACCGAACTTCGCGACGTCGAAAATGCACTCGCCGACGTTCGCCCCAAATGGAGCGCGGCACGCGACCAGCTTGCGCGGACCGAAATCCGCTCGCCCGCGACCGGCACCGTCGTCGGGCTCACGGTGTTTACCCCGGGCGGGGTGATCGCCGCCGGGCAGAAATTGATGGACGTCGTCCCCGATCGGGCGCCGCTGACGATCGAGGCGCGAATCTCCCCCGCCGACGCCGACGATGTCCGCATCGGCCAACGCGCGTTCGTCCGCTTCGACACGCTCCACGAACAAACGCTGCCCGCGCTCAAGGGCAATGTCAGCCGCGTTTCTGCCGACAGTTTCACCGATGAGCGCACCGGCGAGACCTTCTACACCGCCGACATCTCGGTCCCGCTCGACGAGCTTGCCAGGGTCGACCAGTTGCGCGGCGCCGATACGCTGCGCGCCGGTATCCCGGTGAGCATCGAGATCCCGCTGCGCAAGCGGACCGCGCTTCAATATGCAATCGAACCGCTGACCGGCGCTTTCCGCCGCTCCTTCAACGAACATTAGGCCGAGCAATGTCCCCTTCATCCTTGCCGGATTAGCCCTCGTTCGATCGAGACGGCGCGAAGGGAATGCAAAGTGGCGGAGAGAGTGGGATTCGAACCCACGGACGGTTGCCCGTCGCTGGTTTTCAAG
>Ga0136633_1000792_pt1 | contig 23854 bp, 24 predicted proteins | sample AntDrymeUQ832206_2_FD_105494 | JGI IMG/M metagenome (GOLD analysis project Ga0136633, IMG submission 105494) | Polar desert sand microbial communities from Dry Valleys, Antarctica - metaG UQ83 (22.06) | ecosystem: Environmental > Terrestrial > Soil > Desert | place: Antarctica: Dry Valley...
CGACCCCGACCCCGACCCCGACCCCGACCTATTTGCGCTCTGTGCGTCCTTGGGCTCCCAAACGAGCCCAATCGCGCTCAGAGCGTCAACGGGGCACGGCAAACGCTGCCAAGATTGCCGACTCACCGGAAGGAGGGAGACAAGAGATGGGCAGGATCGGGATTCTCACGGGGGGCGGCGACTGCCCCGGGCTCAACGCGGTGATCCGCGCCGTCGTGCGCAAGGGGGTGAATCGCTACGGACACGCAATCGTGGGATACCGGGACGGGTGGAAGGGGGTGCTCGAGGGGCGCACACTGCACCTGACCCCCGACAACACCTCCGGAATCCTTCATCGGGGAGGCACGATTCTGGGCTCGTCGCGGACGAACCCGTTCAAGTTCGAGGGGGGCGTCGACCGAGTCAAGTACAGCCTCCTCTCCGAGAACATCGATTCTCTTATTGCGGTGGGAGGTGAGGACACCCTGGGGGTGGCGGACAAGCTCACCTCCGAGGGCGTGAACGTCGTCGGCGTCCCCAAGACCATCGACAACGACCTCTCCGGCACCGACTTCACTTTCGGCTTCCACACCGCGGTCCAGATTTGCACCGACGCCATCGCCCGGCTCCACACCACCGCCGAGTCTCACAACCGGGTCATGGTGGTCGAGGTCATGGGCAGGCACGCGGGCTGGATCGCCACCTACTCGGGCCTGGCCGGCGGCGCAGACGAGATCCTGGTGCCCGAGCGACCCTTTGACATCGAAGAGGTCTGCGCCCATATCCGCCATCGCCACAACCGGGGCCGCACCTTCTCGATCGTGGTGGTGGCCGAGGGCGCCACACCCCAGGAGGGTGGGGAGACGCTCATGAGCGGGGACAAGGATGCCTTCGGTCACGTCCGTTTGGGCGGGATCGGGGTGTGGCTCGAGGGGGAGATCGAGGGGCGCACGGGTTTCGAGACGCGCGTCACGATCCTGGGGCATATCCAGCGCGGCGGGACCCCGACCGCCTTCGACCGCGTTCTAGCCACCCGCTTCGGGATCGCGGCCATCGATGCGGTCGAGGCCGGTGACTACGGCGTCATGGTTGCCCTCAGAGGGACCGACATCGTGCGCGTGCCGCTGTCCGAGGCGGTGGGCGAGCTGAAGACCTTGTCCCAGGAGCTCTACGACTCGGCGGGAGTGTTCTTCGGCTAATTCGGCTAACTTGTGCTCATGAACGAATTCATAGATCTGCGCTCCGACACGGTCACCCGCCCCACGCCCGAGATGCGCCGGGCCATGGCCGACGCCGAGGTCGGCGACGACGTGCTGGGAGACGATCCCACGGTCATTGAGCTGCAGGAGATGTCCGCCTCGCTGCTGGGCAAGGAGGCCGCTCTGTTCGTGCCCTCGGGCTCGATGGGCAATCAGGTCTGCCTCGGAGCGCTCGCCCCGCCCGGCTCCGAGGTTCTCTGTCACGACGGTGCTCACTTCCTCCACTTCGAGGGAGGAGCGGCAGCGGCCCACCTCGGCCTGATGATGCGCACGCTTCCGGGACAGGGCGCCGCGATCTCACACGAGCAAGTGGGGGCCGCGCTGCGAGCAGGCAGCGAGCACACGCCTCGGACCGCGGTAGTGGCGATCGAGAACACCCACAACTCCGCCGGGGGCCGTGTCTTTCCCCTCGAGGAAGCGCGCGCCGTGGCCGAGGTTTGCAGAGCTCGCGGCGTGCCCGTCCATCTCGACGGCGCCCGTCTGTTCAATGCTCAGGCGGCCACCGGCATCCCCGTCCGGGAGTGGGCTGCGTGCGCGGACTCGTTGTCGTTCTGTTTCTCCAAGGGCCTGGGAGCACCCATCGGGTCGATGGTGTGCTCGACGGCCGAGGTCGTCTCGAAAGCGCACCGCCTGCGCAAGAGGCTGGGCGGCGGCATGCGCCAGGTGGGCGTGATCGCGGCGGCGGCCCGGGTGGCGCTCGAAACCGGCGTAGAGCGCCTCGTCGAGGATCATGTCAACGCCCGGCGGCTGGCGGAGGGCTTGGCCGACCTGAATCCCGATTGTGTCGACCTCGCAGGGGTCGAGACCAACATGGTCTACCTCGACCTGCAGCCGTTCTCGAAATCGGCGGTCCGGCTGCGTGACCTTCTGAGGGAGCACGGCGTGCTCACGCTCGGGTTTCCCGGCTCGACGACCGTGCGGTTGGTCACACACCGGGATGTCTCGAAAGAGGACACAGAGCGCGCCCTCGAGGTCCTCAAGCGAGTTCTCTAAAACAAGAGCGGCACGCGGTAGTAATGACGGGTTTGCCCGAATTGACAGCGGGTAGTTGTCACTGTGATGGAACTCTTCTTCGACCTCTTGCTTCCTCGCGATCACCTCACCGTGCCCATGGTGCGGCACCTCTTCGGCGCATCGCTGGACCGGCTGGGCGTCGCCACCGAGTGTGTCGAGGAGCTCGAGCTTGCCGTCACCGAGGCCTGCTCGAATGCCCTCAAGCACGCCCACGTAGGAGAAGAGCAATACGAGGTTTCTGCCCGCGTGGACGGCCGCTCGGCAGAGGTTACGGTCACGAACCTGGGTCCCCCGGGCGAGCTGCCGGAGAGCTCCTCCGTAGCAGCCCTGGACGCCGAGAGTGGCCGCGGCATGCTGCTGATGAGCCACCTCGTCGACCATCTCTCGTTCAGACGCAACGACGACAGCACCTCCGTGAAGCTGTCCAAGAAGCTGACACTCACGGAGGGTTCTGTGCTGAGGCAGCTCGCGCCTGCACATCTTGCACGGCCCACTCCCTAGCCCACGCCATGCCGCTTGCATGAGCGGCTTCGATGTCGTCGTGGTGGGCGGGGGGGTCATCGGGTTGAGCGTGGCGTGGACCGCAGCCGCGCGCGGCCTTTCGGTCGCGGTGGTGGACGATCGGGCGCACTCAGGCGCCACCCACGCGGCCGCCGGGATGCTGGCTCCGGTGGGCGAGGTTTCCTTTGGGGAGGAGGCGCTGCTGGCGCTCAACCTTGCCGCCGCAAAGCGCTACCCGGAGTTCGTTACAGAGCTCGAAGACTGCTCGGGCACAGAGGTCGGCTACAGACCAACGGGGACCCTGGTCGTGGCACGGGATCCGGACGATCAAGCTCAACTCGACGAGTTGCAGGCCTATCAGCAGAGCCTGGGACTCTCCGCCCGGCGGCTGCGTGGTCGGGAGTGCCGGAAGGTGCAGCCCGGACTAGCCCCCACCGTGCGCGGGGGCCTGCTGGTCGAGGGCGATCACTCCGTCGACAATCGCGCTCTCGCCCGAGCACTGGCGGTCGCCTGTGCGAGAGCTCGCGTATGCGTGAAGCTGGACCGTGCCACAGAGGTCTCCGCGGGAGTGGTCCGGACCTCAGCCGGCGAGGTCGTTCGCGGCGACGCCGTTGTGCTTGCGGCCGGCGCGGAATCGGGAGCCATCGCGGGCATGCCCCCCGAGATAGCGGCGTCGGTGCGGCCGGTCAAGGGCCAACTGTTGCACCTGTCGGGTCCCGTAGAGCCCCCGCTTCTGACGATGACGGTGCGTGGAGTCGACGTCTATCTTGTTCCGAGAACCGACGGGAGGCTTATCGTGGGGGCGACCGTGGAGGAGGCAGGCTTCGATACCAGAGTCACGGCTGGGGCCGTGTTCGAGTTGCTGCGGGCGGCTTACGAGCTGGTGCCGGGAGTAACCGAGCTGGCGCTGACGGAGGTCGTTGCCGGGCTGCGGCCGGGCTCGGTGGACAACGCCCCGCTTATCGGCGAGACGTCCATGCCGGGTCTGTTCGCCGCCACCGGCCATTACCGGAACGGCATCCTACTCGCTCCCGTGACCGCCGACGCTCTTGTAGAGCGCCTCGTAACGGGCCTCACGCCGTCTCTCATCGAGCCGTTTTCGCCGCTACGGTTCGCGGCATGAACATCGTCGTCAACGGCCGCGAGCGAGACGTCCCCGATGACGTCACGGTCGCCGATCTCATCAAGCTGGTGGGCCACGCGCCGGACGGGAGGGGAATTGCGGCCGCTCGCAACGGCGAGGTCGTCAATCGCCACAGATGGGGCGCCACCGCCGTCGAAGAGGGCGATCGGGTCGAGATACTGGGCGCGGTCCAGGGAGGATAGGGTGCACTAATGGACGACCCCTTCGTTCTGGCGGGTGAAAACTTCTCCAGCCGGTTGGTGCTCGGGACTGGGGGAGCGGCGAGCTTGGAGGCGCTCGAAAAGGCGCTGGTGGCCTCGGGGGCCGAGCTGGCGACGGTCGCTTTGCGCCGGGTCAGCCCCGAGGCGCGCGGATCGATAGTCGATGTTCTCGAGGCGGCGGGCTGCCGTCTGATCCCCAACACTGCGGGGTGCTTCACGGCTCATGACGCAATCACTACCGCCCGGCTGGCGCGCGATGCGTTTCAGACGGACTGGATCAAGCTGGAGGTCATCGGGGATGACCGCACGCTGCTGCCCGATGTGGTCGAGTTGGTCGATGCGGCCGAAACCCTCGTGGATGATGGCTTCAAGGTCTTGGCCTATACCAATGAGGACCCCGTCGTGGCGCGCCGCCTGGAGCACATCGGCTGCGCCGCGGTCATGCCCCTGGGCTCGCCGATCGGCAGCGGCATGGGGGTGCTCAATCCCTACAACCTCCGGCTCATCGTCGAACAGGCCTCGGTCCCGGTCGTCTTGGACGCGGGGGTCGGTACCGCCTCCGACGCGACCCTTGGGATGGAGATCGGATGCGACGCGGTCCTGCTCGCGAGCGCCGTCACCCGTGCCCAGAAACCTGCAGCCATGGCCGAAGCGATGCGCCTGGCAGTCGAGGCGGGGCGGCTGGCGCATCGGGCCGGGCGCATCCCCCGACGCCTCTACGCCGAGCCGTCGACGACGTTCGAGGGCATGCCCGAGCTCTAGGCCGCTCGAGGTGCAAGGAGCGGATTGCGGATGGGTTCTTCATGAGGCGATTTTCCCAGTGCGCTCGCTGAGATTCAGGGATGCGGCCCTGAGCAACCAGGCCCTGAACCTCGGCCGCTACCCCAGCGTATCTGAAGCTGTCGAAACTCACGAGGTCCTCTCCCTCACTCGAGTGGCGACGGCCCTACCGTCCATTGGCGCTTGTACTCACGCCACGCCACACGGCACCGATCGCATCTGCATTTCCGTGCGTAGCCTGCGATCGACCCGTGGCGACTGCCGCCGATGTCCGACCGGGGCAACGCCTTGAGCGGCTTGGGCCCGGCGGCCGGGACGCGCAATTACTGGCCCCCCTGGGCCGCTGCTTGAGATCCTCAATCAGGAGCCGCTCGAGCGTTTCGCCCCGGCTGAGTCTCTGAATCCGGGCCGCTCTGTGGAGTTCCGCCGGAACCTGGACGTGGATCTGCTTGTGTCGCGGAGGTTCGGTGGTTCCGATGTCCATCGTCAAACGCTACGGGGGAATTACGCAAAAGGGCCAGATGGCCGCCCAGTTTTCTGCCTCTGCGACCTCACGGGCCACCACAGTCTCTTTCGACCTGGTGCCAGTCGGAAGGGAAGGTCACTCGACGATTCGACGCCAGCACGTCGCTCATGGTGATCTGCCACTCACCCAGGGAATCGGTCGGTCACCCTTCTCGGCTTAATTCGGCGACACGATTCGAGTTTCTCCACCGCCGCCAGGCTGCGAGACCTGTGGCAGACTGAGCGACAATGGCCGAAGAACCAGAAGAGGTAATCCCCGAAATCATCATTCAGCCCGACCAGATGGCGGGTACCTGGGCGAACTTCGCCAGGGTAAGCCACAGTCCGTACGAGTTCACCTTGGACTTCGTACGACTGGACTTCGGGCAAAATCCCCCGCAGGGAATCGTCGTATCGCGAGTGTCCGTATCGCCCCTCTTTATCGACCAGCTGATCCAGGCTTTAGGAATTAACTGGGAGTTGTATGCTAAGAAGGCCCTTCCCCAGGAGGTCTATCGTGACACAAACTTACGAACTTCGGACGAAGAAGGACCAGGAGCAGAAGGAGACCCTTAGACAGCACTCAGAGGCGACTCCCACCGCGGCCCAGATCCCGGCACAAGACAGTCCGACGGTGACGGCGTTGGAGCCCCCGGAAAACCGGATTCGCCAGTTTGCCAAGCTAGCCGTTGCCGACGCGACGGCACGATTCGTGCGGAACGAGATGCGCCGCAATCCAGTCGTGATGGAGCGACTTCGCCGTCTTTAGCCTTGCCCTCTCTGGCAGAGATCCGAGACACAAATCGTCTGCTCATCGAGAGTGCGGGCGACCCTCCCGAGTTCCACTTTCTAGAACATCGCGGAGCGGTCGAAAGCGCCATCGAAGTTGCGGAAGCCTATTGGAATCAAAGTCAAGACATTGCCGGGACGGTGGCAAGGCTCTCGGCATCCCTCTCCAAGCATCAGCCCTTCAGAGACACGAACCACCGAACGGCATTCGTGATCGGGCGGCTCGTTTTGCAGCGGAATCGGTACGGATTCCTGGTCCGCGATGAGGATGCAGAGTTTGCAGCCATACTGAGCAAGGATCGAGATCCTTATCGCTCTCTTGAGGCGCAAGTGGAGGAATTGACAGAGTTGTTTGACCGCAGAATTGAAGAGGGGAGGTTGGTATGAGCAGGAGTCTGCAGAACCAGACGACGACGCGGGTTTCAATCGACCCAGCACCTGAATCGACATCTACGAAGTCTGAGGGAGAAACCCCCTTTGAGCGGTTTGAGGAACTGACGAAAAACCTCATCTCTCTGCCCAAGTCCGAGGTCGAGAAAAAGGCTAAGGAGCAGGGGCTAGGTAAGAATGACTATCCACAATAAAGCCCAGGGTCTTCAGCTCTTCTTATTACTCTCAGCCAGCTCTCGATTGGAAGGGCGTGCTGACGGAGGTCGAGTTCTTCGGGCGTCACCCACCTCGGATCCGGGGAAGGTGGCCATGAGCAGAGCGACGCAGGGCCTCCTCACTCACTTGAGATGCCGACGCTTCGCTATGCACTTCGGGCACCACGGCACACCCTTGCGGCGAGCGAAGGTCACGGCCGTGCAGCGTGGGCGTGAGCAGTGGGTCAGGGGGCCGAAGGTGAAGGGGGGCTCGATGCCCAAGGGTCCGGGGTCCCGCTCCCAGGTGCTCACAACAACCCCAGCCTCCAAGACGCTCCGGTCACAGTGGTCGGGTTCACAGCATCTCTCTCGGACTTTCGTTGGGACGGTTGGGACGGTAGGATGCATACTCTGCGGTGCTCGGGCCTAGAACCCCTGCGTTTGCGTCCCGGTTTGCGTCCCGGCTCGCATCTTTTGCGTCCCAACCTGCGGTGCTCACGGGAGGATGTCCCGATCGCCGTTGAATTTCGGTGACGACCCAACAACATGTACGCAACCTTACGACCTTCTTGTGACACCTTCCGGCATGTCTTTGAAGTGCCGCGGTGAGGATCGGAAGATCGCGGTAACCGTTGATTGTCCCTAACAACTTGATGGCGGCCGAGATATGGATATGCGCAGGGTTGTGCCGCAATGACATGGAATCAGGGGAAGTTGAGCATGACGAACGAGCAACAGGGCAGCGACCTGGGAGCGGTCTTCGACGCTCATGTCTGTGCCGAGTTCGAGCAGCAAGACGTGGTTGCCACCATGGCGACCATGGTCGATGACCCCTACCTCAATCACGTGCCCACGATGACGGGAGGCGCCGGCAGGCAAGGAGTACGTGACTTCTACGCGAACCATTTTCTCGGGAGATGGCCGGACCTGGCCCCAAGCGAGGGAGGAGGGACCGTGCCCGGGGAAGTGAGAAAGGATTCGACCATACATTTGGTGGTCCAGGGTTTCGCGGACTGCTCTACAGAGAGGCGGCTTTTCCTATGTCAAGGCTCGCATGCGCGCGACGCCGATCTTGAAGTCGGCCATGCCGTAGTAGACGTCCAGTTCCCCGTCTCTTCGAACGTCGATTGCCGTCGGGAACACGACGTTATCGACAGTTCCCTTGCGCTCATCGTCGGTTTCGGGAGAGAGCAGCGGCTCGCTGGTCCGAGATCTCACCAAGGTCACGTCGTCCTCGTCGAGCAACAGCGCGCCCGCCGAGTAGCACACGCTCGGCTGGTGGTCCAACCCCTGCAGAAGCGTTCCCTGCACTCCGTGGTGGATGAGCAACCATCCGTCGCGCGTCCTCACGGGTGGGGGGCCGGCGCCGATCTTGAGCGACTCCCAGGGGTGCTCGGGGAGCGCGAGACAGCGGTGGTTGGACAGACGGGGGAGAAGGCGAAGATCTGACGCCACGTCGTCGAGGGGGGCGAACGAGATCCAGATGCCCGGCCTGGGGTCGTCGACGCCGGCGGGCAGAGGCTCTCCCTCTCCCGGACGGACCCACGAGAGGTCCCATCCGGGGCGGTGCAAGACCGCGATCGACAGCGTCCCATCGGGGGCGCTTACCGGCTCCGGGAAAATCGCGGCGTCCTTGTTTGGGTAGAGGTTCAGATCGGTTGCAAGAGCGGGTTCATACGCGAACCAGGCGGGTCCCAGTCGCTCCCACTTGTGGAGGTCTCTCGAGAAGGCCAGACCGATACGCGATCCCAACGGCCCATATGCCGAGTAAGTCATGACGTAGACATCCAGCGCTTCGACGAACGTGACGCGTGGGTCTTCGACGCCCCCGGTGTGAGCGTTTCGTTCCCACACCTCATCTGGTTCGAGCGCGACATCGAGTCTCTTTACCCCCACGGGAGCGTCGCCCTCGAAGAGCACGCGAGCGCGCCCAACGCGCGAGTAGTTGCCCTCTGCGGCCAGCCTTGGGAACAAAAAGAGCTCGCCGTCACGTGATCGTGCACACCCCGGGTTGAAAACCCCCAAGGATTCGTTCGCCTCAGACGGGTCGGGCGCCATGATGACACCCATCCGAGTCATGGTGTAGGCGGGCTCGCGCACTACTCCTTGACCCCGGCCCCGAGCTGCGCCTGGGTGAAATGCTTCTGCAGCGCGAGGAACAGCAACACCGCCGGAACAGCGAGCACGGTGGCGCCGGCGAGGATCGCTCCGAAAGGGTTTGCAGCTCGCGCCGCAGAGTTGGATATGAAGTTACCGAGGGCCACGGCGAGGGGTTGCAGGTTCTGTTGCTTGGTGATCAGGAACGGCCACAGGAACTCGTTCCAGGGGCCGATGAAGGTTACGATCAAGGCGGTGAGGATTGCGGGACGCGCGATCGGGACGCCAATCCTCACCAACACCTGCAACTCGGAGGCACCATCGATGCGCGCGGCGTCAAATAGGTCTTTGGGAATCTGCTTGAAGAACTGCCGGAAGATGAATACCGCTGTCGGGTTGACGGCGAACGGAAAGATCATCCCGAGATAGTTGTCTGAGAGCCCGTACCACCGAACGATCATGACGTACAGCGGGATCATGAGGAGCATGAACGGCACGATCAGGAGTAGCAGCATCACGTTGAACACGACTCCGCGGCCGCGAAAGTCGAGCTGGGCCAGCGCGTATCCCGCCAGGAGACCGATGACCAATGTTGACAGGATCACTCCTCCGGTAAAGATGCCGGAGTTCAGCAGCGTGCGTCCGAGGTCGACGACTTCGTTTATCGCGATGAAGTTCGCGACCGAGAAGTTCGCCGGGTTGGGTACCGCTCCGCTCAACCCGAAGCTCTGATCGCGTTGAATCCCGCCCAGCAGCATGTAGTAGAAGGGGAACAAGAAGATGATGGCACCCACGACCAGCGCCGTCAGCAGCAGGACCCGAGAGGAAAGGAAGCTTCCCCCCGAGGGCCTACTCTCCGGAGAGGCGTTGCCAGCCTCCGTGCGTTTCCCGACTGCGGCATCCATACTTAATCCCTCTCGAGTACGAAGCGGTTGAAGAGCGCCAACGCCATTACTGCAATCGCGAGGAGGACCCCGATCGCGGCGGCGACGCCGGGGTGGTTCTGCTCGATGCCCTCTCGGTACATCAATAGCACCGGGGTGACCGAGGCGTTGTTGGGCCCTCCGCCACCGGTGAGCAGGTAGGACTCGGTAAAGATCTGCGCACCGACGATGGTCGACAAGATGACTACTAGGACTGTCGCAGGTCTCACGCCCGGAACCGTGATGTAGAAGAAGCGCTGGATGGTGTTGGCTCCGTCGACCGCGGCCGCCTCGTGCAGCTCCTCGGGCACGTTCTGCAGTGCGGCGAGGTAGAGGAGCACGTAGAAGCCCATCCCTTTCCACGTCACCAATAGCGCGATCATCGGCATCGCCCAGAACTCATTGACGAGCCATGTCGGTTGGGGTGCGAGGTCACCGAGCACGGCGTTCACGAGGCCGTTCTCGTTGAACAGGAACAGCCATATGCCGACGATGGCGACGCTCGCAGTGACGTAGGGCACATAGTAGGCTGCGCGAAAGAACGTGCGGTAAGGGAGCTTGGCGTTGAGGGCGGTTGCGAGCACTAGCGACATGACCACGGTCAGCGGCACGTTGATGATCATGAACTTGGCGATGTTCCACACCGCGGTGCGGAACACGGGGTCTCCCAGAACCGATGTGTAGTTGTCGAGTCCGACGAAAGGACGATCTACGACCGCGCCGGGCGCAGCAAAGAAATAGTCGTAGAACGACATATAGAGCGCGAACCCAAGCGGATAAGCGAACACTGCGATGAGGAAGATGATGTAAGGGGCCACGAACAGGGCGCCGATGGGTTGGTTCCCTAGTATGCGCTGTGCCAGTGGCCTAGGTCTGGTTGCAACAGCCATGGCGCTACTCCTCGCTCACCAATTGCTGTATCGAGTCCGCGGCCTGCTGTAATGCCTCCTCGGGCTCGCTTTTTCCGAAGATGACCGACTCCGAGTAGGCGTCGCGGAAGTCCTGCCACATCTCGATCGAATTCGGCACGTTGGGTACCTCTGTGACGCGGCTAGCTTGGTCGGCGAAAGCTTCGGACTCGGGGTTGGCCTTGAAGTAGTCGGCATAGACAGACGTGATGTCGGTTCGCATCGGCATCTGACCAGTCGTCTCGAGGAACTCGCCGTCGTTGGCCTTGCTGGTGGCGAACTTGAGGAAGTCCCAGGCTGTGCCCTGGTTCTCGCAGGCCGAATACATCCCGACCGACTTCTCATCCGAGAACGTGTAAGTCTCCTCTGGAGACACTCCCTCGGCGGTCGGAACGGGGGACACACCCCAGTTCACGTCGTCGCCGTAGACCGCGATGGCCCACGGCCCGACGATCGCCATCGCGGATTCGCCATCGGCGAACGCGTCGCCGTTGTAGAGCTCCTTCTGGGACAGTCCTTGGTGGTACATCTGTGACCAGAAGTCGGCGACCGCCATGCCGTCCTCGCTCGTGAACTGAGGTTTGGTGCCCTCGACGAGCTGCTTTCCCCCGCTTTCTGCGATGAACAACGGATAGAAGTCGAACCATGACTGGAAGAACTCAGACGTCGGCGCCGGCCAGATGGCGGCCGTGACGCCGCCCTTGTCGACAAGCTCTTGCGAGGTCTGGACGAACTCGTCGTGGGTGTTAAGAGGAGGATTCTCCGGATCGAGGCCCGCCTTCTTGAAGACATCTTTATTGTAGAAGATCATCACGGGGTTGAGCTTCCACGGCATCTGGTAGTAGCCGCCGTCGAGCGACTTGTACTGCTGCGCGACCTCTCCTGCGCGCTCCTCGATGTAGCTGTCGCCGTCCGAGAAGCCGCTGAGCGACACGAGACCGCCCTGCTGCTGGAAGCCGGGGACCGCCGCAGGTGCGGTGTTGAAGACGAGACAGGGAGTGTTACCGGCCGTGATCGCAGCGCCGATGACCTCTTCGGAGGTTTCTCCTGCGGGGATCTGCTCTCCGGTCACCTTCTCATTTGGATGACCCTTGTTCCAGTCCGCTACAACCTTCTTGCCCCACGCGATCTCCTCCGGATTGTCCGAGTACCAGATGTCAATCGGGCCCTTTGCCGTTGAAGCCCCTTCGGTCGCGCCCTCCTCCCCCCCGCAGGCGGCGCCCACGAGGCAGAGGACAATTCCGAGTGCGAACAGGGTCTTGGAACCAGTGAACATGCTGCTTCCCCTCTCGTCTAATCTCCCCTTGAAAAGCTTCAAAGCGCCGAGCTGCCGCGTCGGTGATACTCATCTGCCCGGAGTGCGCCGGTTCCCTGGCGTGTCACGTCATCTCTTCCCCCTCTGTTTCGGTGCTGCCGGCGCGGCGGTGGAACCACGCACAATGAGAACGGGCTCGTCGAGATCGAGCCTCGGTTGCGGTTGTCTCTCGATGAGCGCGATCAACGAACGCGCCCCCGTCTCACCCCAGTTGAAGATGTCGTGGCGTACTGTGGTCAGGGGCGGCGTGACATGGGCCGCGAGCGGGACGTCGTCATGACCAATTACCGACAGGTCCTCGGGGAGCCGTAACCCCGCTTGGAGTGCGGCCGACGCGCCGGCGATCGCCATGAGATCGTTCGCGTAGACGATCGCGGTTGGAGGCTCCGGCAGCGCCAACAGCGTCGAGGTCGCCTTGGCTCCTCCAAGACCGGTGAAGTCGCCCACGGCCATCGCCACTGGTGACAGCCCGGCGTGCCTGGTGGCCATTTGCCATGCCGCCCGCCGGTGCTCGCTGTGGACCAAGCCCCGTGTCCCGCAGACGTGGCCGATACGCCTGTGACCAAGCTCGATGAGATGCTCGACCGCCTGCCTTATGCCCGCGCGGTCGCTCACCTCCGTCCACAGGAACGGGCACGAACCGATCGGGCGGCCGATCCCCAGAGCGGGAAGGCCAAGCTCCGTGAGAAGGTCGAAGCGCGTGTCGCCCACGCGCATGTCGGTGAGGAACACGCCGTCGACGCGCCCTTCCTGTGCGAGCCGGCGGTAGCTGTCCTTCTCTGCCCGTTCGTCGTCGCCGACGACCTGTAAGACGAGGGAGTAGCCGAGGACCGCAAGGGCGGTCTCGACCCCGGCGAGGAAGGTCGGGAAGAACGGATCCGCGGCTATCAGTTCGGGCGACCGGGCCATGACGAGCCCGAGGGCGTGGGATCGAGAGCGCGACAGTGCACGAGCCCTGGCGCTGGGAGTCCAACCGAGGGCACGAGCCACCTCGAGGATGCGCCGGCGCGTGTCTTCACCCACCCCTGGACGCCCGTTCAGGGCAAAGGAAACGGCCGCCTCGGACACCCCTGCGGTTCTGGCGACATCCGTGATGGTGGGACGACGCTGCGGCGTTAGGGCCCCTCCCCGCTCGCTCGATTCTTTGGCGTCATCCTTACATAAACCGCTTAAGTTCGCGGGGTGCCGTCGACCCGGTTTGCCTGGCGATCGACCGCGATCCCTCGTGCTCGCGGGGTAGGCGAGCAGGTCGCCTGCGGCGATAACGGGTCTATACGAGCCCACCGACAGGGCAGACTCCCGGCGTCTGAGTTCGATCTAACTCCGGTACAGCGTGAGCATGGAGCCGCAGTCGCCCGCCTGCGCAGCGACGTTAACCGTTTCGTGATTCTTCCGCGAGATTCCTTTTCTTGGCCATCTGCCTGCGCTTTCGGCCCCCGGCGGCCCGAATGATGATGCGGTTTGTAGGGCTGACGCGCGGTTCTTGTGGGTGCCGTTTTGCAGCTGCGGGCGTGTCATTGTTCGCAGCGATCCAGCACAGCTTCGAACGTTCCGCTCGACCGAGAGGCTCGACCGGGGCGTCCGCCATTGGAGCGAGAGCCCTGACGCGCTTGCTCTATTCGGTGCCCAGAGGAGCTGATCGAGACCCTCGATTGCTTCAGAGATCCGCAGCAGCGGATCAACCGGCCGCCCGATGCCACCCTCGCCGAGCTCTGCGTCCGGGCCGAAACCACCAGGTCCCGGTCAACCAGAGCCGCCGATCAGCACCGGACCGAAAACCCAGTCGGGAGATCTCGATCTAATCAACGGGAGCGTCTCAGCGGGGCTGGTGTTGAGAAGGTCGCCGTAACTCACGAACAGGGTGGGCGCCATAGCGGAAATTGCCGGTAGGGTCGCGCCGTGGTCGTCCTGCTCGCACTGGGCTCGGCCGTCGCCTACGGGCTGTCCGACTTCGTCGGCGGGATCCTGGCCCGGCGCATGAGGGTGTTCGCTGTGGCAGTGGTAGGCCAGTCGATCTCGACGGCCGGCACCAGCCTCGCGGCCCTCCTGTTCACCGGTGAGCCGACTGCTCCCGACTGGATTTGGGGTGCAGTTGCCGGTGTCGGCAGCGGCATTGGCGCCGCGTTCCTCTACCGCGGGCTGGCGTCGGGCCGGATGAGCGTGGTCGCACCGCTGTCGGCGGTGGCGGCAGCCCTGCTCCCGGTAGTGGTCGGCTTCATCTCGGGGGAGCGCCCGACGCTAGTGACCTGGCTCGGCGTCGTGTGTGCGTTCCCGGCCATCTGGCTGGTGGCGCGAGCCGCCGAGGGGGCTCCCGATGATGGTGACCGCGCCCACCGTGCGGGCGTGGCCGATGGGCTGCTCGCCGGCCTCGGTTTCGGGGCCTTGTTCGCAGCTCTCGGCCAGGTGGAGGATGGCAGCGGGCTCGGCCCCCTGGCGCTGGCACAGGCCACCTCGGTCGTGGCGATCATCGCTCTGGCGGTAGGGCTACGTCAGCCCTGGTTCCCACGCCATCGGGGTGAGGCGGCGGCAAGCATCGCCGGGCTCCTCGGCGCGCTCGCAACCTCGCTGTTCCTGCTAGCGACTCAGTCGGGGTTGTTAACGGTCGCCGCGGTCCTGTCATCTCTGTATCCGGCAAGCACCGTGCTGCTCGCCGCGCTGTTGCTGCACGAAAGAATCCGGCGCTCCCAGGGCGTCGGCCTGTTGCTGGCGGGGGCCTCAGTGGCGCTGGTTGCGGCCGGTTGAGAGAACCTCTCTCGCCGAGTGGTGGATAGTGGCCACTGGTGACCACTCGGCCAGGGATGGGGGAAAGTCGTGGGTGAGATCCTGATCGGGACCGCGTCGTGGACCGACAAGTCGCTGGTGCAATCGGGTTGGTACCCCAAGGACGCCTCCAGCGCGGATGCCCGGCTGCGCTTCTACACGACCCAGTTCCCGCTCGTCGAGGTGGACTCCTCCTATTACTTTCTGCCCTCGGACAAGAACTCGAGGCTGTGGGCAGAGCGCAGCCCGGCCGGGTTCACGTTCAACATCAAGGCCTTCTCGCTGCTCACCCAGCACCCCACCAAGCCCCAGGCCCTCAAGGACTTCCTCGACGAAGGCGACATCGAGGGTGACAAGAAGAACGTCTATATCTCAGACGTAGACGAGCGGGTGCGCGACACGGTGTGGGAGGCCTTTCTAGAGGGTCTTAAGCCGCTGCGTGCGGCCGGCAAGCTCGGCCTCCTTCTGTTCCAGTTCCCGCAGTGGTTCCCGGTGGGTCCAAAGAACCGCGATTACATCATCGAGTGCGCCGCCCGGGCCGCGCCCGACCGAATCTGTGTCGAGTTTCGCAACAAGACATGGATGAGCGAGCGCAACCGGGAACGCACTCTTGAGTTCCTCGAAGGCCACGGCCTCCCCTATGTGTGCGTGGACATGCCGCAGGGCTTCGTGAGCTCGCTTCCCCCCATCGCGGAGGCGACGACCGATGTCGCGGTAGTCCGCTTTCACGGGCGCAACTCAGACGAGTGGGAGAGCGGCTCGGTGCGGCGGCGTTTCAAGTACCTCTACTCCGAGGCCGAGCTGGGCGAGTGGGGGTCGCGCCTGGTCGGGCTGGCCGAGGCAACGGTGGCCACCCACGTCCTCATGAACAACTGCTACCGGGACTACGCCCAGCAGAACGCTCACGATCTCGCCGAGGTGCTGAGAGCCCAGGGGGCCGCGGTCGCCCCGCCCCCGCCGGCCGAAAGGGACGACCCGAAAGCCTAGTTTGGTACAAAATGCTCTATAGCCCCGCGTTTCGTACCAAAGTTAGAGTTCGGAGCGGGTTCAACCTGAGCTAAGAACGGGTCGATACGACGCCTATGGATCGCGCCACGGCCACCCGCAGCGCCCGGCTCCTGGTCACGAACGTCGAGCGGGTCATCAGGGGCAAGCGCGCCGCCGTAGAGGCGGCGGCCACGGCCCTGTTCGCCGGCGGCCACCTGCTGGTGGAGGACGTGCCCGGAATGGGCAAGACCATGCTGGGCCGGGCCCTGGCCCGGTCGCTGTCGGGCTCGTTCAAACGGGTCCAGGCGACCCCCGACCTGCTCCCGTCGGACATCACCGGGAGCTCGATCTTCAACCAGCGTGACTTCTCCTTCGAGTTCATCCCCGGCCCCATCTTCGCCAACGTGGTCCTGCTCGACGAGATCAACCGGACCACTCCCCGTACTCAGTCGGCCCTGATGGAAGCGATGGAGGAGCACGCGGTCACCGTCGATGGGACTCGCCACGCTCTGCCCGAGCCGCTGTTCGTCATAGCGACCCAGAACCCGCTGGAGCAGCACGGCACCTACCCGCTGCCCGAGGGCCAGCTCGACCGCTTTTCCATCGCCATGGAGCTGGGCTACGTCGACGGCGCCTCGGAGCTGCAGATCGTGCGCTCCCAGCTGGAGCACCACCCGATCGAGGAGCTCGAGCCGGTGCTGTCGGCCCGCGAGGTGATAGCCATCCAGATCGCCGTCAGGCACACGGGCGTCGCCGACGACGTCCTCGGCTATGCCCTGGCGCTGGTCACCGCCACCCGCAAACACCCGGGGCTCCATCTCGGAGCAAGCCCTCGCGCGCTGGTGGGGCTCGTCCGCTGCGCCCAGGCCCGGGCACTCCTGAACGGTCGGAGCTTCGTCACTCCCGACGATGTCAAGGTTCTCGCCGGCCCCGTGCTGGGGCACAGGATCCTGCCCACAGGGGAGCTGAGGGTGGACAAGGGCCGAGGCACCGCGGTGATCGCAGAGATCGTGGCCTCGGTGCCGGTGCCCGTCATCACTAGCGGGCGCCGCATGTCTGCCTCTCGGCGACGGCCCGCCGCCGCGCCCACGGCTCCCGTTCCGGCTCCGCCCCCACCTCCGCCCTTGGAGACGGTCGGCACCCGCGTGGCGGCACCTCCGCCACCCGGCGTCACCACAGCTCCTACTCCTCCTGCCCGCCGCCGCGCCGCTGCCTCCTAGGTGCACCCTTCCCTGATAATTCCCATCGGGCCGCGCACCGCCGCCCTGGATGCTGACGCTACTTCCGCGCAGGGACATTAGGTGAGTGTCGTCCGCTCGTCCCGGCGCGTCTCCAGGCGCGCTTTGAGCGCGGTTCTCATCGGTGGCGCGCTGATCCTGGCGGGAACGACTGCTCAGGCGGGATGGCTGTTCGTGCTCGCCGCCGGCGTCCTGGGCGGAGTGGCCGGGTCGATGCTGCTCTTGCCACGCCTCCGGGGAGCCGAGATCGTCTGGGATCTGCCCCGCCGAGCTCGGGTCGGCGAGGAGGTGCCGGTCGGACTGCGCGTGACCAACCGGGGCAAGCGGGCTCTGCCGGTAATGCGCGTGGAGGACTCTCTGGGCGCGTTTGAGCCCGTGGCGTTGTGCTCAATGGAGCTGGGGCCGGGAGCGACGGCTCGTGCCGAGACCGTGCGCCGAGCCCAGCGTAGGGGCGTCTTCGAGAGTGGCTCGGTGCGCCTGGAGACCTCGGCCCCCCTCGGCTTCGCACGTCGGCTGGTCGTCCAGGACGCGCCCGCGACCCTTACCGTGGTGCCCACCTGGGTCGAGCTCGAGGCTTGGTCCCCGCTCCGATCCGGCGGCATCGGGGACGAGGATCCCAACGCCCGCGCGGGCCAGGGGACCGGCGACTATCTCGGCGTCCGCGACTATCGCCCCGGCGATCCTTTGCGGGCGATTCATTGGCGCTCGGCCGCCCGCGCCGGCCGGCTCATCGTCACCGAGTACGAAGAGGAGTCGTGTCGGCGCGTGCTGATTGCGCTCGGCGGAGCCGACGCCGGCGAGCCCCCGGATTCGGCCTTCGAGACGCTCGTGCAGTCGGCTGCCTCGATCGCCAAGTGCTCGATCGACAACGGCAACCAAGTGAGCCTGCTGCACTCTGCCGGCGAGCTCTCAGACGCTCACTTCTCGGAGTGTCTGGAAGCCCTCGCGGCGGCCGCTCCCGATGACCGGCCGCTCAGCCCCCGGCTCGGCCGCGGCCTGGCGCGCCTGGGCAGGGGCGGCACGGTGGTGCTGCTGGCGTGCGACTCGGAGCAGACCAGAGCAGACCTCGAGGAGGCGGCTCGAATGGCCGCCGCGCGCGGATGTCACACCGTGGCGGTGGTTGCGGACCCCGGCTCCTGGCTGAAGCATCGGGGCCCGCCTCGGACGACCATGTCCGTGGCGGGGGCGACCACGAGAACCGTGTGGCGGGACGCGAGCTTGCGGACATGTCTGGGGGCGTAGGGGCGCGGGTCAAGGCGGTCAACGCCACCCGGCGGCCGGAAGACTCGATCCCACTGCGGGCTGCGGTCCTCGGAGCGGTCCTCGCCGGGGTGGGCGCGGCGGGGGCCGAGGGAGCGATCTCTCCTCTGCGCACCGCCGTGGTTCTGGCCGTGCTGCCGTGCGCCTATTGGTTCTCCTATAAGCGGCGCGCGGCGGACAACTGGTACGTCAAGCTCGCCTTGGCGCTGGGGGCGGTACTTGCGATCGTGGGCTTCTTCGCACAGCTTGGAAGTGTCCAGACGCTGGACGAGATCCGCTTCCCGCTGGCCGAGATCTTCCTGTGGATACAGGTCCTGCACAGCTTCGATCTTCCCGAGCGCAAGGACCTGCACTTCTCGCTGGGGTCGTCGCTGGCGCTGATGGGGGTTGCCGGCTCGCTGGCTCAGACGATGTCCTATGCCCCCTTTGTGGTCGTCTACTTCGTGCTGACCCTGTGCGCTCTGCATCTGGCGCAGGTCAGCGAGGCCACCGACGGCACCGTGGCCACCCTCCGTCCGGAGCCGAGCGCCCCGCGGCCCAGGGCCTGGTCCCAGCTCGTCCGGACCGGAGCGGGGATCGCAGCCGTCGGGGTGGTCCTCTATCTGCTGACGCCGCAGAGCACGGGAGTGCGGACGCTGGCACTGCCGTTCTCTCTCGGAAACGGCGCGGGGATCGCCGCCGGCGAGTCGCTGTTCAACCCCGGCTTCGAGTCGGGCGCGCCCGGCTCCCGATCGTCGGGCACCGCCTACCACGGCTTCAACGACAGCCTCGACCTCCGAGTCCGGGGCGAGCTCTCCGACGAGATCGTCATGAGGGTGCGCAGCTCGGCCCCCGCCATGCTGCGGGGCATGATCTTCGACCGCTACGACGGGGTCACCTGGTCGCAGCCGTCCGAGGACCCGGTTCCGTTGGACGGGACTCCTCCCTACTTCTATCCCGTGGAGCAGCGCAGTCTCGGGCCCCGTGCCGAGGTAACCCAGACCTTCTACATCGAGGCCGAGCAGCCCAACGCGATCTTCTCCGCGGCCTACCCGGATCGGATCTTCTACGAGGGAGGTGTCGCGGTGGACGCGCTCGGCGGCCTCCGCACCGGCGGCACGCTCAGCGAAGGCACGGTCTACAGCGTGGTGGCGAGCCGGGGAGCGGCCACTCCCGATCAGCTGCGAAAGCTGGGTTCACCGGAGGCGCCCGAGACGCTCAGCCGCTACCTCGAGGTCCCCTCGAGTGTGCCGAAGCGAGTGGGGTCGTTGGCCCGACGCATCACCTCGTCGGCCGCGACCACCTACGACAAGGTCAAGGCCATAGAGGACTACCTGGCTCGCAACTACCGCTACTCGACCGACTCGCCGGTGCCCCCCGAGGGCCGGGACGCGGTCGACCACTTCCTGTTCGACACGGACGTCGGTTTCTGTGAGCAGTTCGCCTCCGCCACCACCATTCTGTTGCGTAGCTTGGGCATCCCGGCTCGCCTGGTCGCCGGCTACACGCCCGGGACCCGCAACCCCTTCACCGGCTACTACGAGGTTCGCAACTCCGACGCCCATACTTGGGTCGAGGTCTACTTCCCCAGCTACGGCTGGTACGAGTTCGACCCCACCTTCGCGGTCCCCCCGGCGCAGGTGGAGACCTCGAGCTCTCTGCCGCTGGCTCGCCTGCTCGAAGCGGCCCAAAAAAAGCTCGGCGGCTTCTCGCTCGGGGAGCCCGGCCTCCTCGACATGGCCGCGCTGGGCGTGGCCCTGATGGCCGCCTGGGCCGCCGCGGTGCTGTGGCGCCGGCGCCGCCTTCGAGGAGTGCGCCGGCCCCCGGCCGGCGAGCCGGGAGGTCCGGTCGAGGCGGCGTGGCGGGAGCTCGAGAGCGCGCTGCGGGAGACGGGGGAGGAGCGCGCCCCTCCCGAGACCGCCCGCGAGCTGCTTTACAGGCTCGGCTCCTCAGGTGCGGCGGCCGACGCCTTCGACGAGGAACGCTACGGGGGCCTCACCGACACGGCTCGAGCCCGTGAGGCCGTGCTCGAGCTCAAGCGACTCACGCGCGACAAGTCCACCACGCCGGGCCACTAACCGCGCCATCTCGCGTTTTGAGCGCTTCCGGAGTCCCTATTGGGCACTCTGAGTCCCCTAAAACCTAAACTCCCCGCCATTGCGTGAGCTCGGCGGCCGCCGTGCGGCGGGTCATCGGGCGCTCCTCGGCCCCCTCCTGCGGGTAGCCGAGGTAGACGAAACCCGCGATCAGCTCGTCCTCTTGCACCCCCAACACCTCCCGAACCTCGGGCATGGCGGCGGCCGGGCCGGTCCGCAGCATCGCCCCCAGTCCCATGTCGTGGGCCGCCAGCAGGATGTTCTGGAGGGCGGCGCCGGTGGCGTGGTGCTCCTCGATCTCGACGACCTTGGGGAGGTGGTGCTTGGGCCGCTCGATCACGCACATGATGACGGGAGCCCGCATCGCCTTGGCGACGATTCCGGATGAGTCCTTGCCCGCTCGATCCACGCCCTGCGCCCACGCTCTTCCGAGTCGGTCGCGCTCCTCGCCCGCCAGCACCACGAAGCGCCACGGCTGAGTGAGGTGGTGGGTGGGGGCTCTGACGGCCGCCTCCAGGAGCTTCTCGACCGTCTCCCTGGCGGGAACCCGATCGCTCAAACGGGGCACCGAACGCCGCGTGAGGATGGCGTCGAAGGTTTCCATTGCCGCAAGGATAGGTGGCCGGAGGGAGGGGCCGCCGCCCGTGCCACAATCGCCCTGTGCTCGTCGGCGCCATGAATTTCCCCGGTCGCTCGGTCGTGAAGGAGATCCATCGCATCTCCGAAGACGGCTTCGATTTCGTCGATCTGACGCTCGAGCCGCCCGCGGCGTGGACTCCCGACGGGCCCAAGGTCGGCCGTCTGCTGTCGGACCTGGGGCTCCCGGCGGTGGGGCACACCGCCTGGTACCTGCCTATCGCATCCGCTTTTCCCGAGCTGCGCCGCACGGCTCACGATCTCTACCGCCGGGCGCTCGACGTCTTCTCAGAAGCCGGCGTCTCCCTCGTCAACGTCCATCCCGACCAGCGCGTGCCGATGCACGCTCGGCAGCAGGTGCTGTCGCACAACGCCCATGCCATCGCCGAGCTGGCGGAGGCCGCCGCCGAGCGCGGGATCAGGATCATGGTCGAGAACGACGATCGCACGTTCTCTGGAGTAGAGGCACTCGGAGCCATCTTCGACAGAGTCCCCGACGCCGGCTTTCATCTCGACGTCGGCCACGCCAATCTGAGGCTCGGCCTGGGGGAGCCCAACCGCACCGCCGCCCTGCTCGGAGCCTTCGCCGGCCGCCTCGCCCACGTGCACCTGTCCGACAATCGCGGCGGTCCGGATGACCTGCACCTGCCCCTGGGGGCCGGGGCGGTCGACTGGAAGGGGGTGGTGAAGCTGTTGCGAGGTGTCGGTTGGGATGGGACTGTCACGCTCGAGGTCTTCTCCCGGGAGCGAGAGCACCTGCGCACCTCACGCCGGCTGTGGCTGGAATGGTGGTCGCGGGGGGCCTGAGCCGGCGGCCAGGACCAGCTTTCGCACAAAAACGCGCTATAACCCGCGTTTTGTCCCAAACCTGGCCGGACGGCGGAACCGTCGCTCACGTAATCCAACCTGGGGTGTTGAATGTGGATATTATTGTGACTCATGAGCCTCAAGAGGGTGGTGTGGATATTTTTCGTGGCGTTTGCTTTCTTCTTCTTGATCACCTCCCCGGTGGAGGCCGCCAACATGGTCAAGGAAACGGGCCAGACCCTCGCGTCGGCGGTCGAGTCGCTGTCGCGCTTCGTCAAGGCCCTGTGAGGTAGCCGCTCGCAGCGGTCTCATGCGGCTCGAGCGAATCCGGAAGCGCTACATGGCGGACGGCGAGAGGGAAGTGCTCAGCACTCGCCGTCATCTCGCCGCGGTCCTTGTTCCCTTTCTCGTCACCATCGGCGTGGGCTGGGCCGCGTCGGCGATCGGCGCCGCCTCAGGCCCCCCCAATGGCGGCGATTCACTCGACACGGTGCTCGGCTGGATCGTCCTGGCGTTCGTCATCCGCTTCCTCTTCAAGCTTCTGGAGTGGTGGTACGACGTTATCTTCGTCACCGATCGCCGCATCTTCGAGGTCCGAGGGCTGGTACCGCAGCACGTCTACTCGATGCCGCTGTGGAAGGTCACCGACATGACCTATCGGCGGACCTTCTGGGGCTTCCTGCTGGGATACGGGGCACTCATCCTGGAAACGGCCGGCCAGGATCAGGCTCTCGATCACATGAATTACCTGCCTGCCCCCGACGACTTCTACAAAGCGGTCAACTCCCGGGGCTCGACCTTCGATTCCCCGAGCGGGGGCGGGGGGGAAGGACAGGCAGCAGGCGAGAAGGGCTCCCCGGCTGCGGAGCGTTACGAGACCCCGCCGTTCCCGTTTCGGCTCGGGTAGCCAGAAAAGATACGCTCGGGGCGTGGGTTCGGGGATTCTCGCTGCTCTCGTCGGGCTCGTGGCGCTCGGTTTCATCGAGTCGCTGGGCCGCTTCTACCCGGCTCGCGACGCGTGGTGGCGACTCCGACGCCTGCACGGAAGGCGCGCCGTGAGGGCGACACGGGAGCGCTTCGAGGCTGCCGCCGCTTCGGGAACCGCCCGCTTGTTGGCGGCAGTCCTGCTCGCCCTCGTCGTCGTTTGGGTGACGGTTGTGAGGGGCATTCTCGACAAGAGCTGGTACGAGGTCACGATCGACGTGCTTCCTTATGTCGTCGCCTCGGCCGCCTTGCTCCGCACGCCGTTCATTCTGCGAGGTATCGCCCGGCGCATGCGGGAGTACGAGCGGCAGGCGGGCGAGGACCCCGACCAACCCTTGGACGGGGACGGCGAGAACGGGGGGCCGGCCGAGCTGGCTCTGTGAAGCAGGCGCGTCTCTATCTGGTGGCTCCGGCCCGGATCAAAGCCGGAGCTCTCGCCGACATGGTCCCCGAGCTCGCCGCAGCGGGCGTGGACATCGTCCAGCTGCGGGAGAAGGAGATGGAGGCGAAAGACGTCCTGCGCCTGGGCGAGCCGCTTGGCGCGGCCTGTCGCGACGCCGGCATTCCTTTCATCGTCAACGATCGGCCCGACATCGCCCTCGCCCTGGGGGCCGACGGCGTTCACGTCGGCCAGAACGATCTTCCCATCGAGGTCGTGCGTCGGATCCTGCCCGCACAGATCGTCGGCCTATCGACTCACGCCCCGGCAGAGGTCGACGCGGCCGCCGACACAGAGGGCATCGACTACTTCGCGGTGGGGCCGGTATTCGAGACGCCCACCAAGAGGGGACGCCCGGCGGCCGGGCTGGAGCTGATCCGGTACGCCGCGGCCCTCGGCACGGAGCGGCCCTGGTTCGCCATCGGCGGCATCGATGAGGCGAACCTGGACGAGGTCATCGACGCCGGCGGGCGCCGGATAGTGGTGGTGCGGGCGATCACCGCGGCGACCGACCCGCCGGAGGTCGCCGCACGCCTTCGAGCCCGGCTCGACGAGCGCGACATAAAGACGAGCGATCGGCTCGGCGAGCGCGACATAAAGACGAGCGATCGGCTCGGCGAGCGCGACATAAAGACGAGCGATCGGCTCGGCGAGCGCGACATAAAGACGAG
>Ga0136633_1000793_pt1 | contig 23833 bp, 21 predicted proteins | sample AntDrymeUQ832206_2_FD_105494 | JGI IMG/M metagenome (GOLD analysis project Ga0136633, IMG submission 105494) | Polar desert sand microbial communities from Dry Valleys, Antarctica - metaG UQ83 (22.06) | ecosystem: Environmental > Terrestrial > Soil > Desert | place: Antarctica: Dry Valley...
GGGCAAGGCCCGCGACCTGGCCCTCTCCTACGCCCATGCCATCGGTGGAGCCCGGGCCGGCGTGCTCGACACCACCTTCACCGAGGAGACCGAGACGGACCTCTTCGGCGAGCAGGTCGTGTTGTGCGGCGGCGTGACCGCCCTCGTGCAGGCCGGCTTTGAGACGCTGGTGGAGGCGGGCTACCAGCCTGAGAGCGCCTACTTCGAGTGCCTCCACGAGCTGAAGCTCATCGTGGACCTCATGTACGAGTCCGGCATCGCGGGCATGCGCTTCTCCATCTCCACCACCGCTGAGTACGGCGACCTCACGCGGGGTCCCCGCATCGTGAACGACAGCGTCAAGGCCGAGATGAAGAAGATCCTCGAGGAGATCCAGGACGGCCGCTTCGCCGCCGAGTGGGTGAAGGAGAACGAGGAAGGGCGGCCCCGCTACTCGCGGCTGAAGGCCGAAGGCGAGGCCCACCAGATCGAGACGGTGGGCGCCCACCTTCGCTCGCTCATGCCGTTCATCGCAGCCGGCAAGGAACGGCCGCAGGACGTCTCGGGCGGCTAGGTCTTGCCGGCTTCCCTGGCGTCCAGTGCGGACGCCGTGTACGTGCAGGCCGCGTCCCACAGGAGGAACCCGTCCGCACCCGTCTCCATCGCCGCGTCGATCTGGGCGCGGACTTCGCGCTCGCCGTAGGTGACGCCCAGCGTGAAGTCCTGCAGCCACGGCACCACCCCGGCGCCCGTGCCCTCGACGGCCTGACCGAAGGCCCCCAGCGAGCGCCTGATGATCTCGCCGGGAGCGCGGTTGGGGTCGGCGATCCCGTACTCGCCTTTGCCCCAGTGCGAGGGGTAGAGCATCGGCGCCACGTAGTCGAGGTGCTCCGCCATGCGAGGCACATCCTGGGCGATCTCCTTCGGCCTGGTGGCCGCGATCCCGCACACCGACGCCCCGAGTCGACCGCCCCCGGCCCGCACCAGGGTATGGAGCTCGGCCAGATGATCCACGATGACATCCTCGACCGCCTTCTCCTCGGCGTCGCCCTCGCCGTCGACCCCTGGGAAGCGCATGCCTGTGAGCGCTCCGTCAGGGCGGCGGACGTAGTCGAGCAGGATCTCGTCGACCCCGGCCTTGACGGCCTCGGTGGCGAGGTCATTCGTGTACTGGCGCACGACAGGGTCGGCCGGGTTCAAGAAGCCGCCGCCGTAGGCGCCGTAGCGCTCGCCGCCGGGTGTCTGCACGACCCGCTCCCGGTGGTCGCCTTCCCACGCCGCGTCGGCCAGCTTCGGGTCGCGGTAGGCCACGATCCGGCCGATGACCCTTCCGCCGCGGTCGTGGATCTCTTTCACCGCTTCAGCCAAGGTGAAGCGGTCCTTGGCCGCTCCCACCTCGCGGGCCATGGCCACCTCGGTGCGGTGGCCGACCTCGCCTCCCTCGTCCTTGAGGTCGAGCTGGATGGTGTCTATCTTCTTGTCGTCGAGCAGGCCCATCGCCGTGTCCTTGAGGGATGGCGTGATCCACGCGAGCTCGGTGATGTGGACGGCACGTACGGGGGGCTGGACGGTCGTTATGCGGACCCTGGTCTCGGTGCGGTTGCCGGCGAGATCAACGGCCGTCACGACGGCACTGGGGGGTGCCGGCGCGGCGAGCTCAAGGGAGAAGCCCTCCTTGGACGCCGTGACCGAACGACCGTCGACGGTGACGGTTGCGCCCTTGTCGGTGCGTCCGGTGATCTTGGCGCCACCTGGGAGCACGACCGGCTCGATCCTGGCCACGTCGAGCGCCGGCGGCGTGAGGTCGGCGGTGAACCGGATGGTGCGGTGCTGATCGGGTCGCAGTGTCCTGCGCACGTCGACGCTCAGGCGGTGCCGCCCCTCGGCCACGGTGCCGGCCCGCACCTCGAGGCGCCCGCCCACGACACGACTAGCGGCACGGGCGTCGACCCCGTCCAGAACGACCTTCGACGCGCCGTTCGGCACTCGGATGAGGAGGTCCGTGGCCGCGGGGCCGCCAATGAGATTGCCCTTCACGAGACCGACCACCTGAACGTCAGGTTTCGAGAACCCGCTCAGCACCGCCAGCACCCCAAGCGAGAGGAGCCCCAGGAAGGTGAGCGCCACGCCGCCGGCCACGATCCGCCGCCGCCGGTAGACCCGGCGCCGCTGCGCCGCCCGCTCGGCCGAGGCAGCCCGCGCCGGTTCGGCACCGGTCGGCACCCCCACCCGGGAACGCGCCACCACTGGCGAGGACATCCGCACAGGATCGCGCACTTCGGGCCGGTCCACGCGTCGCGGGGCTCAGCTTGGTCAGACCCGGGGGCGGCGCGGCTCGACGCGGTAGTCGTCGCCGGCCCGGCGCCGCAGGCCCAAGAGCCCGACCGTGGCCAGCACGATCCCTCCGCCGGCGAGGACCACGAGGAGAAGCTGGGAGCTCCTGCCCTCGGACCTGACCGCGGCTATCGCGGTGGGGTCGGTGGCCCCGACGGCGGGAGGCGTTGAGGCCGAGGCGGCGTCGAGTGCGGGGGTCTTGCTCGCCTTGGCTGCGGAGGTCGGTCCGCCGAGGTCGGCTGCTGTCAGGTGGACAGGTGAGGCCACGCGGGGGAGGGTGGCCTCGGCCTCAATGCTGGTGGCGAAGCCCTGATCCAGGAGGCCGGACACCCACCCATAGGTGTCGGGCACGTTGAGGACGACGGCGATCATCGTTCGGCCGTCCTTGCGGGCCGCGCCGATGAGGCTTCGCCCTGCTCGCCTCGTGAAGCCTGTCTTGACGCCGATTGCCCCCGGGTAGCCCCCGCTCAGCAAGAGCTTGTTGTGGTTCGTGGCCTCGTGGACGACGCCGGCCGGGTCTGTGAAGCCGAGCTTGCGCGTGGCCACGATGGGACCGAGCCACGGGTGGGCCAGTAGGGCCCGTGTGACGATCGCCAGGTCACGGGCTGAGATGAGGTTCCCGCCGCCCATGGAGGTGTCGTCGTCGAGCCCGGCCGGATCGCGCAGGATCGGCCCATCGGCCAGTCCCAGCCGTTCGCCAGCCCTCGCCATCAGCTGCTGGAATCCCTCGGCGGAGCCGCCCGCTCCCTCAGCCACGGCCATGGCCAGGTCGTTCGAGGACTGCATCAACATCACGTTCATCGCGACGTCGGTGCTCCACTCCTGGCCCGCGAGAGCGCCGACTTTGTTGGCGGGCTGGGCCGCGGCGCGCTCCGACACCGTGATCGTGCCTGCCGGATCCAGCAGGGGAGCGGCTGCGACAGCGGTGAGGACCTTTGTGAGCGACGCCGGAGGCAGGGGCGTGCGGTCGTTCTTGGCCACCACCACCGCTCCGGTGTCGGCGTCGAGGACGACGTAGGCCTTGGGCTCGATGGGAACGGTGGTGCTCGTGGAGGCAGGCGGGGGCGATGGTTTGGCCGCGCCGCCTACAGCGGTGGCCGACGCCGGTCCGCTGGAGAACCCACCGACCAGAGTGAGGACGACGGTGCAGACCAGCACCCTGATGATCCCCGAGCGCTGCACTGGGACCACGGTATCCGCCACCATTAGCGTGCCGGGAGCATGCACGCACTCGCGGATGGACCTGACGACGGCGGAGCCTCGGCCCTCGCCGCCCTGCAACGGGCCCGCCGGCGGCGTCGCCTGGCCAAGGTCGACCGGTTCGACTCGCTCTACCGGGCCTACCTGACCGGCTTCCTGGGCTCGCTCGGGGTGGTCCTGCTCTCGAACATCGCAGGTGACCAGAAGGCGTCACCCTCGGAGATGGCGCTCCTGCTGCGGCGGGGGCCCGGCGTGCTCGGGGTGCTGCTCGTCGTGTGCGTGGCGGTGGGTGTGCGCTCGGGTGGGCGCGGCGGTCCGCTCGCCCTGGCCGCGGCCGATGTGCGCCACGTGCTGCTGGCCCCTGTCGACCGGGCCGTGGCCCTGCGCCGCCCCGCCCTGCGCCAGCTGCGCACCGGTGCCTTCGCCGGCGCGGTGGCCGGTGGCGTGATCGGCGTGAACGCCAGCCACCGGTTGCCCCGGCTTGCGCTGGCCTGGGTGGGGATCGGGATGGCCGTGGGGCTGGTCACGGCCCTGGCTGCGTTCGGCGCGGCCCTCGTGGTCGGAGGCTCCAGGGTGGGCCGCCGCGGCAGCGGGCTGCTGGCCCTCCTTCTTCTGGCGTGGTCAGCGCTCGACATCACCGGCGACCTTTCGACCTCGCCCTTCACCCTGCTGGGGAGCCTGGCGCTCACGCCCCTCCGGTTTCACGTCCTCGACCTGCTCGGCCTCGGGCTCCTCGTCCTCGTGCCGCTCGGGATGGCGGCCGTTGGGGGCACGTCGCTGGAAGCGGCCGAGGACCGTTCCCGCCTCGTCGGCCAGATGAAGTTCGGCGCCACGTTGGGCGACGTCCGAACCGTGCTCGTGCTCCGGCGCCAGCTTGCTCAGGAACAGCCTCGGTCTCGTCCCTGGGTGCCCTTCGCCCTGCCGGCTCTGCGGCTGGCTGCACCCGGCGTCTCTCTGCCCCGGCCGGCGGCCGGGACCACGGGCGCCAGCCGCGCCGGTGCGGTGGCGGCACCGGGCCTGAGGCTGCCCACGGGCGTCGTGGTTCGCCGCAGCGTGTGGGGTCTGCTGCGGTGGCCGATCGGTCGCATCGCTCGCCTCCTCGTGCTCGCCGCCGGTGCGGGCATCGCCGTGTGCGGCGCGTGGAACGGCACCAAGGCCTTACTCGTGCCCGCCGGTCTGTGCGCGTACATCGCCGCCCTGGACGCCGTGGAGCCGATGGCCCAGCAGCTCGACCACCCCGACCGGTCCGAGTCGGTGCCCCGGGTGGCCGGTCAGCTCCGCGTCAAGCTGCTCATCGTCCCAGTCGTCGTCGTGGCGCTCCTTGGGCTCGTCGCCGTCGGTTTCGCCATCGCGGTCGGTGCGCCGGCCGGCCTGGCGGTGAACGTCGGCGTACCCACCGCCCTTGCCGCCGCGCTGATGGCTTGCTGCGGTGCCGCCGTGAGCACGATCAACGGGCCTGACTTCAGCACGAGCTCGGTCCTGATGAGCCCCGAGGTGGCGGGGGTCAAGGAGGCCTTCCGCTTTGGCTTCCCGCCGGCCTGCTGTGTGATCGGCCTGCTTCCCGTGCTCGCCGGCCAGGCCGCCTTCAACCGGGGTCTCGACGCCGGCTCCGGAACCATGCAGGCCGTGCTGCCGATCGTAGGGATCCTCGGCGTTCTCATCTTCGGATGGATTCGCTTCCGTGAAGACATCTCGGCTTTCTTCGCCGAGGCCAACCAGGCCGCCAAGGACACGTCGAAGGCCAAGGGCGAGCGGACCTCCGGCTCCTGAGCGCGGGCCGAGCGACGGCCGAGTCGACACCCGGACCCCACGTCGACAACGCTGCCCCGGTGGTCGCCGACAACCCCGCCGCCGACGCGCCCGTCGCCGATGGCGTCGCGGCGCCGGCCGTGGAGACCGTCGGGCTCACAAAGGTGTACGGCGAGCTGGTGGCCCTGGCCCCGCTGACCGTTCAGATCGAGCCGGGCGAGCGGGTCGTTGTGGTGGGCACGAACGGCTCGGGCAAGACGACGCTCATAAGGATGCTCGCCGGTCTGCTGGAGCCCACCGAAGGCACTGCTGCCATCGCCGGGGACCCGGCCGGCTCCATCGATGCCCGTGCCGCGCTTTCGTACGTCCCCGATGACCCCGTGGTCTACGACGACCTGAGCCTCGCTGAGCACATCGAGTACGTGGCCCGACTGCACGAGACGGAGGGCTGGCAGGCGAGGGCCGCTTACCTGCTCGACCGATTGGGCATCGACCACCGTGCCGACGACCTCCCCGTGCGCTTCAGCCGCGGTCTCAGGCAGAAGACCTCACTCGCGCTCGGGCTCGTGCGACCGTTCGAGGTCCTTCTCGTGGACGAGCCGTTCGTGGGCCTCGACCAGTCCGGAAAGGCTGCGCTCGTCGAGCTCCTGGGCGAGGCGGCCGACGAGGGCGCCACCCTCGTCATCGCCACGCATCAGCTGGAGTTCGTCGACCGCGCCACCCGCTGCATCGCCCTGCGCGATGGCGAGCTGATCTACGACGGGGCTGCCGACTCGGCGAAGATCGCCGAGCTGCTGGGCTGAGCGGCCCGATGGCCCACGTGCGCCCCGGCCGAGAGGGCGATCTCGCCGCCGTCGACGCCATCTACGAGCACTACATCCTCCACACGGCGATCACGTTCGACATCGAGCGGTGGTCTGCCGACCGGCGCCGCGCCTGGTTCGAGCGCCACGCCCCGTCCGGCCGGTACCGGTTCCTTGTCGCCGTGGAGGGCGATGACATCGTCGGGTACGCCACGACCAGCGAGCTGAGCGACAAGCGCGCCTTCGAGACGTCGGTCGAGGCGAGCGTGTACCTCCGCCACGACATGGGCGGGCGCGGCCTTGGGTCGGCGCTCTACGCCGCTCTCTTCGTGGCGATCGAAGGAGAAGACCTCCATCGCGCCTACGCCGGCATCACGGGGGGCAACCCTGCCTCAGACGCCCTGCACCGCCGCTTCGGCTTCAACCCCGTCGGGACCTACACCGAGACGGGCCGCAAGATGGGCCGCTACTGGGACGTCACCTGGTGGGAGAAGCACCTCTAGCTCTAGCGAGCTCCGCCCAGGCTCGCTGCGCTCGCCCTCGGGTTCCGGTCGGCTGTCCCTCCGCTGGCTAGCGAGCGCCGTCAGAGCCCTGCAGGGAGCGCCGGTCGCCTGACCGGGCACCACTCCGCCGTCAGCCGACGCGAAGTGTGCAGGTGCCGACGATGCGGGGCTGATCTGGGACCACCTGTCAACAACGAGCACACAAGTGCTGGGCAGGTCGACTGGTTGTGTGTTGGTGCCGACGTTTGCGGGGATTACGGGCTCAATATCCATAAGCCAGCACACATCGGCGCGGCTTCCCGAGGTGTTGTGTGCTGGTGCTGACGGTAGGTCGCCGCGTCGGGCGGGCCATCCCGCTCCCGCCAACGACTCGCGGGTGGTGAGGGCCAGCGGAGGGCTGGCTGCGAACTGGACCATCAGCCGCGCCAACATCGCCACCGCGTCGTGCAGCGACGATCAGGAGCGCGAGCTCGCCGACCGCACCATCCGCACCGTGCTCCAGAACCCGCTCCGGCTCGCCACCGTCACCGCCCTCATCGACGCCTTGCACGCCTGAGACGGAACGGCGCGTGGATCTCGCGGATGCGGCAACCTCGCTTCATCGGTACGAGCTGCCGGTCGACACCTTCCGCCCAGTCGACGGTGACTGGACCTGGGTCAGCGACGCAGTCGTGCCGCCTGTTCACGTCGAGAGCTGCGTGAAGTCCTCGAGGCTCTCTCGGCCCTCTCGGTCGAGGTCCGCTTCATGCCGTCGCTCCGTCAGCGACCGTGATGGCCGGTCACTTTCCGGATCTGATGGTTCCGTTGCACGCCCGCGCCCGGCCCGGCGATGCGGATTCAGACTTCGGTTCGATGGGCATGGCAGGATGCCGCGATGGCGACGAAGGCAGCGACCGTTCTCCTTGTCCATGGAGCCTGGTGTGGGGACTGGGCGTATTGGAAGCTCACCCCTTGTTTGGACGAACGCGGCCTCGACTGGGTAGGCGCCGATCTTCCTACGTGTCGAGCGACGAACACATCCGTCGGCCCGCTCGATGATGTGGCCTATGTGCGCACCCTGATCGACGCCATCGACGGCCCGGTCGTCGTCGCAGGCAAGTCGTATGGAGGAACAGTGATCAGTGGCGCAACGCCAGGCAGATCCAACGTCAAGGAGCTCGTCTACATCGCGGCGATGATGCCCGAGGCGGATGAGAAGTTTCAGAGGACAGCCGCTGCGGCGCTGACGCCCGAGTTCGCTCAAGGGGGACGATTGCTCGACGACGGCCGAGTTGCCATGGACCCGGAGGTCGGCGCGGATTGCGGCTTCTGGCAGGCGAGCGAAGAGGATCGCGACGTCTGGCGTCGAAACGGGAGCCCGATGTCGTTCGGTCGCGATCCCTCCGTCTGCCTTGAGAGCGTTGGCTGGGTCGACATACCGAGCACGTACATCGTCTGTAGCGAGGACAGAGCGGTACAACCGTCGGCTCAGCGAACGTGGGCTGAGAGAGCGACGCAGGTCATCGAGCGGCCTTGGGATCATTCGCCGGGCGTGTCTCACCCCAGTGAGGTTGCCGATCTGCTGGCTGACCTCGCGCGCGCCGACTGACGGGCTGAACGCGGGCGAAGAGCGCCTTCAGATAGGCGCCCTGCGGGAAGCCGATCGGGTGGTCGAGGGGGTGCCCCGTGGTCCGGACTCCGTCGAGAGAGCGCCCGGCTCCGGCGGCGCCGGCGAGCACCTCGGCGAAGAAGTCATCGGCTCCCACCCGGCTGGAGCACGAGGCTTGGACGAGCAGCCCGCCGTCGTCAAGAAGGCGGACGGCGAGGTCGGTGAGGCGTCGGTAGGCCCTGAGCGCCCCCGCTACCGCGGGCTGGCTGTGGGCGAACGACGGAGGGTCCACGACGACCACGTCGTAACGCTCGCCCGCAGCGGCGAGGGCGGCCATGACAGCGAAGGCCTCGCCGACGGTGGTCTCCTGGCGGCAGCGTCGGACCGCCGGCAGGTGCTGGTTGTGGCCGAAGTTGGCTCGGGTTGCCTCGAGTGCCTTGGTGCTCATGTCCACGCTGCGCACCGACCGAGCGCCGCCCGCGGCGGCGGACAGCGAGAAGCCCCCGGTGCAGGCGAACACGTCGAGGACCCGGGCACCGGCGGCCTGGGTGCCGACCAGTCGGCGGTTGTCGCGCTGGTCCAGGAAGTGGCCGGTCTTCTGCCCGGCGACGATGTCGGCCTCGAGCACCAGCCCGTTCTCCCGGAACAGCACGGGCGCAGTCGGGTACTCACCCACGAGCACGCTGCCATCGACCAGACCGGGGAGGTCGTCACGCAGGCCCCGGCTCAGGCGCAGGACGATGACCTCTGGGGCCAGCAGCCGAACGAGCGACGCCACGACCGGGCGTAGGTGGGGCACCCAGGCGGCCGAGTAGAGCTTGACGACCGCCGCTGACCCGTACTTGTCGACCACCAGGCCGGGCAGGCCGTCGTTCTCGCCGTGGACGCAACGGAACCCGTTGGTCTCGGTTGAGTCGAGGAGCCCGGCGCGGCGGTCGAGCGCGTCGGCGATCCGCTGGTGCCACCAGGCGTCGTTGATCGGCGCGGGCGGACCGTGGTGCAGCATCCGCAATCGAATCGGCGAGGCGGGGTCGTACAGGCCGATGCCCTGGAAGCGGCGCTCGCCGTCGAAGATGACGGCCAGGTCGCCGGCCCGACCGTCGTCCGGACAGGACGTGATCGACGACTCGTACACCCACGGGTGCCCGCGTCGGACCTGGCGGAGAGCGTCCTTGCTGACCCGAACGGCGAGCCTCCGAACCGCCGGCAACGGCAGCGGGTCGGAGGCGTCATCCACCCTCACAGCCTCGCGCCATCCTTGATCACCCCACCACATCCGGTGGAGCTGCACAGCTCAAGACTGCACTGCCTGTGCTGGCCGATCACGGTGAAGGACTGGATAGACGTGAGCGGTTTCCGTTGCAGCGGCGGTTTCGTAGCTCACCCCGATCGTCGCCCAGTGCATGATGCTCCTGCGATCGCGCGCCTTCGTAGTGCGGGCGCCGTGGTCGTCGCCAAGACGGCGGTCTCGGTCGACAGCGAGCGCTATGGCCGCGTGATGAATCCCCATGACCTCTTGCGCAGTCCGGGAGGTTCGAGCATCCGCGTGGTGCCGGGTCGTAGGTATGAAGCCCTCCGCTGGACTCATCCCCGTCACCGGCCACTTTCCCAGGGTTGGTGATCGCAATGATGGACGCACGGTCCTCGGACCGCTCGCAGCCTCCGTCGGCCTGGCTTGGTCAGCAGTAAGGGTGGCCGGACCAGATGGTGCCGACGGCGGCGTCGCTCCAGTCGTGCTCGGTGATCCCGATGAGGTCGAACTCTCAGCGCTGCGTTTTGCAATCGGTTCACCGGGAGGAGCCGCGGTCAGTCCGGTGATGGAGGCAGCGCTCGACCAAGTCGCTGAGATCGTGAAGTGTGCTGGCGCGTCCCTCGTCGGCGAACCTCCTGATTGGCTGGCCGAGAGCCGTCGCATCACCGAGGCGTACTGGGATCGTACGCAGCGCACCGGACGTCAGGTCGACGAAGACCTGCGGGACTGGGATCGGTTCCGATGGCGAATGCTCATGGACACTAGAGACATCGACGTGATCGTCACTCCGACGGTCGGCGATACGGCTCCACTCCACCGGGCGATGGAGACCAAGGACTACATGTTTGCCTCGCTCCCAGTCTTACCGGCGCACCCGCGCTCTCTCTGCCCGTCGGCGATGGTGCGGTCCAGATCATCGCCCACCGATGGTGCGACCATGTGGCAGTCGCCGGAGCAAAAAAGATCGAGGACGCTCTTACCGCCGATCCGTGACCTCGTCTGCTCGAGGACGCTGAAAGCTACCCCTTGAGCAGGTCTTTCGCTATGGCGATGGTCTGCTGCTCGTCGGTGCCGGCGTAGATCTGGAGGACCTTGGCGTCGCGGGCGAGCTGCTCGACGTGGTACTCGCTCATGTAACCGTTGCCGCCGAAGAGCTGGACCGCTTCGAGCGCCACCTCGGTGGCGGACTGCGCGGCATAGAGCTTCATGGCCGAGGCCTCAGCGAACGTGAGGCTCTTGCCGGCGGCGGACTGCTCGATGTACCGGAAGACCATGTTCTCGATGTTGAAGCGGGCCACCTCCATCTTGGCCAGCTTGAGCTGGATGAGCTGGAACTGGCCGATGGGCTGGCCGAACTGCACGCGGTCCTTGGCGTACTGGACGCACAGCTCCAGACACTTCTCGATGATGCCGAGGGCCATGGCGGCCACGCCCGAGCGCTCCATCGAGAACGTGTCCTTCGCGGCTGAGCGCCCTCCGCCCACGGGGTTCTCGGTCTCACCGATCAGGCGTTCAGGCCCGGCTCGGACGTCGTCGAGGAAGAGCTCGCCCGTGGGGGAGGAGTGCATCCCCATCTTGCGCAGCGGCTTGGACTGGACGAGTCCGGGCATGCCCTTGTCGAGCACGAACGACACGATCTTTCGCTCCTCGATGGGGTTGCCCTCGTCGAGCTTGCAGATGTACACGATCGTGTCGGCGTAGGGGCCGTTCGTGATGAAGGTCTTCGAGCCGTTGAGCACGTACTCGTCGCCGTCGCGACGGGCGGAGGCGCGCATGGAGCCGAAGGCGTCGGAGCCGCTGCCCGGCTCGGTGATGGCCCACGCCCCGACCTTGTCCATGGTGAGGAGGTCGAGCGCCCAGCGCTCCTTCTGCGCCGTCGTGCCCTTCGACATGATGGCGCTGGCCGTGAGGCCCATCGACACCCCCATGGCGGTGACGAGCCCGGGGCTGTAGCGGCACAGCTCGATGATGGGGATCATCGACATCGCCACCTGGGTGGCGTCGCGGGGACCTTCGCGGCTGACCTTCTCCTCCCCGGCCTTCTCCGCCTCGATGCGACGCTTGAAGGACTCGCGGGCCATGGCGTCCATTCCGAACGTGGCGAACAGCTTGCGCAGGACGCCGTACGGCGGAAGGTCGCCGTGCTCGAGCTCCTCTCGCAGCGGCGCCACCTCCGCCTCGACGAACTGCCTCACGGCGGCGCGGATCATCTGCTGCTCTTCTGACCACTCGTACATGGCCGAACGCTACCCCCGCCCCCGGGCGTCTGGCCTGGTGCCGTAGGTCCCCAGGCTCAGTCGCGGTCGAGCTCGGCCTGGGCCAGGGCCGTGAGGTCGAGGTCGAGCCCGCAGGGGAGACCCTCGCCCCGGAAGATCCCGCTGGCTGGCCCCTCGCCGAAGAGGCAGTCGTCGGCCAGGATCATGGCCGCGCCGGTGTACGTCGACCGCTCACGGAACGGGAAGGTCTTGCCCATGGGCTCGACCAGACCGGTCCAGTAGCCGCCGTCGCTGTGACGCAGGCGCTGGGCCCACTGGAGGAGTGCCCGGGCCTTCTCGAACTCGCCCACCGCGGCGTGCGCCATGGCGCACTCGGCCGTTTCGGCGCCGGTGTACCACTCGTGGTCGAAGATGCAGCGGACACCGAGACCCTCGCCCACGAACTCCCCCCAGCGCGCCGAGAGGCGGGCCCGGCCCGCGTCGCCCGAGACGGCGCCGCAGAGCACCGGGTAGTACCAGTCCATGGCCCAGGCCCGCTTGGGCTCGAAGACCTCATCCTCCCGGAAGGCGACCGCGGTGGCCAGGCGACCAGCGGCGAGCTCCCAATCCGGTCGTTCTCGGCCAAGGGACTCGGCGAGTGCCACTGCGCAACGGAGGGAGTGGTAGGCCGAGGACGACCCGGTGAGCAGAGCGCGCTGGCCTGACGGGCCGGCGATGACCACACTGCCCTCGGCCTCCACGGCCCAGGCCACCGCCCCGGTTTCGAGCATGTGCCCGGTCACGAAGTCGACGGCCCGCTCCACCGTCGGCCACAGGCTCTCGGCGAACCCGACGTCACCGGTGACAAGCAAGTGGTGCAGCGTGCCGGTGGCGATGTAGGCGCAGACGTTCGTGTCCCGCTTGGCATCTTCGATGCCGCCGGGCGCTGAGGACAGGTAGTAGGTGGCGAACGAGCCATCGACGTTCTGGATGTCCCTCACCCACCGGTAGGCTGCCTCGGCTTCGCCATGGAAGCCCGCAAGGTCGAGCGCCATCGCCGCCTCCACATGGTTCCAAGGGTCGGCGTGCAGGCCCGGGGCCCAGGGGATCATGCCGTCGCGGCGCTGGACCCGGGCCAGGTGCGCGCCAGTGGTGAAGGCTCGAGGCCCACCGAGCGGTAGCGGTGGACAGTTCATGCCGCGTGCTCCAGGTAGACGACCAGCGACTTGGCCAGGGCGGGGTTCAGGATTGCTTCCGCCAGCCTCGTGGGGAGGGGCCGCCCGGCTTCGATGTCCCACACGAGCACGCGGTGGTAGGCACGGACGAGGGGGTGCTCCGCGTTCTGGACGCCCACCGCGCACTTGAGCCACCAGTACGGCGTGTGCAGACCGTGGGCCAGGCCGATGCCCGTGATGCGAAGGCCCGCATCACGCAGTCGGGCTGACAGCACGGACCACCGGTAGATGCGGACGTGGCCGCCCTCGACGAGGTGGTACTCGTCGGACAAGGCCCAGCACACCAGCTCCGGTCCGAAGCGGGGCACCGTCACCGCGGCCGTTCCCCCAGGACGCAGCACGCGACGGATCTCGGACATGGCCTTGCGGTCGTCGCTGATGTGCTCGAGCACCTCGGAGCAGATGACGCGGTCAAAGGTGGCGTCGGGGAACGGAAGGCGAAGGGCGTCACCGCACATGGCCCCGGCCTGGCCTGAGCCCTTCTCCTCGATCAGGGCGGCCAGGAGCGCACCGCAGTCCTTCGCATCGGCCTCGGAGTAGTCGAGAGCCACGACCCGTGCTCCGAGGTCGAACGCGCCGTACGCGTGCCGCCCGCCACCGGCGCCGAGGTCGAGGAGCACGTCACCGGGCGCAACGCCCAGTCGGCCGTAGTCGACCGTCAACATGTCAGCATGTCAGCCTGCGATCGGGCGGTTGCGAGCGTGGTGATCGAGGACCCAGCGGTAGTGCTCGACTGTCTCCTCAGCGCAACGGCGCCAGGTGAAACGTTCCAGCACCCTGGCCCGGCCAGCCTCTCCGAGCCGACGCCGGTCGGCGGCGTCGTCGAGCAGCCGTCCCAGCGCCGCGGCCAGCGCCTCGGGGTCACCGGGGGGTACGAGAACGCCGGCCTCGCCGTCGGGGCCCACCACCTCGGGCAGGGCGCCGCCGCTCGTGGCCACCAGGGGCACGGCGCAGGCCATGGCCTCTATGGCGGGCAGGCTGAAGCCCTCATAGAGGCTGGGCACGCAGGCCACCTGGGATGACGCGTAGAGCTCGGTGATCTCACGGCTCGTGATGCCCTTGCGGAACGTCACCACGCCCTGAAGCCCCAGGCGCTCGATGTGGCCAGGGATGGCCGACCCTTGGCGCGGCCCACCGATGACGTGGAGCTCCACCTCCGGGCGCTCCGTGCGGAGCTTGGCCAGGGCTTCAAGCAGTGGTACCAGGCCCTTCAACGGCATGTCGGAGGAGGTGGTGCACACGATGCGCCCAGGCACCTCCGCAATCTCGGGCAGGGGTCCGAAGTTGGTGAGGTCGACGCCGACCGGCACCACGTGCATCTGCTCGGGCTGGGCCCCCATCTCGGCGCAGATGTCGCGGCGCGACGACTCGCTTACGGTGACGACGCGCGGCATCTTCGCGAGCACGCGCTTCTGCATGCGCAGGAACGAGTACCAGCGCCGGAGCCCGAGCTTGCGCTTGAACGATTCAGCGTGCGACAGGTCGAGCCGGCGGTCCACGGTGATCGGGTGGTGCAGGGTCTCGAGCAGGGGCCAGCCGTCGTCGACCAGCCGACCGATGCCGGTGCCGAGGCACTGGTTGTCGTGGACGATGTCGAAGTCGGCCCGGCGCTCGGAGAGGAGCTTGTGCACGCGCAGGCTGAAGGTGAGCGGCTCGGGGAAGGCGCCGGTCATCATGATGGCCACCTCGAGCAGGTCGACCAGGCTGTGCAGCTCCCAGGGCTTCGGGACGCGGAACGGGTCGGGCTGGCGGTAGAGATCGAGGCTGGGAACGGGCACGAACGCGGTTCCCGCGGTGAGCTCGGGCCAGGGCTGGCCTGCGAAGACGGTGACCTGGTGACCCAGGTTCACCAGCTCCCGAGCCAGCTCCCTCGTGTACACACCCTGTCCGCCGGAGTGCGGGTTGCCCCTGTAAACGAGCAGCGCGATGCGCAAGGGGGCCTCCGGCATCCGCCAATGCTCATCGACTCTTGACCATCTGGTCAAGATCGGCTGCGGCGCACGCCTTGGGCCAGCAGCGGTCCGGCGGCGCAGAGAGCGGTGAGGACGAGCCACGGGATGTCGCCGGTGCGCTGGTACGGCGTGGTTCCGGTCCGTCGGGGCAGGCGCTCCACGAGCACGGCTTGGGCGCCGAGGTCGGTGCGCCCGCTCACCCTCCCGCTGGTGTCGATCCGCGCCGAGAAGCCGGTCGGCGCGACCTGGAGGACGTCGCGGCCCGTCTCCCAGGCCCGCAGCCGGGCTGCCGCGATCTCCTGGTCGGGAACCTGGGCCGTTTTGTACGAGGCCGCGTTCGTCGGCACGAGCAGCACTTCTCCGCCCGCAGCGATGGCGGCGCGCGTGCGGTCACCGAAGAACACCTCGTAGGAGATGACGACGCCTAGCGGCTCGCCTCCGGGCCCTCGAAGGAGCCCGGGCTCCGTACCGGGGATGGCGTCGCTAGGGAGGAGCTGGAGGTCAGCCAGCTTGGCCACGAGCGACCGCAGCGGTGCGTACTCGCCGAAGGGCACCCGGTGGACCTTGTCGTAGCGCCCAGTGGTGCTGCCGTCGGGACCGATGGCCACCTCGGCGTTGCGGAAGCGGCCGGGGCCGGCATCCTCCACGATGCCGACGAGGAGGACGGCACCGAGCCTCATCGCCTCGGCGGCCAGCAAGGCCTCCTGTGTGCTGCCCGCGAACGCGCCGTCGGCGTTCACCGCGTTCTCGGGCCAGAGGACGACGTCCACGCGGCCCGGTGGGATGGTGCGGCTGGCCTCGAGGTGGCGGATGAGGACCTCGTCGGTCGGAGTCTCCAGGGCTCGGGTGCCACGCTCGCCGCCACCTTGGACGGCGGCGACGGTGATGAAACCGACCGCCCGGCCGGCCGGAAGCAGAGCGCCGACAGTCGCGAGAGCGAGGGCGGGGAGGGCGATGAGGAGGGCGGGGCGCCACCGTCGTCCGAGTGCCTCGGCCCCGGCCCCCCCGAGCAGGCAGGCCACGAGGGTGAGCAGAGCTGCGCCTCCGACGCGGGCGGAGGGCGTTATGGGGCTGTCGGCCTGGCCGAGCGGGATGCCACCCATCGGGAAGCCCCCGAACGGGATACGCCCCCTCAACGCCTCGGCGCCCGCGACCAGACCGGCGAAGCTCAGCGCTCTAGCTCGGCCCGATGTCGGGAGAAGCGCGCCCGCCAGAGCCCAGAAGGTGGCCATCATGGCCAGGAGCACGAGCAGCCCAGCCGCTTGGAACTCGACGATCCAGAACGAGGTGATGCCGAGCTGTACATACGCCCAGAGGAAGCCGAGAGCGGCGCGCCGGCGCCGTGTGGGGGAGTGCCACCAGGCAACAGCGAGCAGAGCAAGCCCAACGGGCCCGAGGGGCCAGAACCCGAAGGGCGCCACGGACAAAGCCGTGGCCACAGCGCCTGCGGCGACGATGGGGACCGAGGTTGCGGCACGCACGACGGCTCATCATGGCGCGCATCTCATGACCCGGAGCACCGCCACTACGGTGCGAAGCCATGGAGCTTGACGCGATCTACCGGGAGTCACGCGGCCGCATCACCGACCTGGTCTCGAGCCTTGACGAGACGGCCCTGGCGACGCCGACGCCCGCGTGCCCGGCCTGGACCGTCCACGACGTCCTGGCTCACCTGGCCGGGGCGACGGCGGATGTCATCGGGGGTCGCCTCGAAGGCGCCGGCGGTGACGCGTGGACCGCGGCCCAGGTCGAGGCCCGGCGACACGCGTCGACCGAAGACCTCTTGGCCGAGTGGTCCGAGCACGCGCCGGCCCTGGAGTCGATGATCCCGAGTGTTCCGCAGATGATCCGGCTCCCCGCCGACTGCTTGACCCACGAGCAGGACATCCGTGGTGCCGTGGGGCGTCCCGGCGGCGACCCGGAGGCGCTCGCCTGGGGTGCTGGGTTGATGCTCGAATCGTGGAACCGCCGGATCGAAGCCGAGGGCCTCGGGGCCATCCGGGTCAGGGCGCCGGGGATCGAGGAGCGCACTCTCGGATCGGGCGATCCCACCAGTGCCGTCACCGCCCCCGGGGTGTTCGAGGTCTTCCGTGCCCTCCTCGGTCGCCGCAGTCGGGAACAGGTTGCGGCGTGGGCCTGGGACGTCGACCCTGTTCCGTACCTGGACGGGGGCCTGTTCACGTTCGGTCCACGCCCCGACGACCTGGTTGAGCAAGGCCCCTGAAGCCTCACGGGGCGCGGCCGCGTTTCGATTTGTCGTCGCGCCTCTGAACTTGGTGCGATTTGTCGGCGAATCGCCGACAAATCAGAGCAACTTCGACCGGATGACGACAAATCGGCGCACGAACGGTGCGCCCCACCGTGCCGTTGTGGGGCAGGCAACTCTCGCGAGGGCTCGTCACCCGAGTCCGCGCACACCGCTCGTTTCCTAAGAACCAGATTGTGACCGGCCGCGTGAGGGTCCTGGGCCTCTTCGCTCAGCTCAGGCTCGGGAGGTCTTGCCTGAGCTCGCTGGCCGGCGCGAAGAGGTCGCCATGCTCCTCGACGCGGGCCAGGGTGGCGTCGAGGTCGAACAGGATGTCGCCCGGATCCCCGCCGTCGGCGTGTGCCTCGACCTCGGCCCACGTGAGCGGTGCCGAAGTGAACGGCCCGTCCTTGGCCCGGGGTGAGTAGACGCTCACCGTGGTCTTCGACGGGTCGTTCTGCATCCAGTCGATGAGCACCTTGCCGCCGCGAATGTCCTTTCGCTGAGAAGAGACGACGAGGCCGGGGTCCTGCTTCTCCAGCAGGAGGGCGAGGGCCTGGGCGAACCCGCGGGTCCGGTCGTGTGTGGCGTTGGGGTCGTTGAGGGGGATGTAGGCCTGGAGGCCCTTCGACCCGGAGGACTTCACCACGGTGGTGAGGCCGAGCTCCGCCAGCAGGTCACGGATGCGCAGTGCGATGACAGCGCACTCGACCGACGTAGCCGGCGCCCCGGGGTCGAGGTCGAGGACGACCATCGTCGGGACATCGGGGCCGAGCGGGCCGGCGGCGCGGGCCATCGGTGTGTGCAGCTCGAGGCAGGCGAGGTTGGCCAGCCACACCAGAGTGGCCTCCTCCAGGACGACGGTGAAGGGAACCTCCTCGCGCTTGGGGACCTTCCCGGCCTTTGGCTTCTCGCCCCATCGGGCCGAGCCCGATGTCACCCAGAGGGGCACCGTGGGCACCCACTCGGGGGCGTGCGACGGCGAGCGCTTCTCGAAGAACGAGGGGCCGTCGCTGCCGTCGGGGAAGCGGCGCACGGTGAGGGCGCGCCCGGCCAGGTGGGGGAGCAGGACGGGCGCGACAGCGCTCATGTAGCGGATGAAGTCGGCCTTGGTCGTGCCGTCGGGCCACAACGGCTTAGCCAGATTCGAGAGACTCAGCTGCCGACCGCCTACCTCGACGGGCACGCGGGGGCTGGCCGGGCTCACAGTGGCGTCACGGTACCCGGCCGCCTGGACTTCGCCCCTCATCCAGTGGCCCAGCCCGACGGGGGTGGGATCTCCTTCGGGCCCGGAAGGACGCGAGGATGACCGGGTGCGACGAGGGTTTCCGTGACCGGCGGCGAGCCGCCCGCCATCGCGCCGATGCTGGCAGGGGCGTCCATCGGACCGCGCGACACGACGAGCTGGGTCTTCGAGCCCAAGTGGGACGGGGTCCGAGTCATCGGCCGGGCCTGGTCCGGGGAGCTGCGCCTCACGAGCCGGGCTGGCAACGACATCACCAGCGCGTATCCGGAGCTGGGCGGACTCTCAGCGGCGCTCGGCCATCATGCCGCTGTCGTGGACGGCGAGGTCATCGCCTTCGACGCCAAAGGCCGTCCCAGCTTCGAGCGGCTCCAGCGCCGCATGCACGTGCGCAACCCCGGTAGGTCGCTGATGAGCGAGGTGCCCGTGCTCTACGCCCTCTTCGACCTCCTGTGGCTGGACGGCAGGCTGCTGACGGGGGAGCCGCTCACGGAACGGCGCCGCCTGCTGGACGAGCTGAGGCTCCGGGGACCGAGCTGGCAGACCACGACCGCGTTGCCCGACATGTCGGACGAGGACCGCCTTGAAAACGTCCGCACCGCAGGCCTGGAGGGGTACGTGGCCAAGCTCGGGTCTTCCCGTTACGCCCCGGGTCGGCGGTCCAAGGAGTGGGTGAAGGTGAAGTGCGTGCGCCAGCGCGAGCTCGTCGTGGGTGGTTGGAGCGAGGGCGAACGGGGACGGTCGGGTCAGATCGGGTCACTCGCAGTGGGCTGGGTCGACCCCTCGGTGCCCGCGCCCGCGGACCACCCGTTCGCGCTGCGCTACTCGGGCCAGGTCGGGTCAGGGCTGAGCGACCTGCTGCTGCAGACGTTGTCTCTGTCGTTCCGCGAGCTCGCGACGGAGTCGAGCCCGTTCGTCTCCCCGCCGGCCACGCCACGGGGGTTGCACTGGGTGCGGCCGAGCGTCGTCGTCCAGGTCGCGTTCAACGAGGTGACGACGGCCGGCGTCCTCCGCCAGCCCTCGATCAAAGGCCTCCGCAACGACGTCGACCCCGCCACCGTCGTCTGGACCGACGAGCTCGAATGACAAGCAGCACCGGGGAGCGCGGCCCCGAGCTCAGTGTGCCGAGATCTCGGGTCAGCCTCTCGGCTCGCGCCACATGGTCGTGCAGGTCGGTGCGCCCTTGCCGCAGCTGACCTCGTCCCGCACCTCGAATCCGTGCCGGGCGTAGAAGGGGACGTTTCGGGGGTTCGAGCTCTCGAGGTAGGCAGGAACGCCTTCCTCGTCGCAGCGCTCGAGAACGGCATTGATCACGGCCGACCCGGTTCCCTTGCTCTGGCGGTCTTGCCGGGTGCCGAGGATCTCCAGGTAGTAGTGCGGTTCCGTTGGGTGAGCTCGCTCGATGGCGTTCAGCGCGCCAATCATCGCGGGGAGCCGAGTCCTGAACGCCCGGACGAAGGCGGGCATGCTGCGAACGAGGTCGAGTGGCGGCACCTTCCACTTGTCGATGGGCTGCCAGATGGCCGCCCCGGATCCGTCGTCGGCAACGAACACGAGGTGATCCGCCTTTCGCAGGTTCGTCTTGAGGAACGCGTTGAAGAACACTCGCATGCGCTTCTCGAGCGGCGCATTCGGGCCCGCCATCCAGCGGAACAGCGGATCCTCGGAGAACGCGCTGGCTAGCGCGTCAGCGACGGCCGGACGATCTGCGGGCGTGGCCGGACGGATTGCCGCCACATGGACCTCCTCTCGAAGTGCGGACAGTGTTCCATCGATGGCGGGAGGTCGTCAACGAACCCCCCGCTATGTGGTGGCCGGGGGGTCGTGGGTCCTTCCCGCCGGCTCGGCGTGCTCGGCGGCGCGGTGGAGTGCGGCCGCATAGGTGTCGACCGCGGCGTGCCACGTGTAGCGGGCCGCGTTCGCCAGACCAGCGACAACCAGGTCCGATGAATGCGAAGGATCGGTGAGGACCTGCTGTGCCACATCCGCAAGGGCGGGGAGGTCGCCCCAGGGGACGAGGCGGGCGCCTGGTCCGGACACCTCGGTGACCGCCGCCGAGGCGAAGCCGACCACTGGGGTTCCGCACGCCTGGGCCTCTACCGGTGGGAGGCCGAAGCCCTCGATCCGTGACGTCACCACGAACGCGTCGGCGGCCCGGTACGCGGCGGGCAGATCGTCGACCCAACCGACGACGTCGACGAGGTCGGGCCGGGTCGAGCCGGCCACGATCTCGTCGACGAGACGCCGATTCCATTCGTCGAAGGGCCCGACCAGGCGAAGGTGGTGGGGCAGCCCCCGCGTCGAGAGGGTGGCCACCAGCTCACAAGCCTCGGCCAAACCCTTGTGGGCGTCGAACGCAGAGACCCACAGCAAGTGCGGGAAGCCCACTCCCTCCGTCGCACCCGCCGGGGTGAACGCCTCGCCCACGCCCCACGGGATCACCTCGGTGTGCCGGGGATCCAGGCCCAGCGCGGCGTGGGCCGCGTGGGCTGTGGCCCACGAAGGGCAGAGCACTGCACGGGCCCGTCGAAGGCCTCGACCAAACGTCCGCCACCGACGACGGTCGGCTGCCAGGCCCGGGTCGCCCAGCTGCAGCGGGATCACGTCGTGGACCGTGGCCACGAAGGGGTCCGGGGGAAGGAGGGGCGGGAGGTTCGCGGGGAACCAGGCGACGTCGGCATGAACCCGTCGTGCCGCAACTCCGCTCACGGCCAGGTGCTCCCAGGGCCGCCACCGACCCGGACCGTGCATGGCGATCGGCCGGTGCTCCGTGCCCTCGGGCCATCGCGGACCCACCGGCCCGAGGAGCACGAGCTCCATGTCGGACCGAGCCGCCAGCCCGTCGATCAGCGGACGCAGGACAGCACCGATGCCACGGACCGCGGATCCGTCGCCCAGTGCCGAGGCGTCCACAACCACCTTCAAGGCCACGGCAGCAGCCTCCCATGAGGCCGAACCAGCGGGGAAACCTGCCTTGGAGCGCGGGCCTCAGCGCCGTTTCGGGAGTGTCAGGGGTTAGGTGGCCGACCGACTGCGTGAGCGCTCGCTCGGCGTGCGGCGGCGCGGCCGGAGCCGATGCAGGCCGGGATGCCGACGCCTTCGTATGTGGCACCGGCCAGCTCCACGCCTGCAGGCGTCCCACCTCGAATGGACGCGACGACCTCCAGGTGGCCGGGCGCGTACTGGGGGAAGGCGTTGGGCCACCGTACGACGCGCTCTGCTGTCGGCGAGCCGGTGATGCGGAGGGCGGCGGTGACCTCGGCGTGGATGCGGGTCAGGAGGGTGCGGTCGTCGAGCGCCATCGCCCGGCCATCACCCGCCCGCCCGACTGAGACGCGCAGCACCGCTGTGCCCGGCGCGGCCACATGCGGCCACTTGGAGGACGACCACGAGCACGCCGTCATGAGCCGACCCTCGGTGCGGGGCACCAGGAAGCCGCTGCCGTCGAGGGGGTGGCCCACGTCTTCGACGCGATAGGCAAGGCACACGATGGCCACGCTCGCCGTGGCGATGCCGGCGAGGAGCGAGGCCGCGCTGGCGTCGTGAGGCTCGAGAAGAGGAGCGGCCGCAGCCGCGGGGACGGCGAGCACGACGGAGTCGGCCGTGAACCTGGCCCCGGATCCTCCGACGACCGACCAGCGCCCGTCCGCACGGCTGTCGAGGCGCGCGGCGGCGAAGCCGAGCACGACCTGACCTCCGCGCTCTATCACGCCGCGCAGCGCCCGGTCGGCCAGCTTGCCGAGCCCGCCCCGCACGGAGTGGAAGACAGGGTCCTCGGGTCGGGCGGGGCTGCGGCGCCGGGCCGCGCGCGCCGCCAACAATAGGCTGCGATGGCCCGTCACTGCGGCCGCAAGCTGCGGCACGCCGGCCCGCAGTGAGAGCACGTCGCTGTCGCCCGCGTTGATCCCACCGAGGAGGGGATCGACCAGGCGCTCGTGCACCTCCCGCCCGAGTCGAGCACGCACCAGAGGACCAACCGCGACGTCCGGGCCGTCCGGGCTGATTCGCTCGCCGCGCAGGACGAGGTCGGCCGCAGCGCGGGCCAGGCCGAGGGGGGACAGCACCCCCGAGCGGGCGACGGCGACGAGATCCGTCGGCAACCCGAGGAGCAGGCCCTCTGGGAGGCGCTTCAGCTCACCCCCCATCCACAGCGAGGGCGAGCCGGCCGCCGGGCTCACAAGATCGCCGCCGAGGCCGAGCTCGCGCACGAGCGCAGTGCCCTCAGGGCGCCGGGCCAAGAAGGCGTCGGGCCCGAGGTCGAGCGGCTTCCCTGCGAACGGGGCCGTCAGGAGCATCCCGCCCGCCCGCCCCGACGCCTCGAGGAGGATGACCTCGTGGCCGAGGTTCACGACCTCCCAGGCTGCAGCCAGGCCGGAGATGCCGCCACCAACGACCGCGATCGTCTTCCTGCTCACGGTCGGGGATGTTCGTGGACGAGCTCGACGACCCGGGCCAGCACCTCCGGGTCGGTGTCGGGAGGCACGCCGTGGCCGAGGTTGAACACATGACCAGGCGCCGCGCCGCCTCGGTGCACCACGTCGATCACCGCCTGCTCCACCACGGGCCACGGAGCCTTCAAGATGGCCGGGTCCAGGTTCCCTTGAAGAGGGCGGCCGGGCGCCCGGCGGGCGGCCTCGTCCAGGGGCACACGCCAGTCGACACCCACGACGTCGGCTCCTGACTCGGCGAGGAGGGAGAGGATCTCACCCGTCCCGACGCCGAAGTGGATGCGGGGCACGCCCAGGTCGGCGAGTCCGTCGAAGACCTTCGTCGTGGCCGGCATGACGTGGCGGCGGTAGGTCTCGGGTGAGAGTGAGCCCGCCCACGAGTCGAACAGCTGGACCGCCGAGGCGCCCGCGGCCACCTGGCTGCGCAGGCTGGCGAGGGCCAGGGCGGCCAAGCGGTCCACGATCTGGGCCCACAGCTCGGGATCGGACAGCATGAGCGATCGCGTCCGGGCCTGCTCGCGGCTGGGACCGCCCTCGATCAGGTACGAGGCCACCGTGAAGGGAGCGCCGGCGAAGCCGATGAGTGGCACGTCGAGCTCGCTGACGAGGAGGCGGATCGTCTCGGCCTGCCACGGCATGTCGGTCTCGGCGTCGAGGGCCCGGATGCGATCCAGGTCCGCGGCGGAGCGGAGGGGGTCGGCCACGACGGGGCCCACCCCGGTTGCGATCTCCACACCGAAGCCGATGGCCTCCACGGGGGCCACGATGTCGGAGTAGAGGATGGCCGCGTCCACGCCCAGGCGGCGGACGGGTTGGAGCGTTAGCTCACAGGCGAGCGCAGGGTCGCGGAGGGCGTCCAGGATGTTGACCGAGCCCTTGCGCTGCCGGTACTCGGGCAGGGCCCGGCCCGCCTGGCGCATGAACCAGACAGGTGTGCGGGAGGGCGACCCCGAGTGGCAGGCGGCGAGGAACGGATCGTCGGCGGGCATCGTCGCGCAGGCTAACCCTGGCGCCGTGGAGGTTCGGCCCGGCCTGGTAGGTAGGGCAAGGCGGCGCCCAGGGGTGGGTGCTTGCGTTCGGGTCGCTCCAGCGCAGAAGATGTCAGAC